>ERZ857757.1345-NODE-1345-length-19795-cov-3.546403_pt1 | contig 19795 bp, 7 predicted proteins | sample MGYA00519764_ERZ857757 | MGnify/ENA primary metagenome ERZ857757 (study PRJEB31778, sample SAMEA3449359) | human gut metagenome | biome: human gut; feature: human-associated habitat; material: faeces | place: United Kingdom | collected 2010/2012 ... | reverse complement strand
CCTGTTTTATTTGTATGAGATCATAAATTGATCTCGGCGTACGTATGCACGCTAAATCATTATATTAACCCTATCTTTTTTTGTCAAGTTCTTTTCCAAAATTTCCTTGAATTTCGCGGAATACGTGGGTAAAAAAGAGTTCTGCATGCAAAAAGAAAAGATGGAAAACTCCCAACGGATATCTTCCATCTATCTATTCTTCCACATTTTTACATGTTTATACCAAACGGTCAGCCATTTGCCCGTTTTCTCTGCTTCTCCTGTCTCTCACTGGTCAGAATCATATAGATTCCCAGCAGCATCACACCGATGCACAGAACATATTTCGGATTTAACGACTGTCCGGTCTTCGGCGTCTCATCCTTTACCTGCGAGTCATCCGCCGCCTGCGCATTATCCGCCGGCTGCTCCGTCTCCGCCGCTTCCGTCGTCTCTGCCGGCTGGCTTTCCGCCTGGCTTCCGCCTGCCGGTGTAATCACAAACCCGGAGGTCGCCTGCGCCGTTGAATCCGAGTGACGCTCATCCACTACGATGACATAATCACACGCATGCACAAAGGAAAATGACACATTGCCGTCCGCATCTGTATCAGACTGTCCCATATACTCCAGGATCTGATTATCTACATTATAATAGAACAAAGTGCCCAGCTTATTGGCGTTCGCCGCACCGACATTTACGGTCAGCTGCGCCGTCAGGCCAAACAGGTTGTCGTGCGCCAGATGCATCTGCGTTGACCATCCGCTTCCGGTTACTGTGCTCTGCAGGTTCGCCGGCACATTGCTTGTTCCCAGTTCCACGCCAAAATCCGTATCTGCTACAACGCTTGTGTCAATGCTGCTTCCGTCAATCGTCCATGAGATTCCATTTCCCATATCCAGAACCAGCGTCAGCTGCTTATCTGCCGCCAGTGTCAGAATATCCTTCGGCACAACCGTGGTGCCGTTCATGGTAATATAGATCGTTGAACCTGGATCCGCCACCGTCATCTGCGTGTAAATCGCATCCCAGCCCTTCAGTTCCTCATTTCCGGTGATATATGCGGTTCCCTGCTCTGCAAATCTGGTCGTCGCAGGCACTTCCGCCGCTGTCGGCTGCACATCTCCCTGTGTCTCCGCCGTCGTCGCTGCCGCCGATCCGGTACCGCTGCTCCGTGCGCCTGCCGCTCCGGCACTGCCCTTTACCGCACCGCTGCCTCTTCCACTGCCGTTGCCGCTTCCGCTGCCTCTTCCAGATGATGTGCCGTTACTCTTTCCGCTGCTGCCGCTTCCGCTGCCCGTACTGCTGCTGTTATTACCACTGCTCGTGTTGCTGCTGTTATTGCTGCTATTGTTATTACTGCTGTTATCACTGCTGCTGTTATTGTTATTGTTATTGCTGTTGTCGCCGCTATTATTGTTGTTACCGCTGTTATTATTGTCGTTGTTATTGTTGTTATTGTCATCTGCCGGTTTTTCCGTGTCCTCGGTCGGCTTCTCCGTATCCTCCGTCGGCTTTTCTGTATCCTCGGTCGGTTTCTCCGTGTCTTCCGTCGGCTTTTCCGTGTCCTCGGTCGGTTTCTCCGTATCCTCGGTGTCGTCCGGCTTATAATCCGTCACCACAATCGCACCGTACGTCTCCACCAGCTTCGGTGCAGCCGGAGCGCTTCCCGGCACTTCAATCGAGTGGATCTTGAAAGAAGTATTCTGCTCGCCAAACATTTCTAAGGCTTTGCCAAGGCAGAGCGTCTGAATCTCACTGCCGTCAAACGCGCCGTCTTCCACGGTTGTCACGCTCTCCGGAAGTGTCACTTTTCCAAGCTTGCAGCCGTAAAATGCATTTTCACCGATCATCTTGGTGCCGTCATATACCTCGATGGTTCTCGCACCCTGCGGGCAACGGTATAACGTAACCCCGTTCGCCGTGTAGAGCGCATTGTCGTATGACATAAAGTATGTATTTCCCTCTTCCACATCAATAGACTGCATGTTGACACATCCGTCAAATGCGTCCGATGCAATGGTTTTGGTTGCCTCGGGGATCACGATGCTCTCGAGGGACTCGCAATTTTTAAATGCTTCTTTTCCGATCGATGGAAGTTCCCTGGAAATACTTAAGTCCGTCAGTCCCGCACACTCTGCAAATGTGCCGTCGCCGATTCCTTCCTTGCTCTCCCATGTTGCGCTTTCCAGACTGGTACAGCCGTAGAACACATTGTCTCCGATCTTTGTCACGCTGTCCGGAACCGTGACCTCGGTCAGATATTCACATCCTGCAAATGCGTTATCTCCGATGGTTGTCACACTGTCCGGGATCTCCACCGATGTGATCGTCGTATTGAGGAATACATCATCATCAATCTTTGTAATATTGTCCGGAATGACAACCGCGTTCTCCGCTCCGACATACCCCTGCAGGGTTGTCCCTTTTATGACAAATCCGTCCTCCTGACCGGACGCTGCACTGAGCTCTCCGGGATAGATCATTACCACAAGCATGGCAACGACCAGCACATAACCTATTTTTCGTTTTATCCGGTATTTCATTAGCACTCTCTCCCATCATCCTTTATTTCGCCGCAGCCCCGCCCGTGAACCTCACGCGCGATCCCACGCTTTTACTCTGCTTCCCTGCATTTCTTCGCCACCAGAAACAGTCTTCCGTCTTCTGTAAAATTGTTACAGGTCGACAGGGTCAGTAGCTCGTCCCCGTAGACCGGCAGATCTGTTCCGGTAAACACCGAGAGTTGTATGATATGATCGAGGTAGTCGTTAAACGCCTCCTCGGAATCTGCCTGTATAAAATCGTAATAACGAAATTCCTGCGAATTCCGGTACTGCACCTTTGCCAGACAGACGGCAAACACTTCATAGGTGCCTTTCTCATAAATTGTATCAAATCTGATCTGCGCGTGCTCTCTCCAGTAATCTTCATCCAGATACTTCTTGAGACTTCCGAACATCGCACCGCTTTTCATGTTGTGTCCGTAGATAATAATATTGGTGCTGCGCTGCACCAGATCCGTTCTCGGATCCATAAACAGGGTTCCGTTGATATCGTCCTCCCCGTTTACATTGCGCTTCAGATAATAATCCCCGTCATTCGGGGTAAGCATGACCGGATAGTCAATCTTCGTCCCGTCAATGGTGATCCATCCGGCAAAATCGCTGTGTTTCGCCACAATGGCTTCATATTCCGGCAGAACCGGAGGAGGCGGTTCGTTCTCCCGCTCCGTCTGGTCTAAACCCGCCGCAAGTTCCGGTGCGTCCTCCGAAAAAAAGGTGTCATTGTCCACCATCTCTGCAGCTTCTGTCGGATTTTCTTTTAACATCTTCAAATACTCATTCGCCTGACTGCCGCGGTGATTCGTGTAATCTGACCAGAAATACCAGCCAAAACATAGAAATGCGGCCGTCACACACACCGCACCGAGAATCTTTCTGCTGCGGTCCTGCGCTCCCTGCCGGGGTTCCTCCCCCGCCTGTTGTTCCGGTGCCTGTGCCTGCGTTATATTTTTTGCCGCGGATTTTGCCACGGCATCTGCAATATCCAGAAAAAATTTCTTGCCGACTTTGCTGCCGAACTTGATCTTCCCTGTTCGGATCAGCCAATAGAGGCGTAGAGCGGTTTCCGGTTCATTGAGATCGACGGTGCTCTGAATCTTTTCGATTTTCTTCGCATCTTCGAGTCCTCTGGCATATTCCTCTTCTGTGTCAAATGTAAAATTCCCTATCTTATATGCCGCCATGATCGGAACCGCTCTCCCTCCTCTCTGTCTTTATTTTGTGGTTGTTCCGGTAACTGCTCCGGTAAACTCACCGTAGTAAGTCTCGCCGTCCGCCACCAGGTAGCTTCTTACTTTATAAGAGTATGTTGTCTCTGCCGCAAGCTTTTTATCGGTATAGAAAGCGTCTCTGGTACGCGTTACCTGCTGCCACTTTCCATCTGCGCCGGCACGGTATACTTCGTATCCCGTCACGGCACCGTCGCCCGTCCAGCTGATGGACAGACTGTCTGCGGATGCGCCTGTCACAACCGCCGCGCCCGCATCGCACGGTCTGATGTCAAACGTCAGGTTCTTTGTCGCGGTGTAATTGCCCTTTCCTGCAACTGCCGCCACACCGGTACCTGCTTTGCGGTTGTTGGAATACATCAGTGTGTAGTCGCTTAAAAGTTCCAGGGCTTTGCCGTCATCTTCCACCGTCACGGTCGGCTTGATGTCAGATCCGGTATATACCTGTGTCTGAATCGAACCAATGTCGCACAGATGTATGCTCTTGCGCAGGATCTGGAAACTCAGTTCCTTAGTACCTGCATAATGGGTTCCGCTTGCTGTGATTACCAGCTTCGCTACACCCGCGTTGATGTTGTCTTCATAGGATACCGTGTAATCCTTATCTTTTTCCAGCTGCACACCGTCTGCCCATACTTCCGGCTCCGGTGTGATTGCTTTTCCGGTATATGTGTAAGTAGAAGAAATACCCTTCACTTCCAGTCCGTCGATCGGCGTCTGGTCTACAGTAAACTGCTTTGTAACGGTTCCTGTATAGTTGCCGGTTCCGGCAGCCTCCATTTCGTAGATTCCTGCCACTCCTGCCGGTCTGCATGTCACGGTATAATCGGTGTCTCTTACGAGTGCGATCTCACCCCACTGGAATGTTACATTCTGTGTAATCTGCTCTGAGTAGGATACCGTGTCCTCAAATCCGCTCATCACCACATCTTCATCGGTGATGTCCTTCGGTGTAATCTCGATGGTGCATTTCCTGGTTCCGCCGTAGCTTCCCTGACCGATCAGAAGAAGGGTCTGCGTTCCGGCGCTCATGCCATCGCTGTTGTTGTCAAATGCAAAGCTGTAGGAGTCTGTTGTCAGAACCGTCTCGCCGATGCGTACCTCCGTAATGCCCAGATCATCCGGCGTATAAGCGCTTCCCGTGAACGGGTAACTGTCACGCAGTCCTACAATCTCCGCCGGACTGATGTCGCTCGCAATATGAAACGTGGTCTGGCGGTAATTCGTAAATCCGCCGGTTCCGTTGATCCGCATCAGCACAGTGCCGATCTCTGTGTTGTCCGTGTCAAAGCTCAGTGTATAGTCCTCACCCTGCTTTAAGGTGTAATCGCCGCAGGTCACTTTGACTTCCGGAATCACCGGCTGACCTGTGTATGCCTGATTCGGAATCGGATCCACCGTAACATCCGCCGCTGCAATATCGTGGCTTACGATGGTAAACGGTGCCGTTACGCTTCCCGCATAGCTTCCTTTTCCGGTCACGGTCACAGTCGCTGTGCCGCACGCCTTGTTGTTCTGATAAGATACCTCATAATCTGTACCCGCTGTGAGTACATTGCCGTCCAGTGTTACCTGCACTTCCGGTTCCACCCCGTTGTCGCTTCCCATATACGGATAGGAAGTTCCGTTCGGGAACGTGACAATCGCTCCGTCAAAGCTCTTCTCCGTAATCGTGTATTCCACGGTGCGGGATCCCGTATAATTTCCGATACCGGAAATCACCGCTGTCGCTGTTCCTGCATTGATATTGTTGCTGTATGCAACGGTAAAATCGCTTCCCTCTGTCAGCTGACGTACCTCAACCTCTGTTCCATACTGATATGTCACAAGAACAGTCGGCTTCTTTTCCGTTCCGTCATAAGAAAAGCTGTCCGGAATCACTTCTACCGCAATCAGGTCGGTGCCGGATGACGGTTTTGCCAATGATTTCGCCACGATCTGGAAGGATACTTCACGGCTTCCGATTACGTTGCTTCCATCACCGGTAATCACGACTGTACCGGTTCCTACATTCGTATTATCCGCGTCTGCCTTCTTTGCAATGGTATAGCTTCTTGCCGGCAGAATGTAATCCGTTGATCCGATGGTTGTCTTCAATGAGAACTCCGGCACAATCTCCTTACCGGTGTACTCTCTGCTTCCGATCGCGTTCTGCGTTCCGTCAAGCACCTTCAGGTCGTCCATCTGAAGTGGGTTAATATCAAAGGTTACCAGCTTGATCAGACCAGCATACTCGTTCTTACCCTTTACCATAATGCTTCCGCCGTCTGTTCCCGCCTTGATATTCTCTCCATAGGTCACATCATAATCGGACGTGGACAGTGTCTTGTTCCCTATCTTAACGGTAACCTGCGGGCGGATCTGTGTTCCGCGGTACAGGTAGCTGCTCTCTACACCGCTTACCTCCAGAATTCCCGCATTTGCAACAATGCTGAAATTCTCTGTGAGTGTTCCGGTAAATCCGTTTTTCTCATTTCCGATTACCGTCACGCTCGCAGTCTTATCACCGATCTTCACGTTGTTTTCGTATGTATGAATCACAAAGTGCTTTCCGGATGTCAGCTCTGTTCCGTAGTAGCTGATGCTCGGGATTGCCTCCACCGGATCTCCGGTATACTGCTGATCTCCGATTGCCACCTGGATGCCTGCCTCCGAAAGATCCGCTTTGATCGGAACCGTCTTCTCCACGCTTCCCGCAAAGCCTCCCATACCCTTGATGGTAACTACTGCGTTGCCGACCCAGCTGTTGTCTGCATAGACCAGCGTATAGTCGGTATCTTTCTGAAGTGTTGTTCCGTTCAGCACAACACTGATCTGATCGTCAAACGTGATGTTCTTATCGCCGATTGCAATGTCCGTCTCTCCGGCATTCACATAATCTTTAAACCACAGTTCATCCGGAACGGTAATCTCGGCGTCCGCAATGTTTGCGCAGATCTTAAAGGTCTTCTTCACGCTTCCTGTGTAATTGCCGATTCCCTTGAGAATGACAACCGCGTCGGAGCCAATGCTGTCGTTCTTCTCATAAGTACAAATATAATCCGTACCCATGACAAGTTCTGTTCCGTTATAGTACAGCTTCGGCTGCGGTGTTGCCGTTCCGTCCACCAGCGGCTGCGGTTCGATCGCTCCGATCTTAAAGCCGTTTGCCGGTGTATATCCGCCATTGCCAATACTTGCAAGTGTGATCGTAAAGGTTGTGCTTCTCGATCCTGTAAAGTCCGTACCGTCCTTTGCCGTTGCCGTCAGCGTCACGGTTCCGCGGCTGGTATGATCCGCCCCGTAGGATACCGTGTAATCCGTCGTGCTGATCTTCTGTCCGTCATAAGTAAGCTTCACTTCAGGCTCTACCGGGCTTCCGGTATACTGTGTCTGATAACTTCCATCGGTCACTCCGCCGACAGAGAGCTCTACGCTGCTGTCCGTAAGATCTCTCGGTGCAATCGCAAAAGTCTTCTGCCATACACCGACGTATCCTCCCAGACCTTCCACGCTTACCGTTGCGGTTCCCGCGTGGATATTATCCGTATATGTCACGGAATAGTTAGAATCTTTTACCAGCTTTTTGTTGCCCTCGATCCGTGTTACCGTCACCTCCGGCTCAAATGCACTTCCGTCATAAACATACTGTGTGCCGTCGGTGAGTGCCGGGCAGCTGATCGTAAATTTGGTCTCGTTTGTGATGAGCTGGCCAATTCTGAATTCTGCCGTCTTGCTTCCGGTAAAGTTGCCGGTTCCGGTCACTGTCACCGTTGCGGTTCCGGTTCCTTTGTTGTTCGCGTAAGCCACCGTGTAATCGTTGACCGGGCTTAACGCATAGGTTCCGTCTCCAAATTCATAGCTTACCGACGGTGCCGGTGTGACAGCCATTCCGTTGTACTCCTGCGCGTCGATCGGTGCGATCTTTACCTCCGGCTCTGCCAGATTCTTCGGCGCAATCGTATAATCTATCGTAAAGGTTCCCTGATAGTTTCCTTTTCCGGTAATCGTCATCGTTGCGGTCCCGGCATCCACATTATTCTCGTAGGAAATCTTGTAATCATCCTCGCCGAGCTTTTTCTTCAGATCTGTGCACTGTACCGTAGGTACCGGTGTAATCTCTTCCGAAGTGTATGTATAGCTGGACTTTAATCCGCCAAGCGTGCAGTTGTTGTCCAGGCTTCTCGGCAGAATCGCAAATGTCAATATTCTGTCATCTGTTCCGTAGTAATCTCCCTTACCGGAAACGGTGATGGATGCCTCGCCGGCATTCAGGTTGTCCGCGTAGGAAGACTCGTCATACGCGATCACTTTCTCGATCTCATCGGCTGTCGTAAGCTTTGTTCCATCGCTCAGCGTCAGCTCGGTGATCTTCGGATACAGACGCTCGCCGGTGTAGGTCGTCTCGTTCTCATCCACCTTCCAGCTGATGATCTCGTCCAGGGATTTTCCGCTGATGGTGAATACAATAATCTTCGTTCCTGTGTAGTTGCCGTTACCCTGTATGGTCACATTTGCCATCGGTCCCGGTTTCTCGTTGTTCGCGTAGCTGCCAGCCACGATCGAATAGTCGGTCGGCGCAGTCAATGTCTTCTTATTATAAGTAAGCTTTATCTCACTTTCTGTAAGGGTCACTGCATTTCCGTCGTACGCTTTCTTGATCGCCTCGTAGGAAACACCGGTTGCAATGTCCTTCGGACGAATCGTAAAGGTTGCACTCAGTTTTGTGGCGCCGTCGCTGTACACATAGCATCCGTTTGCCGTCGGCTGATCCTCCAGCGGGATCTGCTCTACTGTAACCGTCGCCTCCCCGGCATTGATCGCCTGATCCGCGTTGGTTCCGTCACTGTAGTTGACCGTATAATCTGTTCCCTGCTCAAGGACGCTCTTCCAGAGTCCGAATCCGCCGTCCGATACCGAAATCTCATCCGCAGCAAGCGTAATCGGATCTCCTGTGTATACCGGGTTTTCTGCCGGATTCACCGATACATCATAATCCTCATCAAGCTTGGATGCGAGCAGATACTTGATCTCCTGCTTGCCATAGAATTTGCCCTTTCCGGTAATCGTTACCGAAGCAGTGCTTCCTTCTTTTGAAATATCCTTGATGCCGTCATACTTTAATTCGTAATCAGTTCCTTTTACCAGCGTATTGCCCTGGTTATCCGTGAGTGAAATCTCAAGCTGGTTATCGTTTTTATTGTTGGAATACCACAGCATTGCCCAGTATGGTCCGTCATATCCTGTCACCATCCTGTCCGTGCTGTTGGTTACCTTAAGGTTCTTGTCGTTGATCAGTGTCTGGATATCTACCGCTGTAACCTCAAACGTCTTGGTAACAACGCCTGTATAGTTGCCGCTTCCGGTAATCGTCATCGTGTAGGTTCCGATGTCTTTTACCGTTGTCGGTGAACATGCCACCGTATAATCGGTTCCCTTTTTCAGTGTATGATCTGTCTTTGATGCGGAATGATATACAACACTCTCTGTCGGAAGCGCAATCTCTGCTCCCGTATAGTCAAACAGCTCTCTGTCAATGCTGGCAGTAATCTTCGTGCTTGTAAGATTGCACTGGGCAATCGTATACGTCAGACGTTTCGTTGTACCGGTCTTAAAATTGCTGTTGGAATCGCTCGGCGCAATCTCAACGCTCGCCGTACCTGCAAATATCTTGGTATCCGCAGAATAGGTCAGCTTGTAGTCCGACTCCGGAAGTGTTACCATGTCCGCGCCCTGCGCAAACTTTACAACCACCTTCGGCTTCACGTCTGCTCCGTCCGGAGAATATTCCATCTTATAGTTTGCAGTGCTTACCTCGGAGCCATCGGCATCCACATAGTAGCATACCGCCTTTGACATGTCCGCCTGCTCGATTGTGAATTTACCGGTCACTGCACCGCCGTATGTTCCCATACCCTGCAGCGTAATGGTTGCTGTTCCTGCATTCGTGTTGCTTGCGTAAGTAACGGAGTAATCCGTTCCCTCAACCAGTCCCAGATCGTTGTTGCCGCTCTTCCAGGTAATGTCCGGTTCCGGTGTCTGTGCATTGCCGTTATAAGTTACAGCCGCTGCCGTCACTTTCTGGATCAGGTCTGAGAGATCAGCGCCTGCCGCCTGATACTCCACCGTGTAGGTTCCCTGATAGTTTCCGATACCGGTGATGACACGACGGTAGGTTCCGTTTCCGGCATTGATAATATCTGTTCCGACGGTTTAATCCGTCCCCTTCTCCAGCGTCATGCCGTTGTAGGTTGCAGTGATGACCGGCTCCTTGTCCGCTCCTCCTGCCGCAGCAGCCGTCACAGACACAGCCATGCCAACTTCTTCCTGATCCTTGTTGCCAATATCTTTTGCCTTGATCTCAAAATTTACCGTCTTTGTTCCGTAAAGAGAATTCTTTCCGGTAATCGTCAATGTGGCCTGTCCGACATTGACATTGTCAGAATATACCGCATCGTAATCCGCCTGAGAAATGGTCTCCCCGTCCACCAGGAGCTGGAATGCCGGCGTCCACTCATTTCCGGTATATACATAGGAAGTCTTGTCAAAAACAACATTCGCGTCCGCCGCATTTCGCGGTGCACCGCAATATCTCTCTCCGGTATAGTTGCCGGTACCGGTCAGTGTAATTCCTCTTCCTGTCTTGCTGAGGGAAATCGTATAATCTGTTCCTTCAACCAGATTCTTCACGCCGTCTACGGCATCCGCATCTGTACGCGCCGTATCCTTTACCTCTTTGATGCAGGAGGTAAGTGTGGCAGAAGCGTTGTCCGGATCTGCTGCCGCATCAGCCAGCACCTTATCCCAGTCAATATTGTCCTGCAGTGTCACTTCCACTGCCGCGTCTGATATATCCTTCTGTGCGATCACGTATTCCTTCTGAATCTTTCCGCTGTAACCGTTCTGTCCTGTAATGTACAAGTAATAGGTTCCCGCATTCACAAGCGCGGTTGTGTCCGTGGCAGGATCAAACGTTGCTGCCGCGCCACCAACCATCTGTGCATAGGAAAGCTGGTACTGATCGTTCTCTTTTAATATGGTATCTCCCACCTGTACCGCAACGGATGGAATCTGCTGTCCGCCGTTGTATACCGGATTCTCCGGGCTGACTGTCACCGCATCCTCTGAGAGATTCGGTGTGACTGTCAGATTACAGGTGTAGCTCTCTCCGGCATAGGTTGCCGTGATCGTCGTACTTCCTGCGGCAACACCCTCAATGGTTGCCGGGTTACCTGTACTGCTTACTTTTGCCACCGCTTCATTGCCTGAAACCCACGTTACGGTTCCCGTGGCATTCTGCAGTGTGAGATCCTGATCCGTCCATCCCTCACCGATGGTCATGCTGTTCTTGTTCAGTGCTACGGCGGCGCTCTTTTTCACATTACTGCTCTGCGGTGCCACCTGTTTTGCAGCATTGGAGGAACTTCTCCCGGATGCTGCAGTCACATCATAGGTGTATGCGTTTATCGCCGCACAGCTTCCGTTCGCTGTATACATATCCTGCCAGCCGGCATTGCCGAGAATATAGCTCTCTCCCTCTGCCGTACCGCCATATACATAAAAGGACGCCCCGCTCAACCGGACGATCACAGAAAACCTGGAACCATTATCCATTACCTGATTCGCCAGCCCTGCGGAATAAGTATTCTTTCCTTCCTTCACGCTGACTTCTTTTTGGAAAATGCGCGTTCCCGCATCCGGCGCCATGCCTTCTACATCCTTGTAATATTCCACGGTAGCCGTTGCCTTGCTGCCGTCATCCACATGTGCGTAGAAGTCAATACTGTCTAACAGTTCTGCTCCGTCCGCATTGCGGTTCGCTGTAAATACCGCAGCTACAGCCTGGGCCTCGCACGGCGCTCCCGCCAGTACCCCGTCTCCGTTCCGATAGGTGTTTACCGTTCCCTGTCCTGCCCAGACAGTCGTCGGCCATTCCACCATCGTCACAATCAGGCATACTGTCAGCATAAACGCCGAAATTCTCTTGCATACATCCTTGTACATACGCGCCATCTCCTTTGATCTATCCCTTTAGCGTTCGTCCCATTTTATGAAACTCTAAATTATACCTTATCTATTTTATCGACATCTTTTCACGGTTCTTTAACATCTTTTCAAAAAAAACGAGGCAGCCATACATTATCTGGCCGCCCCATTCTGTAATGCAGATATAATCTGCGCTTTATTCTTCTGTATCCTCGGACTCTTCCGGCACATTCTCCTCTAATGCGTAATTCTCATCTGCCACATCAGTGTCATCAAAATCGTCAAAATCATCGAATGCAATCTCCTCGTTCTCATCAATATCCGAGCTCAGCTTGATATTGCGGTATCTCTTCATACCGGTACCAGCCGGAATCAGCTTACCAATGATAACGTTCTCCTTCATACCAATGAGCGGATCAACCTTACCCTTGATGGCAGCTTCCGTCAGAACCTTTGTGGTCTCCTGGAAGGATGCTGCTGACAGGAAGGAGTTGGTTGCAAGAGAAGCCTTTGTGATACCAAGCAGTACCTGCTTGCCTTCTGCAAGCTCCTTGCCCTCTTTCTCCAGAAGCTCATTTGTATCCTCGAAGTCAAGCGTATCTACTAATGTTCCCGGGAGCATATCGGAATCTCCGTTTGTCTCCACACGGACTTTCTGCAGCATCTGGCGCACGATCACCTCGATATGCTTATCGTTGATCTCAACACCCTGCAGACGGTATACACGCTGTACTTCGCGAAGCATGTAATCCTGAACGGCACGCACACCCTTGATCTTTAAGATATCATGCGGGTTGACAGAACCTTCCGTCAGCTCGTCGCCGGCCTCTAAGACTGCACCGTCCATAACCTTGATTCTGGAACCGTAAGGAATCAGATATGCCTTGCTCTCTCCAGTCTCATTGTTTGTCACAACGATCTCACGCTTCTTCTTGGTATCTTTGATATTGGCAACACCGCTGAACTCGGTAATGATCGCAAGTCCCTTCGGCTTTCTTGCCTCAAAAATTTCCTCGACACGCGGAAGACCCTGTGTAATATCGGTACCGGCAACACCACCCGTATGGAACGTACGCATGGTAAGCTGTGTACCAGGCTCACCGATGGACTGTGCCGCGATGATACCGATTGCCTCACCAACCTGTACTGCCTGGCCGGTTGCCATGTTGGCGCCGTAGCACTTCGCACACACACCCATGTGGGAACGGCAGGATAATACAGTACGGATCTTCACCTTTGTAAGCGGTTCTCCGTTCTCATCCACACCCTTGCTCATAACAAGCGCTGCGCGCTTCGGTGTAATCATATGATTTGCCTTCACGAGGACATTGCCCTCGGCATCGCAGATGGTATTGCAGGAGAAACGTCCTGTAATACGCTCCTGAAGGCTCTCGATCTCTTCCTTGCCATCCATGAATGCAGTTACCCACATACCAGGGATCTCTCTGCCTGTTCCCTCACAGCAGTCAGACTCACGAACGATCATATGCTGTGATACATCTACCAGACGTCTGGTCAGGTATCCGGAATCGGCGGTACGAAGGGCGGTATCGGACATACCTTTTCGCGCTCCATGCGCAGACATGAAGTATTCCAGTACGTCAAGACCTTCACGGAAGTTGGACTTGATTGGCAGCTCGATTGTTCTACCGGTTGTATCTGCCATAAGTCCTCGCATACCAGCAAGCTGTTTGATCTGCTTATCGGAACCACGGGCTCCGGAATCCGCCATCATGAAGATGTTGTTGTACTTATCCAGTCCGGAGAGAAGTGCATGTGTCAGCTGCTCATCCGTCTCTTTCCATGTCTCTACGACTTCCTTGTAACGCTCTTCCTCTGTGATAAGACCACGCTTATACTGCTTTGTAATGCGGTCTACGGTATCCTGGGCGTCCTTGATCATCTGTGGCTTTTCCGGCGGCTCGGTCATATCGGAAATGGATACGGTCATTGCCGCCCTGGTGGAGTATTTGTAACCCATCGCCTTAACAGCATCCAGCACCTCGGCAGTTCTGGTTGCGCCGTGAATATTGATGACTTTCTCAAGGATCTGCTTATTCTGCTTCTTTGCTACGAGGAAATCGACCTCGAGCTTTAATTCATTGCCCGGAATGCTTCTGTCTACAAAGCCCAGATCCTGCGGGATAATCTCGTTGAAGATGAAACGTCCCAGCGTGGACTCTACGATTCCGGTAATCTTTTTTCCATCCGGCATGGTCTTGCTCATGCGGACTTTGATTCTGGAGTGAAGTGTTACCGCGCCATTCTCATAGGCGAGGATTGCTTCGTTGACACTCTTGAAGAATTTGCCTTCTCCCTTTGCGCCCGGTCTCTCCTGTGTCAGGTAGTAAATACCAAGCACCATATCCTGTGAAGGAACGGCTACCAGTCCACCGTCAGACGGCTTTAACAGGTTGTTCGGAGAGAGCAGCATGAAACGGCACTCTGCCTGCGCTTCCACAGAAAGCGGAAGATGAACAGCCATCTGGTCACCATCGAAATCGGCGTTGAACGCGGTACACACAAGCGGATGAAGCTTGATTGCCTTACCCTCTACGAGGATCGGCTCGAATGCCTGAATACCGAGACGGTGCAGTGTAGGAGCACGGTTCAGCATAACCGGATGCTCTTTGATGACGTCCTCGAGAACGTCCCATACCTGCGGCTCGAGTTTCTCGACCATTTTCTTTGCATTTTTGATGTTATGTGCAGTGCCGTTGGAAACCAGCTCTTTCATAACGAACGGTTTAAACAGCTCGATTGCCATTTCTTTCGGCAGACCGCACTGGTAAATCTTCAGTTCCGGTCCTACGACGATAACGGAACGGCCGGAGTAGTCAACACGTTTACCCAAAAGGTTCTGACGGAAACGGCCCTGCTTGCCCTTCAGCATATCGGAAAGGGATTTCAGCGGGCGGTTGCCCGGGCCGGTTACCGGACGGCCGCGGCGGCCGTTGTCGATAAGGGCGTCAACTGCTTCCTGCAGCATGCGTTTTTCGTTGCGTACGATAATATCCGGCGCGTTAAGTTCAAGCAAGCGTTTTAAGCGGTTGTTGCGGTTAATAACGCGGCGGTACAAATCGTTAAGGTCGCTCGTTGCAAAGCGTCCGCCGTCCAGCTGAACCATCGGGCGCAGTTCAGGCGGAATAACCGGTACAACGTCCAGAATCATCCATTCCGGGCGATTGCCGGATTTCAAGAAGGCTTCACAAACTTCCAAACGGCGTACAGCGCGGATTTTGCGCTGGCCGCTTACTTCTTTCAGTTCTGCGCGCAGTTCTGCCGTAAGTTTGGGCAGGTCAATTTCCTGTAATAAGGTTTTAATTGCCTGAGCGCCCATGCCTACTTTAAATGCGCTGCCGTATTTATCACGGTTTTCAATATATTCGCTTTCGGTCAGCAGCTGTTTTTTAGTCAGCGGAGTGCTGCCCGGGTCTAATACAATGTAGTTGGCAAAGTACAGTACTTTTTCCAGAGAACGCGGGGAAATATCAAGAATTAACCCCATGCGGCTCGGAATACCTTTGAAATACCAGATATGGGATACAGGTGCAGCCAGTTCAATATGGCCCATACGCTCACGGCGTACTTTGGCACGGGTTACTTCAACGCCGCACTTGTCGCAGATAATGCCTTTATAGCGGATTCTTTTATATTTGCCGCAATGGCATTCCCAGTCTTTGGTAGGCCCGAAAATTCTTTCGCAGAACAAACCGTCACGTTCCGGTTTTAAAGTTCTGTAATTGATGGTTTCCGGTTTTTTTACTTCGCCATAGGACCAAGCCCTGATTTGCTCCGGTGAAGCCAGGCCGATACGCATAGATTCAAAATTATTTACGTCTAACAAGAACCGATCGCTCCCTTCTATTCCATATCTTCACTGGCGGCGTCATCCGCATCTTTTGCTTCCATATTCATGTTGCCAATATCGGCAATCAAATCAAAATCGGGGTCTTCCGCTGCGCTGTCATCACTGTCGGTGGTGTAGTCATCCTGCACAATCTCCGTGTTAGGAGCTTCGGGAATTGCACCGTCTATGTCAAGGTCCAGCTTGCGGGCTGTTTCGTTGATATCGTCGTCGGTATCACGCAGGGAAATTTCTTCTTCGTCCTCATTGAGCACTTTAATGTCAAGGCCGATGGACTGAAGTTCTTTAATAAGTACCTTAAAGGATTCCGGAACACCAGGTTCAGGAACGTTTTCGCCTTTAACGATGGCTTCGTAGGTTTTAACACGGCCGACAACATCGTCGGATTTTACGTTAAAATTTCCTGCAAAGTGTAAGCTGCGCCCAAACTTCCATTTCGCCGAAACGCTGGCCGCCGAACTGTGCCTTGCCGCCGAGAGGCTGCTGGGTAACAAGGGAGTACGGGCCGGTGCTGCGGGCATGGATTTTATCATCAACAAGGTGATGCAGTTTGAGCATGTAAGTTAAGCCGACGGTAACTTTGTTATCGAACGGCTCGCCGGTACGTCCGTCATACAGCGTGGTTTTGGCGCTGCGGTCGATACCTGCAAGGTCAAGCGCATCATTAATGTCTTTTTCGTGAGCGCCGTCAAATACCGGAACGGAAATCTGTACGGCTTTAATGCTCTTATCGCCAAATTTGCCGATTTCAACGGTTTCGGGAAGGCCGTATTTTTCAACGTCATAGCCAACACCGGTCAGGCGTTCTACAAGGCCTTCTGCATTGTTTTCAATCTGCATGCCGAGTGCGCGTGCTGCCCAGCCCAGATGGTTTTCCAGAATTTGTCCGATGTTCATACGGGAAGGTACGCCTAACGGATTCAGCACAATCTGTACCGGTTCGCCGCTCGGCAGGAACGGCATGTCTTCGCGCGGCAAAATACGGGAAATAACGCCCTTGTTGCCGTGGCGGCCTGCCATTTTATCGCCGACGGAAATTTTACGTTTCTGCGCAATATGTACGCGAACCTGTTCGTTAACTCCCGGAGGAAGTTCGTCGCCGTTTTCGCGGGTAAATACTTTTACGCTGACGATTTTACCTGCTTCGCCGTGCGGAACACGCAGCGAGCTATCGCGTACTTCGCGTGCTTTTTCGCCAAAGATGGCGCGCAGCAGGCGTTCTTCTGCGGTAAGTTCGGTTTCGCCTTTCGGAGTTACCTTGCCGACGAGGATATCGCCCGGGCGTACTTCCGCACCAATGCGGATAATGCCGCGTTCGTCAAGGTCTTTCAATGCTTCTTCCGATACGTTCGGAATATCGCGGGTAATTTCTTCTTCGCCAAGTTTGGTATCACGGGCATCGCAGTCGTATTCTTCAATATGAATAGAAGTAAATACATCGGCCTTAACCAAATCTTCGCTGAGAAGAATAGCATCTTCGTAGTTGTAACCTTCCCAAGGCATGTAGGCAACAATTACGTTATAGCCAAGTGCAAGTTCGCCATGGTCGGTTGCAGGGCCGTCTGCCAGTACCTGGCCTTTAACAACCTTGTCGCCTTTGTAAACAATCGGGCGCTGGTTAACGCAGGTACCCTGGTTGGAGCGTTTAAATTTCAATACGCTGTATTTATCTACGCCGCCGTCATCTTTGCGGATAACGATTTCATCGCCGGTAACGCGTTCTACAACGCCGGCATTTTTAGCCAGAATGCACACGCCGGAATCAACGGCAACTTTATATTCCATACCGGTACCGATGATAGGAGCCTGAGTGCACAGAAGCGGCACTGCCTGACGCTGCATGTTGGCACCCATAAGAGCACGGTTCGCGTCATCGTTTTCAAGGAACGGAATAAGCGCGGTAGCGATAGATACAACCTGTTTCGGCGAAACGTCCATGAAGTCTACCTGGTCAGGAGGCAGGGAAAGTACTTCGTTCTGGTAACGTGCCGTTACACGTTCGCCTTCAAAGTAGCCTTCGTCATCCAAAGGTTCGTTCGCCTGAGCGATAATGTAATTATCTTCTTCATCAGCGGTAAGATAAATAATTTCATCAGTTACGCGCTTGTTTTCTTTATCAACACGGCGGTACGGGGTTTCCATAAAACCGTATTTGTTAATAACAGCAAAGGTAGAAAGAGAACCGATAAGGCCGATGTTCGGACCTTCAGGGGTTTCAATCGGGCACATACGGCCATAGTGGGAATGGTGTACGTCGCGGACTTCATAGCCTGCACGTTCACGGCTCAAGCCACCGGGGCCCAGTGCGGAAAGACGGCGTTTATGGGTCAGCTCGGCCAACGGGTTGTTCTGGTCCATAAACTGGGAAAGCTGGCTGCTGCCAAAGAATTCTTTAATTGCAGCAACAACAGGACGGATATTAATAAGCGCCTGCGGCGTGATAACATCAACGTCCTGAATGGTCATGCGTTCTTTTACAACGCGTTCCATACGGGCAAGGCCGATGCGGAACTGGTTCTGCAAAAGTTCGCCGACACGGCGTACACGGCGGTTGCCCAAATGGTCGATATCGTCGCCGGTGCCAAGGCCGTCCATCAGGTTAAGCAGATAACCGAAGGAAGCCATTACATCTTCAACGGTAATGGTGCGGTGGTCTTCCGGAATATCGGAAGTGCAGATAATTTTCATCGGCTGTTCTTTCAGGCGGATGAAAACTTCTTTCAGGCCGGGGCCTGCAAAAATACCGCTTTCTTCGATTTTATCAATAACATCAAGGTCAATCTTGGTGCCTGCTTCAGCAATAATTTCACCGGTAGATACATCAACCAGCGGCTGATCCAGCACTTTATCCAGCAGGCGGCGGCGCCAGCCGAGTTTTTTATTCAGCTTATAGCGGCCTACGCTGGCAAGGTCATAACGTTTGTTATCAAAGAAGGTTGCTTCAATAAGTGCGGAGGCGTTTTCCAGAGTAGGAGGTTCGCCCGGACGCAGCTTTTTATAAATTTCAATTAAAGCTTCTTCGCGGGTAGTTGTTGTATCCCTTTCAAGCGTTGCAGCAACGGAAGGATGATTATTAAAGAGCGCTAAAATATCTTCATTCTGGGTTAAACCCATGGCGCGCAGCAAAACAGTTGCCGGCAGCTTTCTGGTGCGGTCAACACGTGCGTAAATAACGTCATTTAAGTCGGTTTCATATTCAATCCATGCACCACGGTTAGGAATGACTGTTGTACCATACATTTTTTTTCCGCTGGGGTCCATCGTAACAGCGTAATAAACGCCCGGGGAACGTACCAGCTGGCTGACGATTACACGTTCGGCACCGTTGATTACAAAAGTACCGGTTTCCGTCATCAGCGGAAAATCGCCCATGAATACTTTAGATTCTTTAATCTCGCCGGTATCTTTATACAGAAGGCGCACGTTTACATTCAACGGCGCAGAATAGGAAGCATCGCGTTCCTTGCATTCTTCTACTGTATATTTAGGCTCACCGAGAGTAAAGCCTTCAAAGGAAAGTTCTAAATTACCTGTAAAATCTTTAATAGGAGAAATGTCATGGAAAATTTCGCAAAGACCTTCTCGCATGAACCACTCATACGATTTTCTTTGGATGTCAATCAAATGAGGCATTGGCAATACTTCATTGATTCTGGCATAACTGTACCGAGTCCTATTACCTACGGGAACCGGTTTAAACATGTAATCCCTCACCCCTTAATGTATATGTTGTCAGGCAGAAGCACGTTTTTACCATGACAAAAAAAGCAAGGCTCCAAACAATATTCAGGACCTTGCATGTTGTCTTCGATGAACGCACCTCATCTAAATCCATATAAGCACGGTACGGTGCTCAACCACTGAACCCCCGGTACCGGTTGTCAATACCTGCAATCTACTAATGTTGTAGTATGATATGTTATCATATATTTGAGCCTTCTATGAATACTATTATTTTTATAGACTTCCGTAATTAAAAAACGGAGGTGAGCTTATGAGCATTGATTTTGTAATGATGATATGTGCAATTGTGTCTGCAATTTTTGCAGTTTTAAGCTACTATAAAAATTAATTAACTTCAACTAAGCCTTTTCCTGACGTAAGTCTATTTGCAATGTAAAGCAGTGCTTAGGAGATGGCTCATCCTTTGATCATCAAGCTTCCGTTAAACGGTGCTTTTCCGAACATAG
>ERZ857757.1344-NODE-1344-length-19803-cov-11.975592_pt1 | contig 19803 bp, 20 predicted proteins | sample MGYA00519764_ERZ857757 | MGnify/ENA primary metagenome ERZ857757 (study PRJEB31778, sample SAMEA3449359) | human gut metagenome | biome: human gut; feature: human-associated habitat; material: faeces | place: United Kingdom | collected 2010/2012 ... | reverse complement strand
CGGTGTGGTCGCCGATGATCTTGATGGAGTTCTTGTTGGCGCCGACGGTGCCGTCACCGCCGAGACCCCAGAACTTGCAGGCGATGGTGCCCTCGGCGGAGGTGTCGGGCGCGTCCGTCTCCGGCAGGGAGAGGTTGGTCACGTCGTCAACGATGCCGATGGTGAACTGACGCTTCGGGTTCTCGCTCTTGAGCTCCTCATAAACCGCGAACACGGAGGCCGGCGGGGTGTCCTTGGAGCCGAGGCCGTAGCGGCCGCCGGTGACGACGATGTCATTGCGGCCGGCGTTGGCCAGCGCGGTGACGACGTCGAGGTACAGGGGCTCGCCCTGTGCGCCGGGCTCCTTCGTGCGGTCGAGCACGGCGATCTTCTTGCAGGTCGCCGGGATGGCCGCGATGAGCTTGTCGGCACGGAACGGACGGTACAGGCGGACCTTCACGAGGCCGACCTTTTCGCCGTGGGCGTTGAGGTAGTCGATGACCTCCTCAGCCACGTCGCAGATGGAGCCCATGGAGATGATGACACGGTCAGCATCCGGGGCGCCGTAGTAGTTGAACAGCTGGTAGTTGGTGCCGATCTTGGCATTGATCTTCGCCATGTACTCCTCGACCAGGTCCGGCACGGCGTCGTAGTACTTGTTGGACGCCTCACGGTTCTGGAAGAAGATGTCGCCGTTTTCATGGCTGCCGCGCATCTGCGGATGCTGCGGGTTCAGACCGCGCTGACGGAAGGCATTGACCGCATCCATGTCCACCATATCAGCCAGATCATCATAATCCCAGACGGCGATCTTCTGGATCTCGTGCGAGGTACGGAAGCCGTCGAAGAAGTTCAGGAACGGAACGCGGCCCTTGATGGCGGCCAGATGCGCCACGGGGGACAGGTCCATGACTTCCTGCACGTTGCCCTCGGCGAGCATGGCAAAGCCGGTCTGACGGCAGGCCATGACGTCGGACTGGTCACCGAAGATGGACAGGGTGTGCGAAGCGAGTGCGCGCGCCGTCACGTGGAAGACGGCCGGAAGCAGCTCACCTGCCATCTTGTACATGTTCGGGATCATGAGCAGCAGGCCCTGAGAGGCGGTATACGTCGTCGTCAGAGCGCCGGCATTCAGCGAACCGTGGACAGCGCCGGCTGCGCCGGACTCTGCCTGCATTTCCTGCACACGGACCTTCGTGCCGAAGATGTTCTTACGGCCGGCGGCGGACCACTGGTCGACCAGGTCGGCCATCGGGCTCGACGGGGTGATCGGGTAAATGGCAGCCACTTCCGTAAAGGCGTAGGACACGTGGGCGGCAGCATTGTTGCCGTCCATCGTAACGAGCTTTCTTGCCATAAACTTCATCTCCTATTTCTCTTATGCGTTAGCCTATATTTGTGCAATGGGTACCTATCAGCCCATTCGCGTCAATATGATAACACAGTTGCAAAAAAACGTAAATAATAGTTTTTTAATTCGTATTTCATTTTTCGAAACGTTATTATTGAAAACATGCAAGTTTCTGAGGAAAAACCAGCATTTTCACGGAAAACGCCTGCTTTTTTCGCTGTTTTTTCGCTTGTGATTTCTCACCTATTGTTATATAATATATCACTGCTGTTAAGAAAGGGGCTGTCTACATGGTCAAAATCGAACAATCGAATGGCACCATCAGCATCACCAACGAAGTATTCACAAACCTTGCAGGCGACGCCGCGACCAGTTGCTTCGGCGTGAAGGGCATGGTCGGCCGCAGCAAGGACAGCGGTCCGTTCCAGCTTCTGCGCAGAGAATCCATGTCCAAGGGCGTCAACGCCACGTTCGCCGACGACGGGAGCATCTCGCTCGAGCTGCACATCGCAGTCGATCACGGCGTGAACATTTCCGCGCTTGCCCACAGCATCATCAACGAGGTCAGCTATAAGGTCAATCAGGCCACCGGTGTGCCCGTTGCGCGTGTGGACGTATTCGTGGATTCCATGTTCCTCGATTGAGCAGGGACATTTCGCATCGCTTCCCCTCCCGGGAGCCGCGCTTCCGGGCCATTTTCATTTCCCCTGTCGGAGGTGTACAGACTTGAGAGAAATCATTGATGCCGCAGCGCTTCGGGAGATGCTCCTGTGCGCGAATGCGGCACTGGAAGAAAACAAACAACGCATCAACGAGCTCAACGTCTTCCCTGTTCCGGACGGTGACACCGGCACGAACATGAGCCTGACGATGAACTCCGCCGCCATCGAGCTCGGCCGCAAGCAGACCGACACCGTCGGCGCCGTGGCCGACTGCGCCGCCAGCGCCCTGCTGCGCGGTGCGCGCGGCAACTCCGGCGTCATCCTGTCGCTGCTGTTCCGCGGGATCGCCAAGTCCCTCAAGGGCCGCGAGAACGCAAACGCCGCAGAGTTCGCCGCCGCCGTCTCCGCCGGTGTGGACGCCGCCTACAAGGCCGTCATGAAGCCGGCCGAGGGCACGATCCTCACCGTCAGCCGTCTGGGTGCGCAGGCCGCCGTGGAGTTTGCCAAGGAGAGCACGGACTTTGAGGCCATGCTCGAGGCGCTGCTCGCCGCTGCGCGCGAGGCGCTGGCCGACACGCAGAACATCAACCCCGTGCTGCGCCGCGCAGGTGTGGTCGACGCCGGCGGCGAGGGCTTCGTGCTCGTCATGGACGCCATGCTCGGCTATCTGCAGGGACGCACCGCCGCCCCCGTGACCGCGGCCGCCCCGGCTGCCGCCGCCGCACCGAAAGAGGGCGCGGATTTCTCCGAGTTCGACACCGGAGAGATCACGTTCGGCTACTGCACGGAGTTTATTGTGGCGCGTGAAAACAACAAGAGCCCCGAGCTGCTGCGCTCGTTCCTCAACAACCTCGGCGACTGTGTCGTCGTGGTCGATGATGATGAGATCATCAAGGTGCACGTGCACACGAACGTGCCCGGCGAGGTGCTGACCGAAGCGCTGACCTATGGCCCGCTCCAGACCGTGAAGATCGAAAACATGCGCAACCAGCACACTGCCCTCTCCGGCAGCGACGCCCCCGCCGCGCCCGAGGCGGAGCCCGCGCCTGAGGCAGAGCCCGCTGTGGCCGCGCCCGAAAAGCAGTTCGGCGTCGTGGCCGTGTCCGCCGGCGAAGGCATGGCGAACCTCTTCCGCGAGCTGGGCGTCGACCGCGTCGTCACCGGCGGCCAGACCATGAACCCCTCCACGGAGGACATCCTCACCGAGGTCAACAAGACCCCGGCGGAGATCGTGTTCGTGCTGCCGAACAACAAAAACATCATCATGGCCGCCCAGCAGTGCATCCCGCTGTCGGACAAGAAGGTCATCGTCATTCCGACCAAGACCGTGCCGCAGGGCATCACCGCGATGCTCTCGTTCGACCCGGCGAGCGCCGAGGACGTGATCGAGGCCGAGATGAGCGCCGCGATCGAGAGCGTGCACACCGCGCAGGTCACCTACGCCGCGCGCGACTCCGATTTCGACGGGCACGATATCCACAAGGGCGAGTATCTGGCGCTGATGGACAGTGCGCTGCTCGGCAGCAACGCGGACCTGGACAAGGTGCTGCTTACGATCGCCGATGCCGCCACGGATCTCGACCCCGAAATCGTCTCCATCTACTACGGTGAGGACGTGCAGGCCGATGCCGCGCAGCACGCAGCCGAGCTGATCGGCGGGCGTCTGCCGATGTCGGACGTGAACGTAGTCGACGGCGGCCAGCCGGTCTATTACTACATGATCTCGTTTGAATAAACCATGCACTACAGCAAACCGCCCCGGTTTTCACCGGGGCGGTTTGCTTTTTGTGTTCGGCTTTATCGCTCCTGCGCGCGGATCAGGTTCTTGTAGAAATCGACCGCGCCGGGCAGGCAGTTATATTCGATGTTCTCGTCGATGCCGTGCATGCCCTTCATCTGCTCGGGACCGAAGACCACAGGCGCAAAGCGCAGGCAGTTGCTGCAGATCTCCTGATAGAACTGCGCATCGGTCGCGCCGGTCATGACATAGGGACTCACGGGCAGGCCCGGGAACGTCTCGCCGATGACCTGCTCCACCTGACGGAAGGCCTCGCCGTGGATGTCCACGGTCTCGGAGTAGTCATTGGCGTGGATGACCTCCATCTCCAGACCGTGCTTTTCGGCAAGGCGGCGGATGATGGCAAGGCTCTCCTGCTCACCCTGATGCGGGATGAAGCGCATGTTCGCACCCAGCGTTGCCTCCTGCGGCAGGACGTTATACGCGTCCGCACCGGACTGCATCGTAAAGGCGATCGTCGTGTGCAGCATCGCGCCTGCCTGCGCCGATACGCGCGGCAGCACGATCTTCATCAGCGGCTGGAACAGCCAGAGGTTGCCCATCACGAGCCGCAGGCCGAACGGTGCATAGGGCGCAAGGCGCGCGAACATGGCCGAGACCTCCGGCAGGAACTTTCTGCGGAACGGATCGTGCTTTTCCACGTCCGTCACGAACGCGGACAGGCGCGCGATGGGGCTGTTCGCCATCGGCGCACTGGCGTGGCCGCCGTTGCTGCGGGCGGTGAATTTCACGTCCGCCTTGCCCTTTTCAAACACGCCCACCATGGCAAAGTTGCCGGGGATGCCGCCGATCGGCTCGGTGATGATGCCGCCGCCCTCGTCGCAGACGAGAAACGGGCGCACACCGCGGCGCTTGAGCTCGGCGACGAGCTTCGGCGCGCCGTCGCCCGCCCACTCCTCCGTGCAGGACGAGGAGAGATAGACGTCGTTGGCGGGCTCATACCCGGCGGCAAGCAGCTCCTCGACTGCCTGGAAAAACGCCATGAGCGAGGCCTTGGTGTCCGACGCCCCGCGTCCCCAGACCTTGCCGTCGGCAATGTCGCCGGAAAACGGCGCGTGCGACCATGTGCCCTCGGCGGGCACGACGTCCTGATGGCTCATGAGCACGATCGGGCGGTCGTGTGCCTTGCCCCTCCAATAGAAGAGCAGGTTGCCGTCGATGACCGTGCGCTCGAGCTTTTCGTGCACGAGCGGGAACAGCTGCGCAAGCTGCGCGTGGAAGCGCTCGAAGCGCTCCGGGGCGTAGACGTTGGCATACGACGTGGTGTCGCAGCGGATCATGGCGGCGAGCTTTTCAGCGTAAGCCATGGCGCGGTCTGCATCCGGCTGCGGCTGATAGGCGGATTTTTTCTTCGGCATGAGCACGGCGTGCGCCACCGCCGCTCCCAGCGGGGCCAGCGGTGCGAGCGCGAGATATCCGGGACGGAATTTCATTTTGTTTCACCCTCCTGATTCTGTTTGCGGTAGAGCGCGTAGGCGATGCCGATGGCCAGCGCGCCGCTCGGAACGATCATGAAGCTGGTCGAGCCCGTCAGCGACGGGACGAGCATGAACAGCACGCTCATCATAACCAGCGGTGCAATGGCAACGCGGATGTTCTTGCGGAAGTACTGGTACGCCATCGCGCCGAAGAGCGCGGGGACGACGTTTGCAAACGCCGGCTGGAGCACGGGGCTCTGCAGCACGGGCTGCAGCGGCACGAGCAGCGCCACGCCGAGCGCGAGCACGACGATGGTCACGAGCGAGCTTGTCGCGATCGAGAGCGTCGAGATGATCTCGTTTTCCGCAGTACCGGTCTTGGTGCCGGCGATGTCGCGCGCGTTGACCGCGCACGGGATCTTCATGTTGATGAGGTTGCCGGTGATGAAGGCGAGGTAGCCGCCGCCCGCGCCGAGCATGGGCGTGTAGATGAGAAACTCCGCCACGCTTGCGACCGCCCACACGACGCCGACGGACAAAAAGCCCTTGCCGACGGCGCCCATGTCGGGCATCGCGCCGAGAAACGTGCCAATGAGAAACGGTGCGCCGACAAGCAGCACCAGCGTGATCACGCACACGGCGCGGCCGAGCACGTGCGTGCGACGGTTAAACTGTTCCAGATAAACTTTGCGTTCGGTTTCGTTCATGATATCCCCCTCCTTACAGGCGCACGAGCACGGCCGCCGCCATGCCGATGAGCATACTGCCGGCGATGGAAAAGCTCTCGAGCCATGCCATATTCTTCTTCTCGGCCAGATACACAAACAGCGCCATCGCCGCCGCCGACACGGCCACGACCACCAGCGGCGTCCAGTCACCGACGCAGGTGAACAGCCCCTCGCCGGACACAAACGCACCGATGTAGCTGCCGATGTACGCGCAGACGAGGCCGATGAACATGGCCGTCATGGCGCTGTCGCCGAAGCCGACGCCGGAGGCGGATTTCGCCCCGTCGTTGCCGAGGCGCCTGAGGTAGCGCTTGTTGAAGAAGATGGACAGGAGCATGCCCCAGATGATGCAGAAGCTCATCAGCAGGGCGATCGTCGTGAAGGCCTGCGGCGTCATTTCGGCAGCAGACAGCGCGTGCATGCCGACCTGCTCGGCGGCAGCCTGCGCGACCTGCGTCTCATAATGCAGCGCGCCGATGACGGACAGGCGCAGCCACGGCCACGGCGTGCCGAGGCTGCCGGACAGGGCGATGACGCCGAGCAGGATGCCGACACTCGGCAGGACCGAGAATGTGGCGCTCGACGTGATGGCGCGCTTCATGCGTGCGGGGTCCATGCCGATGGCCAGACCCGCGCGGTACGAGCGCACAAGGAACACGACGCACACCGCCGCGACGAACGCGATGATGCCGCCGCAGATCGCGTACATAGGTGCGCTGTTGAGCTGGGCTAAGATATTGTTCATAAATGTTCTCCTCCCCGGTAACGGCCGGTATCCGTATATGAAAAGGCCCGCATGGCATACACCGTGCAGGCTTTTTTCACAGCTTATTGCGCGCCGCCGGCCGGCCCGGATACAGCCGGGCGGATGTTGGACGCGGTCAGGTAAGACTGAAACAGCAGCATGCCCGCAATGGCGACCAGCATGAGCTGCTGCGCGCCGGCGCGGTCATCCGGCAGGGCGGTGATGCACAGGAACGCCGCAAACTGGCTCCAAAAAATGCTCTTGACGGCTTTCGGGCGGCCATAGGCAAAGCCCGCAAGCTCATAAAACGCGATCAGCGCGGCGCACAGCGCCAGGATCTCGACCGCGTAGGCAGAGATGGTGGGGTTGATGATGTTGACCTTGTAGCTCACGATCAGCCAGAACACGAGCAGCACCATCGGCATGGACGCACACACGAGCGCGCCGGCGTCATTCTCCCGTTCACCGGGGGCGAGCATCTGGCGCGCGAACACCACACCCGTCACGACCGCGAGCACGGCAAGAACCCGCTGCAGGCCGGGCTCGGAGAGCGCGCCGCTGCTCAGCAGCAGCCAAAGGCCGCCGAGCGCGAGCATCGCGCCGAGCAGGACACCGCCGACCGCGCGCGCACGCTTTGACGCCGCGAACGCCGCGGGAAGCGAGTCCGGAAAGCTGGTGTGCGGCTGATTCTTTATCCGGAAGCACACGACGGCCAGCACCGCCGCGGCAACGGCAATCATCAGCGCGACGACGTACGGCCAGATGCTTCCGTGTACGGCAAGGCCGGTCTCGGCCTCAAAGCAGGCCTGATCCTGCAGCCAGCGAAAAAAGATCCCGAATGCCGACAGCACAGCTGTACAGCAGCAGATCACCCAAGCATTTTTGCGCATAACAAACTACCTGTCCCAATACATATTTAACAGAGCTATTTTATACTGATTTCCCCGCTGCGTCAAGGCACAAAACGCCCCGCGCGGCAGAAAGGAGGCGGTGCGGATGCGCAGGGTTTTTCTGCTGTCGCTGCTGCTCGTGGCGCTGTCGCTGCTGATCCCGTGGCTTGCGGTCACGCTCGCCCCGGCCGGAGAGGAGGCTTCACCGCCCGCCCCGTCCGTACCGGTGTCGGACACCGTCGCGCCCGACGGCGCAACGCCCATCACGGCACTGTGCGGTGATGCGCTCATCGAAACGACCATGGCCGACTGGCTGCCCGGCGTGGTAGCCGCCGAGATGCCCGCCTCCTTCGCGCCAGAGGCGCTGCGGGCACAGGCCGTCGCCGCGCGTACCTACATCCTCCGGCGCGTGCGCGGCGGCGGCGCAAACCATCCGGAGGCCGGTGTCTGCGACCGGTACACCTGCTGCTGCGCACACAAGGACGATGCGGCGCTGCGCGCGCAGTGGGGCAAGGATTATGCGCACAACATGGCGCGCATCCGGAAGGCCGTTGCCGACACGGACGGGCAGTATCTCGTCTACGACGGGCAGCTCATCCGTGCGGTGTTTCACGCCGCGTCCGCCGGGTCGACCGAGTGCAGCGCCGCACTCTGGGGCGGTGATGCGCCGTATCTTGTGAGCGTGTCCTCCCCGGAGACGGCGCAGGACGTGCCGAACTACGTCTCCACGGCCGAGATCGCAGCCGACGCCGTGCGGGATGCCGTGCTGGACCGTTATCCGGACTGTGTGCTCGGCGACGATCCGAGCACATGGTTCGGCGCGCCGGTGCTCGATGACAGCGGCCGCGTGGCGAGCATCCCCGTCGGCTCGGAGACGCTCACGGGCGCGCAGGTGCGTGCGCTCTTTTCCCTGCGCTCAGCGGCGTTTACCGTCACGTACGGCAGCGGAGCGTTCACCTTCACCGTCACGGGCAGCGGTCACGGCGTCGGCATGAGCCAGTACGGCGCAAATGTCATGGCAGTGCAGGGCAGCGGCTACGCCGACATCCTCGCGCACTACTACCCCGGCACGGCGCTCATCCGCGCCGAAGGCTGAACAAAAAAAGAGACGTCTCCAGACGTCTCTTTTTCTTATTCCGTGCTTACTTTTGCGCCGCGGGGTCCGTGTATGTGTTCTCGTCCACATAGTAAACTGTCATGTCTGCAGTCGCGATGAGCTTGTCCGTATCGTCGAACACCTCCGCCGTGACAAGGCCGGTCGTGCGGCCTGCCTTGACCACACGGCCGCGCGCCACGAGCTTTTCCGTGTCCTTGGCGCGGCGCAGGAAGTGGATGTTGCTGTCGAGCGTCACGGTGATGCGTCCGCCGGTGCGCGCAGCGACACCGGTCGCCACGTCGCAGAGCGTGAAGATCAGCCCGCCGTGCGCCATACCGAGCGGGTTGAGACTCTCCTGCACGAGCTTGACCTCGACAACGCTGGTGCCGTCGCCGACCTCGGTGACGACGATGTGGTTGTGGGAATTGAAGCCCTCGAATTCATTATAACGAAACGGGTCGAGATAGACCGCCTTGTTTTCCGTCTGCATATTCTGTGCCATATTGGGGTACGCCTCCGTCCAGATTACATTCAGGGCGTTATCATACCACGTTCGCACGTTTTCGTCAAAACAATTTTTCCTTCCCGCACCTGCGCCGTGACCACATCGCCGCGCCGGAGCGAGCCGTCGAGCAGCATCCCCGCCGCCTGATCGGCGATCGTGCTCTGGATCGCCCGGCGCAGCGGCCGCGCCCCGTACACGGGGTCGTAGCCCGTCGCCGAGAGCGCATCGAGCGCCGCATCCGGCACGCGCAGCTCCACGCCCGCGCGCTCCATGCGCCGGTTGACCGTGCCGAGGAGCTTTTGCGCGATCCGGCGGGTATCGGCGCGCGTGAGCTTGTGAAAGACGATGATCTCATCGACGCGGTTGAGAAACTCCGGCCGGAACGTCTTTTTCAGATCGGACATGACCATGCTGCGGATCTCGGCATCCGTGCGCCCCGCATCCGCGCCCGTCTGCTGTGCAAAGCCGAGACTGCGGCGGCTGTCGGTGATGGCCTTCGCCCCGACGTTCGAGGTCATGACCACGACCGCATTGCGAAAATTCACCTTGCGCCCGAGCGAGTCCGTGAGCTGCCCGTCCTCCATCACCTGCAGCAGGAGATTGAAGACGTCCTCGTGCGCCTTTTCGATCTCGTCGAAGAGCACGACGGCATAGGGCTTGCGCCGCACCTTCTCCGTGAGCTGACCGCCCTCCTCGTGTCCGACATACCCCGGCGGCGAGCCGATGAGCCGCGAGACGCTGTGCCGCTCCATATATTCCGACATATCCACGCGGATGAGCGCCTGCTCATCGCCGAAGAGCGCCTCGGCAAGCGCGCGGCAGAGCTCCGTCTTGCCGACGCCGGTCGGTCCGAGGAAGAGAAAGCTGCCGATCGGCCGGTTCGGATCGCCGAGCCCGACGCGGCTGCGGCGGATGGCGTTCGAGACCGCGCACACCGCCTCCTCCTGCCCGACGACGCGGCGGCGCAGCGACGCCTCCATCTGCAGCAGCTGCTGACTCTCGCTCGACGTGATGCCCGCGACCGGGATGCCCGTCCAGAGCGAGACGATCTCGGCCACGTCCTCGCCCGTCACGGCGCGCACAGAGCCGGAATTGGCCTGCTCCCAGCGGCTGCGCTGCATGCGCAGCTCCGCACGCAGCTTCTGTTCACGCTCCCGCAGGGCGGCCGCACGCGCAAAGTCCTGCGCACGCACGGCGTGTTCCATCTCCGCCGCCGCGGCGGCGAGCTGCGTCTCGAGCGCGTGCACCCGCTCGGGCTGCACCAGCGCCTGCATCCGTACACGCGAGGCCGCCTCGTCGACGAGGTCAATGGCTTTGTCCGGCAGCCAGCGGTCGCCGATATAGCGCACCGAGAGTGCGACCGCTTTGTCGAGCGCCTCGTCCGTGATCTTCAGGCGGTGGTGCGCCTCGAGCCGCGCGCGCAGGCCGCGCAGGATCTGCAGGCTCTGCTCGGGCGTTGGCTCTGCGATACGCACGGGCTGAAAGCGCCGCTCGAGCGCCGCGTCCTTTTCAATATACTTGCGGTACTCCTCAAGCGTCGTCGCGCCGATGATCTGCAGCTCGCCGCGCCCGAGCGCGGGCTTGAGGATGTTCGCCGCGTCGATCGCGCCCTCGGCAGAGCCCGCGCCGACGATCGTGTGCAGCTCGTCGATGAAGAGGATGACGCTGCCTGAGCGCTGCACCTCCTGCAGGACGCATTTGACGCGCTCCTCAAAATCGCCGCGGTACTTTGTGCCTGCAAGCATGGCCGTCAGATCCACGCTCACGATGCGCTTGCACTTCAGGTCCTCGGGCACACTGCCGTCGGCGATGCGCTGCGCGAGCCCCTCGGCCACCGCCGTCTTGCCGACGCCGGGCTCGCCGATGAGCACGGGATTATTCTTGCTGCGGCGCGAGAGGATTTGGATGGCGCGCTCGATCTCGCGGTCGCGGCCGATGACCGGATCCATACGTCCGGCTGCGGCAAGCTCCGTGAGGTCGCGCCCGTACTGGTCGAGCGTTTTCGTCTCGGCAGCGCGGCGCGGCTGTGCGCGCGGCGCGCCCGGCTGCGGCCGGGGCTTATACTCCGGGCGGCCGAAGACGTCCATGATGTCCGTATAGATCTTGTTGAGGTCGCCGCCCGCCGCCACAAGGATACGCGCCCCGGCGCTGTCCGCCTCGCGGAGGATGCCCATGAGCAGATGCTCCGTGCCGACATAGCAGTGACCGAGGCGGTTGGAATCCTCGGCGGCCAGCTCGATAACGTGCCGCGCGCGAGGGCTGAGTCCCTGCTCGGGCGTTCCGGGCACGCCGCGCCCGACCGTCTCCGTGACCATGCGCGTGAGCACGGAATCGGTAAGCGCGTTGTCCGCCAGAATGCGCGCACCGAGCCCCTCCCCCTCCCGGATGATCCCGAGCAGGATATGCTCCGTGCCCACATAACTGTGCCCCATTCCCGCCGCCGCATCGTGTGCCTTGCGGATCGCCGTGGATGCCCGCTGTGTAAACCTTTCACTGCCGCGCATAGATCGTTTGCCTCCTTCGCCGGTCATACGCCTCTATTATCCTCCGGCCGGCGCAAGGAATGTGCCGAATCCGGGAAACTGATTTGTATTATTTCCACGTCTTCCCGGGTTTTAATCAGCACACATTTTCGAATTTCGAAAAACGCGGTTGATTTTTCAGATTTTTGTGCTACAATGGCTCTCATACCAGAGGTAGCGATACCCGGTGAAAAACATAGGAGGTAACGACAATGGCTTTTGTTATTGGCGACGATTGCGTCATGTGCGGCACCTGTGCTGCGAACTGCCCGGCTGAGGCGATTTCCGAGGGCAATGGCAAGTACGTCATCAACGCGGACAGCTGCATGGAGTGCGGCACCTGCGCTGCCAACTGCCCGGTGGGTGCGATCTCCGTCGACTAAGTCCCGCTCGGAGAACACCGCAAACGAATGAGGCGATATGCAAGCTGCATATCGCCTCTGTCTATATGACGGCAACGGAAGGAGCGTGCGCCATGACCCAACCGGAATTTGACGATCTGTGGCCCGGCGGACCGCGCTTTGTGCGCTCCGGCGCGGGGTTTGCCCTCGGCACGGACAGCGTGCTGCTGGCCGATTTTGCGGCGCAGCGCCGCGCACGGCGCATTGCCGACCTCGGCTGCGGCGCGGGCGTGCTGACGGTGCTGCTGCTGCACGCACTGGAGCAGGCGACCGCCGTCGGCATTGAACTGCAGCCGGACGCGGCACAGCTCGCGCGCGACAACATCAGAGCAAACGGTCTGAGCGACCGGGCGCAGATCCTCTGCGCCGACCTGCGCGCGCACCGCACGCTGCTCCCCGCCGGGAGCTTTGACCTTGTCGTTGCAAACCCGCCGTATTTCGCCGCCGGCAGCGGCTACACCTCGCCCGACCCCATGCGGGCGCACGCACGCGACGAGCGCACCTGCACCATGCAGGACATCTGCACCGCCATGGCCTATCTCACGCGCTGGGGCGGCGCGGCCGCGCTCGTACACCGGCCGGAGCGGCTCAGCGAGCTGCTGTGCACGCTCACGGCCGCAGGGCTCGAGCCCAAGCGCCTGCGCACCGTGGCATACAAGGCCGACGCCGCGCCCAATCTCGTACTGGTCGAGGCGCGCCGCGGCGGAAAGCCGGGGCTCACCGTTTCGCCGCCGCTGGCGCTGTGCACGCCCGTCGGCGCGGACTCAGACGAGATCCGCAGAATTTATCACAGGAGGACGCAACCATGAGCGGAACACTGTATCTGGTCGGCACACCGATCGGCAACCTCGGCGACCTGTCCGTGCGCGCGCTGGAGACGCTGCGCAGCGTCGACTTCATCGCCGCCGAGGACACGCGCGTGACCGCAAAGCTGCTCAACCACTTTGAGATCAGAAAGCCGTGCGTGAGCTACTATGAGCACAACAAGTACGCCAGCGGTGAGAAGATCGTCGCGCGGCTGCTCGCGGGCGAGACGTGCGCGCTCGTGACCGACGCCGGCATGCCCGCCATCTCCGACCCCGGCGAGGACATCGTGCGCCAGTGCGCCGAGCAGGGCATCGACGTGCAGGTCATCCCCGGCCCCTGCGCCGCCATCGCCGCGCTGGCCGTGTCCGGCTTGCCGACGCAGCAGTTTTGCTTCGAGGGCTTTCTCGCCGTGAGCGGCAAGACCCGCCGCGAGCATCTACAGCGGCTGCAGGGCGAGACGCGCACCATGATCTTCTACGAAGCGCCGCACAAGCTGCTGCGCACGCTCAGCGACCTGCGCGATACGTTCGGCGGTGAGCGGGAGATCACGCTTGCGCGCGAGCTGACAAAGCTGCACGAGCAGACGCTGCGCACGACGCTCGACGGCGCCGTGGCGCACTTCACCGAAAACGCGCCGAAGGGCGAATTCGTGCTCGTGCTGCGCGGCGCACCCGAGCGCTCGGAGCCCGAGGTCACGGCCGAGCAGGCGCTTGAGATCGTGGCGCGCTACCGCAGCGAGGGCCGCGCGCTCAAGGAGGCGTGCAAGCTCGCCGCAGCCGACACCGGCTTCGGCAAAAACGAGCTGTACCAGATGGCGCTCAACGCCTGAGCGTAGATGGCAGGATCTTCTATCAAAATAATATTTTGATTTTTGGCGCAAAAAAGTCCCCTGACCAGCGGTCAGGGGACTTTTTTCAGCTCCGCTCAGAGCTTTTCGGTCATGGCGCGGATGCAGTCGGGGCAGATGTTCTTGCCCTTGTAGTTGATGATGTCCTTCGCGTTATCGCAGAAGATGCAGGCCGGCTGATACTTGCGCAGGATGATGGACTCACCATCCACAAAGATCTCGATGCGGTCCTTCTCCTCGATGCCGAGCGTTCTTCTCAGCTCGATGGGAAGCACGATGCGGCCGAGCTCGTCTACTTTTCTAACAATACCGGTAGATTTCATAAATGTGTCCTCCAATACGTATGGGATAAGGGAAAGGATGACTCAAAAATCATTCATTTCAACAACTGCATTATACCAAAGGTTGTCAAAATGTCAACGGATTCGACAAACGTTCACAGCTAATTTACGCTTTTCTACCATTTGCATATTTTGGTTCCCTTGCGCATAATTATTTTTTGTGAATAATCACCGAAAACTTAAATTTTTTGATAGAAAGGAGCGACCAAAATGGCACTGTCCCGGATATGGGTCAGCATGATATGCGTCGCGCTGGCCTTCGGCGCGGCGTCCGGACGCGGTGCGCAGCTCGGCGCAGCGGCGGCGCAGGGCGTGCAGCAGGCAGTGGATTTCTGCCTGACGGTGGGCGGTATGATCTGCCTGTGGTCGGGCGTGATGGAGCTCATGCGGCGCTGCGGCATCGCAGGCGGGCTGTCGCGGCTGCTGCGGCCTGTGCTGCGGCGGCTGTTCCCGCACGCCGCGCGCGATGTGCAGGCGCTCGATGCGCTGAGCATGAACGTGAGCGCGAATCTGCTCGGGCTCGGCAACGCAGCGACACCGGCCGGTGTGCGCGCGGCCCAGGCAATGGCGCGCGAGCTGCGCGGCGACACCGCCAGCGACGAGCTGTGCCTGCTTGTGGTGCTCAACACAGCCTCGATCCAGCTGCTGCCGGTCACGATCGCCGCCGTGCGCGAGGCGGCGGGCGCTGCCGTACCGTTCGACATTCTGCCCGCCGTATGGGTGAGCTCACTCTGCTCGGTCACGGCGGGGCTGCTGGCCGGAAAGGGGCTCGCGCGCATATGGCCGTGAGTGGACTGCTGACACTGACCGTGCCGCTGCTGCTGGCCGGTGTCGGGCTCTGCGGCGTGCTGACCGGGACGGATGTGTTCTCTGCGCTGACTGACGGCGCGCGCGACGGGCTGAAAACCGTCATGCGCATCTTCCCTGCGCTTGTAGCGCTGCTGACCGCTGTGAGCATGCTGCGCGCATCCGGCGCGCTCGAGGCGCTCACGCGGCTGTGTGCGCCCATACTGGCGCGGCTCGGCATCCCGCCCGAGACGGCGATGCTGCTGCTCGTTCGGCCGATCAGCGGCAGCGGTGCACTGGCCGCCGCAAGCGACATCATCCAGACCTACGGCGCAGATTCCCGCATCGGGCGCACCGCCGCCGTCATGCTCGGTTCCACCGAGACGACGTTCTACGTGCTGGCGGTCTATTTCGGCGCATGCGGCATCCGGCACAGCCGCTGGGCGATCCCCGCCGCCATCGTCGCCGATGTGACCGGCTTTGTCACGGCCGCGGCGCTGGTGCGCTGTCTCTGGGGTACATAGGCGGACGACAAAGTGCACAAAAGCAGACGGCGAGGTTGATATTTTCTTGACAAAACGCCTATTTTGCAAAAATTCGCACTTTTTGCTTTACAACGCCGACGGAATGTGTTATAAAATAATCACGTTAGTTAATAAATTAACTCAACGTTCTTCCGATTTCTTTTCTTTTCTCTTCTTATTTTTGCTCTCTCGACAGCAACGTGTCGCCACTCTCCGGCGGCACGTTGTTGCCGTTTTCGGGCCTATACGAACAAGCTGCCCTCCCCCGCATACGCGGGAGAGGGCAGCTTGTGTTTGTACGAATCACATTTTTTCCGGTGCGGTCACGCCGATGATGCCCAGACCGATCTCGAGCACGCAGCGCGTCGCGTCGGCCAGCTTCAGGCGGGCGTCGCGCACGGCAGGCTCTGCGTCCTTGATGCGGCAGACATTGTAGAAGCGGTGGAAACGCGCGGCCAGCTCCGTCACATAGCGGTTGATGCGGCTGGGATCGTAATCGCGCGCGGCGAGGTGGATCTCCTCCGGGAGCATGGCGAGCTGCTTGATGAGCTCGCGCTCCTGCGGCGTCGAGAGCAGCGCTGCGTCGACATCCGCAGCGGCAGGCACGGTGCAGCCGCTCTCCGCCATGGCAGCCAGCAGCGTGCAGATGCGCGCGTGCGCATACTGGACGTAGTAGACGGGGTTTTCGCTGTCCTGCCGCACGGCGAGGTCGAGGTCGAACTCGAGGTGCGTGTCCGGCTTGGCGTTGAAGAAGAAGCGGCAGGCGTCCACGCCGATCTCGTCCATGAGGTCGGCGAGCGAGAGCGCCTTGCCCGTGCGCTTGGAGACCTTGACGATCTCGTCGCCGCGCATGAGGCGCACCATCTGCATGATGAGGAAATCGAGCTTGCGTCCCTCAAGGCCGAGCGCGGGCGCGCGCATGGTCGCGGCAAAGCGGATGGCGTGGCCGTGATGGTCAGCGCCCCAGACATCGATGACGCGGTCAAAGCCGCGCTCGATGAACTTGTTGCGGTGATAGGCGATGTCGACCGCATAGTAGGTATAAAAGCCGTTCGAGCGGCGCAGAACCTCGTCCTTATCGGCGCCGAGGTCGGTGTTGCGCAGCCAGAGCGCGCCGTCCTTTTCATACGTCAGGCCGGCATCCGTGAGCAGCTGCACGGTCTCGGCCACGTAGCCGGAGCTATGCAGGCTGCTCTCGAGGAACCACTGGTCAAAGTGGATGCGGTAGCGCTCAAGGTCGCGCTGCATGCGCGCGATGTTGTACGGCAGACCGAAGGCCACGAACGCCGCGCAGCGCTCGGCGCTCGGCACGGTGAGGTACTTGTCGCCATCACGCTCGTAGATGAGCTTGGCGAGCGCCTTGATGTCGTCGCCGTGGTAGCCGTTGTCCGGGAATTCGACCGCGTCCTCACCCTCGATGAGCTGGAGGTAGCGCGCCTCGATGGACTTGCCGAACAGGTCGACCTGATTGCCGGCGTCATTGACATAGAACTCACGCCAGACATTGTAGCCCGCGCGCTCGAGCACGGACGCGAGCGCGTCGCCGAGCACGCCGCCGCGCGCGTTGCCGATCGTCATGGGGCCGGTGGGGTTGGCGGACACGAACTCCACCATGACTTTCTCCCCGTGACCGTCGTCCACGCGGCCGTAGTCCGCGCCGGAGCTCTCGACGGCGGACAGTACGTCCTGATACCACTTGTCGGACAGGCGGAAGTTCAAAAAGCCCGGGCCTGCCGCCTCAACGCCGGAAAACCATGAGCCGCCGAGCTCCATGTGCGCGATGAGCGCCTCGGCGATCTTGCGCGGCGCCATGTGCATGGTCTTGGCCGATGCCATGGCATGGTTTGCGGCAAAGTCGCCGTTGGCGGTGTCCTTCGGCTGCTCAACGCTGCCGCGGATCTCCGCGCCCTCGGGCAGTTCGCCCGCGGCGACGGCACGCAGATATGCTTCCCGGATGCACGCATCCACAGCGGCGCGTGCCTGTTCGATTCGATTGGCCATAATCAGTTACCCTCTATTCTATAATCTTTATTGTTCTCTGACGGTGATCCTGAGCCGGTTGCGGTTGGCGCAGGCGTGGTCAAAATCCACAACATACAGCAGCTCCAGCACGCCGCCGCGCTCGCCGAGCGTGGAGCGGTAGCGCTGCGTTTCCAGTCCGACCGTACTCGTGCCGTACGGCGTCTGGTACAAAAACGTGTTGCGCGTGCCGGGGGCAAAGACCATCCGGCTCGTGACAGCGCCTGTGCGCTTGAGCACGGCGTTTGACGGCGTAAAGGTGATGGTGGTGAGCGTACCGGCCATGCCGGTCAGCTCGCTCTCGGGATAGGTGAGCATACCGCAGCCGTCGACGCAGCTATACTCCCCGTCGGTCGAAAACTGCACCTGTTCGTCCGGCTCCTGCTCCAGAACATCCGCCTGAGAGCCCTCGATCGTGATAACGACCTGCATACGCCGCCTCCTTTGCATAATTGTGCGATTCTATTACTATATACTGTTTTGTCCAACTTCGCAACAGAAAAATGGTGTAGAATTTCCCGTCACCGTTTGCTATAATGGTAGCACAAGCGCATCCGCCGCCGACCGCTGCGGATGCCAGCCATTTTTCGGGGGCGCTGCTCCCGTCGGGAGGGATGACCGGATGAACATTGAGCTCACCGACAAGGAGTTCCGGCGGCTGCTGGATCTCGTCTATATCGGCAACTGGATCCTTAACTCCACGCGCGAGAAAGACCGGTTTGAGGACTATGATATTTTGCAGGAGAAGCTCTTTGCGCTGTGCGCCAGAAACGGCATGAGCGCGCTCATCTCCCGCTGGCAGGGGCATTTCTTCCCCTCGCAGGCATACGAAAACGGCGGCATCCATGAGGCCATCGCCGACTATGAGGACGCCGTGTTTTTCGACATTCTGGCCGAGGAGCTCGCGCGGCGCGATCTCGGCTGTCTCGACGGCGAGCCCGCCGATCTGACCGAGCTCAACGCGCGCATGGATGAATACATGGATGAGTTTGAAAAGTCCGGCGTGGAAAATCTGGTGATCGAGGCATGAGCACGCGCACGATCGAGACGCCCATCGGCGCGCTGACGCTCACCGCGTCGGCGGACGCTGTCACGGCCGTCCGCTTCGGCGCGCAGGGCGCGCGGGACGCTTCCCCACTGCTTGACGCGGTCGAGGCGCAGCTGCGCGAATACTTCGCGCGCACGCGGCGCACGTTTGACCTGCCGCTTGATCCGCGCGGCACGGCGTTCGAGCTGCGCGTGTGGACGGCGCTGCGCACGATCCCCTACGGCGAGACGCGCAACTACGGTGCGATCGCCGCCGCCATCGGCAGCCCGCGGGCAGCGCGCGCCGTCGGCATGGCAAACCACCGCAACCCGCTGCCGATCCTCATCCCCTGCCACCGCGTCATCGGCGCGGACGGCTCGCTCACGGGCTATGCCGGCGGGCTGGCGGCAAAGCGCCGTCTGCTGGCGCTGGAAGGGATCATACATTTAAAATAAACAACCAATCGAATAACCGATCGAAAACGCGGCCGCCGGAAAAATCCGGCGGCCGCGTTGTTTTTTCATAGCGCATAGTTTTCGCGTGTGCGGTCATACTGTGCGCAGGAGATGAGGACAATGCGCATGAGCAGCGACGAATATGCGGCCTTTGTCGACTCGCTCTCGCCGCGCTCGCCCATCTGGGGCGATCTGCTGCGCGCGGGGCTGGTCGGCGGCGTGATCTGCACGCTCGGGCAGGCGCTGACTGACCTGTACACAGCCTGCGGCGCAGCGGCGGAAACGGCGTCGGCCTGGTGCTCGATCACGCTGGTGTTTCTCGGCGCGCTGCTGACGGGGCTGGGCGTTTATGACGATCTGGCGCGCTTTGCCGGAGCGGGGTCGCTGGTGCCGATCACGGGGTTTGCAAACGCCGTCGTATCACCGGCGCTGGAATTCAAGACCGAGGGGCTCGTCACAGGCACGGCGGTGAAGATCTTCACGATCGCAGGACCGGTGATCGTCTACGGCATTGGCGCAAGCGTGGTCTACGGGCTGATCCTCGCCGTATGCGGCATCCACTGACAAGGAGGATAATATGAACGATCACAAAAACGGCGGGCGCAAGAGCGCACCGGTGCAGACCGGACACGACCACCGCGCCGGAAAGCGCGAGCACAGCGACGCCGGGCATATGCCAACACCTGACACCGTGCCCAAAAGCAAGGCGCACGCGCCGGACGGCATCTCCGGCTACTGGGAATAAGGACGCCCGGCTTGAATGGGAGCATTTGCTTTCGTCCATGCTCCGCATAGGCAAAAGCGGCCGCTGAGTTTGCCAAAGAACCTCGTAGAGTTTCGCCGCCGGAGCGGCGAAAGAAAGTCCGATCATTTTCTTCGGCGACATGTGCGGCGAAGAAAAT
>ERZ857757.1337-NODE-1337-length-19894-cov-15.427592_pt1 | contig 19894 bp, 15 predicted proteins | sample MGYA00519764_ERZ857757 | MGnify/ENA primary metagenome ERZ857757 (study PRJEB31778, sample SAMEA3449359) | human gut metagenome | biome: human gut; feature: human-associated habitat; material: faeces | place: United Kingdom | collected 2010/2012 ... | reverse complement strand
ATTTTCGGTCTGGTGTTCCTCGTGGTCGGTGCGCTGCACCTACGCGCACGGGATAACTAAAAGCAAGTGCATAGTCACGGCTTAGAGTGCCTGTATGCCTTGCTGAGAACGGCTTTGCAGCGCGGGAAACACAAAGGTCGTATGTTTCCCTGCCAGTTATGAAAAACAAGTTTGAAAGCGTGACACAGGAGGTATACACAATGAATCCCCTTAAACATTACAGAATATTTGACGAAGAACCTTGTCCCTGCGGAAGTGGAATGAAGTACTCACTTTGCTGTAAAAAACGGGAGGACTCCTTTCAACGAGATAATAAGCGACCTGTCGAAGTTCAAGTTGCGGAAACATTGAAAAAATCTCAGTATAAATGTTGCTTGCATCCAGATAAATCTCGGTGCGTAAAACACATAAAAGAGGCTCACGCGCTTCAAAACAACAAAATCATTTCGCTGCTTTCAGAGAACGGTCATGTATATATGCTGAACGATAAAAAGCCGCCGTTAATTATCCCTACTGAAAAAGGTGAAATAGAAACTTTGACCTTATTAGATAAAGTCGGCGTTAATCGTGCAACCACGGCAACCTGTTTTTGCGATATACACGATGATGAAGTCTTTGCAGCCATAGAAAAAGGTGCGCCAGCCTTTGATAAAGGCAATGATGAGCATAAGTTTTTGTATGCGTATAAGGCTTTTATTTTTGAATATTACAAGAAGTTGATAGAGCAAAAAGCTTTCCAACGAATGATAAAAGCAAAACCGTCCGCATTAAAGAGCCGGATGATGGTAGCGTATTACCGTGATGTTTCTCTGACAATGCGTGAAATGGACACAGTTAAAGATACCTTTGACAAAGCTATCTTAGCAAATGACTATGGCATTTTACAAACTTGTGTAATTGAGATCCCCGGAAGCATAGGCTTTGCCAATTATGCTTGCATTGCGCCGGACTATGATTTATATGGTCGAAAGATAAAAAATGCTAAAAATGGCATTATGCACAGACTATATATCACGGTCTTTCCTGAAGAAAGCCGTTCATTTATTCTTTTAAGCTGCCTGCATACAGACAGTAAAGTTTACAAGGACTTCTTCCAACAGCTTCAAGCGGCCAATGTTGATAAAGTGAAATACTATTTTGATTTAATGCTCCCGCTATATAGCGAAAATATCATCATAAGCCCAAGGCTTTGGGAGCATTGGACTGAGGAGCAGCAGGCCGCCTTTACATTTTATATCAATCTTCATGGGCATCTGTTTTCCGTATATAGACTTGGAATGAAATTTGCAATGCAAAATTGTAGAAACCAAACCACGGGCTTCGGGGACGGAAAACGTGGGAAAATAGATTTATTCGCCAAAACATAAAAAACGCGGGACGCAGCAGCCATCATCGGCTGCCGCGCCCCGCGTTGTCTTTTACTCTGCGTCGGAAAGCATCATGGTGAACTGCGCTTCCTCGAATGCTGCATCGGTCATGTTGTGCAGCTTATGGATCGTCTGCTCCGCCAGCGGGCGCATATCTGCGTCCATATCCGGCAGCGCGTCGGAAATCGCCGCAATCGTTCTGCGGCGGTCGTACTTGTGGTAAATGCAGATTAGATTTTCTTCCTCAATGGTGAACGAAACATTGCCCATGCTCATACCTCCAAATCATTATCTTCTGTCTTTGCCGCTGCCTTTTTGGGTGCAGCGGTCTTTTTTGACTGCCCCTCTTTGAGCTGCGCCCGGACAGAGGGACGCTGCTTGCGCAGCGGAAGATCACGCCGCTCGTCCTTGCTGATAAAAGCGAAAACGCCGTGCCTGTCCTTTACCGAAGAAAGATACAGCGTCTTATACGGAAGCAGCGCAAATAGCCGCTCATGCTCCTTGCTGGATGCGATACGCTCAAACCACGGCGACACTTCTACTACAAAATGCGTTCCGTTGGGGCTGTTGGGCGCTTGCAGGGATTGGAACGCCGCCGAAAGGCGCTGTGCTTCGGCAAGCACCTTTTCGTCGGAAAGCCGCCCGATATGCTCCTTGAAATTGCCGGGTTTCAGCCGTTCACGCTTTCGGCTCTCGTCACGCAGCAGATCCCGCAGCGTGTCAGGGTCATGCGGAACGGCTTCATAGCGCACGAACTTTCCATACTCCCGATCCGGCGTTGCTTCAAAGCGGTATTCCTTGGGTAGCTCCCGCGAGCCTTTTTCATAGATTAGACGGTTATTGTCTGTCCGCAAGGCGGTCTGGATTGCAAGCTCGGCTTTCGCTGCATAGTCCAGCTCATAAATGCTGCCTTTTACCTTGCCGCTCTCCATGCCGGACAGCACCACGGCATAGGCAAGTACACGCTCCTTGGTCTGCTCATGGTAGAAACGGAACGTATTATGCTCCCGCGTTCCGCGCAGAAACACGTCCCGTTCCCGTAGACAATGCGTTCCATTGGGGCGGGAAAACCATAGATAGACCTTATCCTCGGCGTTTTTACTCTTTGCCGCCTGTGTCAGAATTTTCTTGTCAATGTCAAAATCATTCTGAAAGGCTGCTGTGTTCTGCTGCATGATCTGTTGCAGGGATGCCAGCACATCCACATTTTCAAATTTATTCATAGGTCACTCCATTTCCCAAGCCTGCCGGATGCTCCGTTTGGCTTCCTGTTCCTTTTCTCGCTGCTGCGGCTTGCAGGACTGCGCACGATCCGCTTTGAGCTGTGCGCGGATAGATGGTTTTTTGCCGTCCGGGTCGCGCTGGGGCGTTCTGCCATCCTCGGCCTTGACCGCTGCGGCAAGCGCGGAGAGCGAAATCACCTCGCCGCGCTTTGCCTTTTCTTCCAGCTCGTCCACGGACGGGGTGTTGTTGATCTGCCCGTCAATCATATTGTAGTTCTGCTCGGTGGACAGCTCCGCCGTGCGCATATAGTTTTCCTGTTCCCGCTGCTCGGCGGCAATGGCAAAGGCCTGTGTGCCGTTGCCCATGATAAGGTACTTGCCGTCATCGGTGCTGTGGTGATACCCATAGCCTGCGGCTTCCATCTGCTCACGGGTCATATCGGCAACATGGAAGCTGCCGCGCGGCGTTGAAATGCGCTCCCCGGTCAGGTGGGCGTCAGGGGCAGCGGATTCCTGCTGCTGGGCGCTGCGCTGCACGTCAATGGGCTTTTCCCCGGAGATAGGCTGAATACAGGAAATGTACCCTGCGGCGTAGTATGCGTTTTTGTTAAGCTGGCGCTGCCATGCGCCGACGCTGGGTGCCCAGCGGAAACCGTTCGCTTTCAGCTCGTCCCGCGCCGCTTCATCCGGCTTACCGTCAAAGAACACTTGCAGACGGTTATCCGCTTTGTTGGCTTCCACGCGCCCGCCGTCAAATTCCCATCCGGCGAAATGGGTGTCCTCATGCTGCCGCACCTGTTCAATGCGTCCACGGATGCGGCGGATCTCAGCGTTGTTGTTGGAGAGCATATAGGCGGGATACGGCCGGCTCTTATCCAGATGCCAGGACTGCGCCATTTCCTGCTGCAATTTGGTGATCTGCTCCGGCGTCAGACTGGGGCAGCTCTCCAAAGTCTTATTCTTACGGAAATAGGCGTTGACGGCTTTCATGGTTTCCTGCGCCGATTCCAGTTTGACGAGCTTGGCTTCCAGCTTTGCCGCCGCCTGCGGGTCGTCCATGCTGATACCGCCCATGCCTGTGCTGCGGATCTTGTCCAAAATCCCCTGAACATCCTGCCATTCCTGCATATTGCGGTCACGGGCGGCGTTTTGCTTCTCTTTCTTGCGAACGGGGAAATTGCTGCCGCCTGCAACGAGGATCGAGGGAACACGGGCTTCAATGGCATAGTGGTCGTTCAGATTTTCCGCCAGCTTGCGGGCGTAGGTGTCCAGCAGCGCGTCAATTTTCTCATGGTACATGGGATCGACGCGCTCTTTCTGCCGCTGCGCAATCGCCGCTGCCTGATCCACCATCTGCCGATATTCGGCGGTGGCGCTGCCTGCGGCGTAGTCGCGGTAGCTGTTTGCATCGTTGGCACGGCGGGCAGCGCCCTCATTGATGGTATAATACCTGACGGAGGTTTGCTCCGGCGCGGTATCTGCGGGCGGCGCTTCCTCTGGCTGCTCCTGTACGTCGGCAGGCTGCTCCTGCTGCTCGTAGCCATTGGCGGCATATTCCTCCACGGTCATGCCTGCGGCTTCGGCTTCCTGTGCGATCTCACTTTCTACATGGGCTTTGTAGTCCTGAAGCTCTTTATCAAAATCGGAAAGCTGCGGTGGATCGGGCAAGTGATAATCGCCCGCGTTCAGCTTTTCCCGGCAAGCGTCCACATGGGCAAGAACCGCATGAAAATATGCTGTCTGCTCCGGCGTCAGGGCTTCTCCATTTTCCAGCATCTCCGCAGCGGTGCGCTCCTGCTCGGAGAGGTTGCAATGCAGCCGCATATACGGCACAAACTCGGCGAGGAGCGTTTCTCGCTCGGCCTTGTCCTTTTCCCACGCTTCCGCGCCCTCGTTGTGCAGCACAAAGTTTTTCCAGTTTTCATCCTTGGCGTAGTATTCGTGATAGGCTTGGATATGGTCGATCAGAGCGCCGTCCCCGTCGCCAAAGTCCTGCCGCCCCTCGTAGCTGTCACGTTCCCCGTGGAATGTGCAGTCAATGCGGAATTTGGTTTTATCGTACCAGCCGCCTGTGTAACCGGGCTTCTCACGCTCGGAACGCTTTTCATCGTCCAGCGCCTTAAAAAGTGCGTCTGCGCGGGCAAGCGGGAGCTGTTCACCCTCTTGCAGCTTCTCGCTCTCGCTCCAAAGAATCGTCACGACAGGCTGTGCCGCAGGATCAAGGGAAGGCGCTTCCTTGCCAGACACTTCCTCTTGGGCGTGGAACATGGCAAGCTGCTCGTCGCCGGCATAGGTCAGGTCGCCAAACTCCAAATCGTTCAGCTCGCCTTGGATCAGCGCAGCCAGCGATTCATATTGTCGGCTTTCAATCAGCACGTCACCCAAATATTTTTCAATGCGGAAGTCCGCCAGGTTTGCGTATGCCTGAATGGGGATTTCATCATCCGTAATGGTCGTGTGTCCAATGCCGACGGCGGACAGGTCGCTGAAATCTGCGCCGGAATGAAATTCTTCGCGGCAGTAATCGTCGATCAGCTTTTTCGCAAGCTCCAATTCAGCGCGCCCCCGTGCGGTGTCGCTCAGATGTAGAGAGTAAAGGCCGGAAGCAGAGGAAAAGCCGACGTTGTTGAAAACATAGTCCACATCACTTTCTTTCAGCGCTCCGGCTGCATAGTAATTCTCCCGCGTGGGTGTCGGGCTTACGCTGCCGGATGCGATGTCGTGATTCAAGCCTGTTTCCAAATGCGTGCAGATTTTTCCGTCCACCGCCAGCGTCGCATAGTACCAGCCTATGTAACCGCTGCTTTGCTGATCTGCGCCGTCGTTGAACTCCACATTCAGCAGCGTGTAGGGCTTCAAGTTCTTTTCTGCGGCAATGGCATTGTCCTGAAGCTCGCGCTCTTTAAGGGCGGTATAAGCAGTTTCCTTTGCAACGCGGATGATTTCAGGGTTATACCGCACCAATGCGCTATCGACAAGCTCCTGCTGTACCTTTTTGGTTTTGGCTTGCCGCGTCATGTGGTTGCCTAAAAACAGAGAGCTGCCGTTATCAAAGCGAATGGAAATATCGCTTGTGCCGCGCCATTTTCCTGTGCAGGGCGAGGTTTCAATCGTGCCGGACGCGCAGCCGAACGCCTGCGCGATCACGCCGATTTTCTCCTGCATGGAGAGCGTTTCATACCTCTTAGCAATTTCAACAGCCTGTTTCTGTAACTCTGTCAGCGGTCGTTCCACTGGCGGAGCGTCAACCTGTGCTTCCTGCTGTGCGGCCTGCTCCGGCTGTAAAAACTCCGGCACTTCGGTATAGCCGCCGCGATCCAAATAGTGCGCCGTTTCCTGCTCGCCGCGATGCAGCACAATGACATCGGACATGGAAAGGCTATGCCCGGTAAAATCCTGTGGCCTGTCCATATTGAAGCGAACAAAAATGTCCTCCAGCGTGTCCGTGTCGGAGAGGGGTGCGGTATAGACCAGCTCATAATTTTCGCGGTCAACACGCAGCCCGGCGGCCTTTACCTGTTCCAGCGGCTCAAATCTGAGATCCCGCGTTGCGTCGCCGTCTTTAAGCTGATAAATGGAAAAGGTGTTCTCCGGCACATCCTGCGCAGCAGCCTGTTCCTGCTCTGCGGTGTGCTGCGCCTGAAGCTCTGCAAAATGCCCCTCGATTTCGGAAATAAGCTCGCTGGCGGCGGTGCGGATGGTTTCAAGGGATGCTTTCAGCTCCTTAATATCGCGGCCGCTGCTCCACCCGGCGACGTAGCCAAAGGAGTAGTCCGACGTGTCCAGCCCGAAATGCTGGCACACCGTATAGGCAACGCTTTCCGCCTGCACCTCGCGGGTGCTGCGGTCGGGGCGCTCCGCCTGCTCCGTCGCGTTCAGGTCAATATCGTGCAGCTTGGCATGGGCAATCTCATGGATTGCCGTTTTGATGGTTTGCAGCTCGCTCATGCCGTCGTCAATGGCAATGCGCTTTTCTGCAAGGTCATAATAGCCGTGTGCGCTGCCATCGATTTTTTCAAGTGTCACGGGAACGGGAGAAGTCAGCTTCAAGGCTCGCCAAAAATCCTCGTACTGTTCCACATTGCCCGTGAGCGCGTCCACGGCAATGTCGGGAAGCTCCTTGCCCTCGGTCTGGCTCACATCAAATACCGACACCACCTTGAACGCCGGGATCGTCACCTCCTGCTGCTCCGTGACGGGCTTACCGTCTGCGCCGATCACGGGCTGCCCGGTGTCCGGGTCAGTTTTCGCCACATCCTTTTTGATTTTATAGGGTGCGGGTGCAAGGATTTTGATGCCCTTTTCGCCGGATTTGACATGGCGTTCAAATTCGTCGCGCCACTTTCCGTAGCCTGCGACAAGGGATGCGTCCGGCTTCTGCATGACGATCAGCAGCGTATTGTTCAAGCTGTAATTGTGGAAGCGGGACATGGCTTTCAGATAATCCCGATACCTCTCACTTTCAAAAACCTCCTGTACGCCCTGTTCCAAGTGCTCGGTGATCTCCTTGATCCTGCCCTGCGTGTCGGTGGCGTTCAGCACCAACGGACGCACGGGGATTGGCTCGGCGGGCAGCGCCGCGCCCTGCGGCAGCTCGTCCATATCCCGTTGGGGGCTGGGCTGCGCAGTCAGGCAATATTCCTGCGGCACTTGGCTGGCTTTGTACCACTCCGCATAATCGTTGCCGTTGTTGTAGACATAGCCATAATCGGTAAAAATGCCGCGATCCTCTTTGACCGCTTCGCGCCCATAGCTCTTGTAATCAAAGAATCTCTTGGCGGCGTCCGGCAATTCCAGCTCATCCAGATCGTCAATGAGATAATGCCCGTAATCGTCGGAATTGTGTACGGTGGGATAAAGCCAGTAGCAGTCCAGATTGTGCGTCAGGTTGATTAAGTCCGCCGCGCTTGCCGCATGGTCGCCGTATAGCACAGCAGCGGCAAACTTATCGCGTTCCTCGCCGCTGCGCTGGGTGAGCAGCGCGGCAAGATAGTTCAAGTCGTCCAGACTTTCGCCGGGCTTCAAGGCTTCGCTCCACCCGTCCAGAGAGGAATGAAAGGCAGATACCTGATACTGTTCCGTGTCGCTCCCGTCTACGCCCAGCCGTTCAAAAACGGCTTTCATCGTTTCGGCGTCGGTGGGCAGCGATACCCATTCCGCAACAGGCGTTTCCTCGGTGTGCCGTGCGGTGTTGATAAGATATACTTCCAAAAGGTGTTCGTCCACGTCTGCGCTCCTTTCTGACATAAGGGTTTGGGACTATCCCAACAAGCAATCGCCGCCCGGTCTGTGCCGGACGGCGATTTTCGGGAGTTGTAGCCACACTCCCTATGCTTGCTGCGTTACTGAATCGTTCTTTTATCTCCGTAAAATGCGTTTTGTCACGCTTTCAAAGCCAGTTTTCGCAGTTTCCATAGGAATACCCTGCATACTCCAAAAGCGTGTCTGGAAAACCGCTTGCCGCAAGGCTTTTGAAACGCCTAAACCGTGACACACCGCGCCTTTGCCCGCTGGCGGCGCTTGCGCTCGGCTGCATTGCGCCGGGCAGCATAGGGCGCACAGCGGTCACAGTATTTTGCACGGTTGCTGCGGGCGGGAAAGGGCTTGCCGCACAGCTCACATTTCTTGCGAGTGTCCGCCGTGGCTGCAAGATCCGCGCATAGCTCCCGGTCTGCGGGCAGCACCGCTTCCCGGAAGTATCGGCAGAGCAGCGAATAACTGATGGCCTGCACACAGACGCACGGATCGCCGTCGTCCAGCAGCAGACAGCACCCGCGCACATTGTTGGCGCAATGGCAGCGGGTCAGCTTTTTCACTCTGCGATGCTGCGCATCATTCAGCCGGATCATTTTCTCTGCTCGATACGGTAATTCACATACTTTTCTCCCGTATCACACAGCAGCACCGTCCCGTCATAGCTCTTTCCCGTGCGCTCGGAGTACAGCCCCTTGACTTTCGCCTTGCCGTCCTTTAGGAGCGCGGCGGCGATCTTCTTGGAAAAGACGGTTCTCCGGCTCTCAAAGAACTTGTCATTCTTCCACATGACAAAGCGGCAGGAACGGTCAGAGCAGTAGAAATTCTTCTTGCCCTCATAGACAGGGCTTTTGCAGCGGGGGCAGATGCCGACTGCTTCCTTTTCCGGCGCGAACAGCTTTTTTCCGTCCTCGGTGATGTGGGAATACCGCTTCACCAGCTCCCGTGTCATATCCTCGATTCCCTGCATGAAGCTCTGCGGGTCGTCGCTACCCTTGGCAATCTCCGTCAGACGGCTTTCCCATTCAGCGGTGAGCAGCGGCGATTTCAGCATATCCGGCAGGATGACAGCGAGATTGATGCCGTCCTTGGTCGGCACAAGACTTTTGCCCTTGCGCTCGACAAATCCGGCAGAGAGCAGCTTTTCAATCATCGCTGCCCGCGTTGCCGGAGTTCCCAGCCCTTGCCGCTCTGCATCCTCCGGCATATCCTCCTTGCCCGCGTTCTCCATTGCGGACAGAAGCGAATCCTCGGTGTAGGGCTTGGGCGGCGTGGTATAATGCTCGGAAACAGAAGCCGTGACCGTTTCAAAAATCTGCCCCTCGGCAAGTTCCGGCAGCGCCGCATCCTCTGCGCCGTCCTCGTCCGGCTTTGCTTTGAGCGCAGCGCGGAAACGGGCGTCAATGTCTTTCCAGCCTGCCGTCAGAATCGTTTTGCCCTTGGCGGTAAACGACTTGCCGCCGCAGTCAAAGACCGCCGTAACGGTTTCATACTCCTGCGGTGCGGCAACGGCACACAGCAGCTTGCAGCAGACAAGGGACATCAGCTTCTTTTCACTCTCCGGCAGTCCGTCAAAGCCGTTGCCTGCAAAGGCCGCCGTGGGGATAATCGCGTGGTGGTCGGAAACCTTGGCGCTGTTGATGACACGCCCGATCTCCGGCGTAAGCTCCGCGCCCTGCATAAAGGGAAGCACAGGCAGCAGCGCCGCAACAAGGTCGGTTGCCGTCTGCGACATATCCTCGGTGAGATAGTTGCTGTCGGTGCGGGGATAGGTCAGAAAACGCTTTTCATACAGGCTTTGCGCATAGTCAAGGGTCTGCTTGGCGGTAAAGCCGTAAACGCGGTTGGCTTCCCGCTGCAACAAGGTAAGGTCAAAGAGCTTCGGCGGCAGCGCGGTTTTCTTCTCCTTTTTGAGAGAAACGCAAACGGCCTGCGACGCTTCGCAAGCCGTTTTCAGCGCATCCGCAGCGGAAGCGTCGGAAATACGTTCGCTTTCCGCGCCCACGCCGCCGCAGCCGATATGCACGATGTGGTATTTCTCCTTGTGGAACATCGTAATTTTTTCGTCGCGCTCCACCAGCAGATTCAGCGTAGGTGACAGCACCCGTCCCACATTCAGGGTCTTGTGGTACAGCACGGAGAAAAGCCGCGTCGCATTGATGCCTACAAGCCAGTCTGCCCGCGCACGGCACAGCGCCGATTGATACAGCGCGTCGTATTCCGTTCCGGCTCTGCGTCCGGCAAAGCCCTCGCGGATGGCGCTGTCCTCCATTGAGGAAATCCAAAGACGGGAAAAGGGCTTCGTGCATCCGGCCTGCTCGTAGACAAAGCGGAAAATCAGCTCACCCTCGCGCCCGGCGTCGCAGCCGTTCACCACCTCGGAAACGTCGCTGCGGTGCAGCAGCTCTTTCAGAACGGCAAGCTGCTTTTCCTTGCCGGGAGTGGGGGCATATTTCCACGTCTGCGGCAGAATGGGAAGATCCTCATAGCGCCACTTTTTGTATCGCTCGTCATAGCTGCCCGCGTCTGCCATGCTGATAAGATGCCCGATGCACCACGACACCAGCAGCCCGTCGCCGGAAAGATACTCGTCCTTTTGCTCCGCAGCGCCCAACGCAAGGGCAACAGTCTTTGCCACAGAGGGCTTTTCACAAATAATCAAAACACTCATTCTTCATTCTCCTGTTCATCGGGATCGTTGGCGCTGTCCGCGTCCTCATAATCCCCGTATTCTTCGGCTTCGTCATCCTCGTCAAAATCGAACTCGTCCAGCTCGTCGCCGCCCTTGACGCTGGATTTCGGCTTGCGCAGCTTGAAGTACCACAGCGCACCGCCGCCACCCGCAGCAAGGAACAGTACAAGGATCAGGATGCCGCCCATATTGTTTTTCTTCTCCGGCGTCGGCTCGTCGGGCTGCTCTGTTTTCTCCGGCGTTGCTTCCTTTCCGGCACAATTTGTCATATCCATTTTACAGAGGGCGCAGTTCGTATTGACCTTGCCAGCGGTGCATTTTTCGGTGCAGGAGCAGACAACGGGCGTATTCTGGCTGTCGTCCTCCAGCAGCGCCATCAGGTCGGCTTCGTCCACGGGATTTAAGAAATATGTCTGATAGCGTTCTTCTTCCTCGTCCAGCAGCTTATCGTAGTCAATGACGATATACAGCGTATGCCCATTTCGGGTTTCCACGGTGATAAATTGCTTATTGGTGTGTTTATCGTAGAGAAGATCGCGGGTCGCGGCGATGCCGTCCTCGGTGAACGGAGTGCCGGGGGCAATCGTGTTGTCCTCCGGCTGCGTTTCCTCCTGCCACGTTTCAGGCGGCAGCTCGTCATCGTAGTAGTCGCCGCCGTCCGCATACGCGACGGTGGCAAAAGCCGTCATGCACAGCACCACGCAGAGCAACGCGGCGAATACAGAGCGAAAATGCTTATTCTTCGTCATCGTCCATGTCCTCCTGTTCGTGATAGGCGGTTTCCACGGGCGGCGCGTCATTTGCGCCGCCGCGCAGGAAATTCATCAGCTCGTCGCGGCTCATGCACATAGAGCGGACAAGATTGACGATTTCAAAGTTCTCCTGCTCGGTGCGCTGGGCTTCCAGCTCTTTCAGTCTGTTTTGGTACTCGGTGATTTTGCCGCGGGTCTTTTCAATCTCACGGTCAATGCGGTCAATTTTGCTCATAGCCATAGGTTAGCAACTCCTTTCATTCAGCCGCTTTTCATAGCGGTATTTCATTTGTGCCGGATAGAGCGGTTGGGCAGGACGGCGGCTGCCTGTCCATGCCTTGCCGCCCGCAAGTCCGGCGTTCGTCCAGCCTGCGGCGCGTAAGCTCGCGCCGCTTTCGGTGTCTAAGGTGTAGGTGATGATTTTGCGGTAGCCCATCGCCCGCGCAGCCCGTGCCGCTGCCGCGTAGAGGATGCTGCAAGTGTTCTTCGTGCCATCGCTGCACAGGCGGTTGACCTCCAGCGTAAAGCCGTCGTCCAAATAGCGGCTCACAGGCCGTCCCACAATAGCAACGGCACAAAGCCGCTCATTTTCAGCACAGCCAATGGAAAACTTGTGTCCGGCAACGGGCTTGTGGTGGCGGTGATGCTGCCGCACAAACTCGTTCGCCTGCGCAAGAGAAACGGGAATCAGCGTCAGCATAGCCGTCCTCCTTAGTTGTACGGCGGTCTGGCGTAGGCGTAGAAATGCGCCTGCCAATAGCTGCTGTTCAGGTTGGAATAGGAAATCGGATCTCCGCAATGGATCATCATGGAATTGCCGACGTAGATTCCCACATGGCTAACGCCCGGAGTATCGTATGTCCCGACGAAAAACACGAGGTCGCCCGGCTGCGGGTTGGAAACAGGGGTGGAAATATTGTAAAGCCCCTGTGCGCCCAGTCTGCCCGTATTGCACACGCCGCTGTTTGTCAGCACCCAGCTCACGAAGCCGGAGCAGTCAAAGGAGGTGGACGGGCTGCTGCCGCCCCACACATAGGGGTACCCTAAATATTTTTCGGCTTCTGTGATAACGGCGGCAAAGGTTTCGTCCTCCATTGCAGAGGGCGGGATCTCATATCCCTCTGGGCGGTTTGTGATGTACTTGGGGATATACTCGCTATTCCTGAACAGCTCCGGCTTGTTGCCCAACACCGACATATACAGCGCATATTTGGACAGCGTTTCTTCGTCCATGATATAAACGGGGATATGCGAGAGATTGAAGTTTTCCAGCTCGACGGTGCAGATGTAGTAGTTATACGGAACTTCTACCTCGTACTCGTTGCCCGCGCTGTCTGTCCGGGTAACGGTGCGGTAGCGCACCTCGGTCACGACGGTTTCTGTGAGAATATATTGCTTTTCAAAGAGCATTTGCAGCGTCCCCTGCACCTCGCTTGCCGTCCATGCGCCGTCATGCAGCGCAGAGAGGATCGATGCCAGGACATAAGGATCGTGTTTGATCTCGTCAAGGTCATAGTGGTATTCGTCGTAATCATGGGTGCGTTCATAGGTGTCGAGATATTCTTGCAGCTCGGCTTCCAGCGCACAGTAGGCGGCTTCGGCGGCAAGAATGTCCGCGTCCTCCGACTGATAGCTGGATGCCGCCACACCGCCGCCAGCCGCACCCACCAGCGCTGAGCAGGATTGCAGCCCGCCGATCAGCATGACAATCAGCAGAAAACCAGCCAGAACGACCAGCACACCTTTCCAATGGTGGGCAACGAACTCCGCTGCTTCCTTTGCCTTTTCTGCCGCTTTTTTCGCTGCCGTCGCTGTGGCTTCTGCGGTTTTTTCGGCGCTTTTGGCGGTTGCCTGCGCAGTGCTGCCCGCAGCCTTTGCCGTTCTTGCAGCCTTGGCATACTCACGCTTTAGACGCTGCTTCTGGAAAAAGCGGTTGAGCGGATTGCCGGAGAGCATTTCAGGGTTATCATGCAGCGCCTTTTGGTAGAGATATTCTGCATTGGCATTTACCGCTCTGCGCTCGGCCTTTTCCGCAGCGCGGTAGGGTTTCAGCTTGCGGTGACGGCGCTCCCAGCGAATTGCACCGCCTGCACCATGCTCGGCAAGCTCCTCTGCCTTGTGTCCGCTTTCCACACCGACGTTTTCATGCTCGACCTCATGGATTTTTCCGTGCGCCTGTACTGCGACCTCCCGCAGCGGACGGCCTAACGGATTCGGTTTCAGCTTGGGCGGGAACTTATCCACGGTATCAAAGCGCAGCTTGGTCTTGGCTGTTCCGCTGGCTTCGTCAAAAACACGCTCCTTGCGCAGCACCCGTTTCTTGGGGATCGCTGCCTGCGCCGCATCCAGCTTGTCGGCGGCCTTTTCCGCACGGTGGATATGCTTGCGCAGCTCCGGCGCGGCGCGTTCTTCCTCGGAAAACTGCAAACGGGATGCAGAATACCGCTGCTGCGCCGCGTCGCGGGACATCCGCGCTGTCTGCCGCGCCTTGTGTGCGTCATGCTCTGCGGCTGCACGGTCAAAGAGCTTTTCCGCTGTACCGCCCGGCGCGGCGGACGTTGGAATGTCCTGCGGGATATGAGAAACGGGGCTGCCGCCCTGCGGTTGGAACGGCTCGGCGCTTGGCTGCTGCGGTTTGGGCTGCTCCTTTTCCGGCTCTTTTTGCTCCTGTGGGCGGAGCTGCCGCCCGTGCTTTGGGATGTCCTCTGCCGGGGTCATAGGTGCGTAGCGTTTTCCCATTTGGACAGGCTGCTCATTCGGGGAAAGCTGCTTTTCTTCGTCGCGCTCGGAAATATGGATTTCTTCACCCGTGGTCTGATTGTCCAGCACTGCGCCGTCGCGGGTCATACGCTGGGTGAGCTTATCGCGGGGCTTAAATTCTTTCAATGGGTATCACCTCCGATCTGTCCCCCACATGGAGAACGAAATCAAATTTCAGTTTCTTCTGCATCATCGGGCAGTGGTGTCAGATACTTTTTTTCAAGCGCTTTTTGCAGCGTATCAATCGCAAAGGATTCGCAGTCCTTGGGGATGCCCCATTTGTGCATTTTCTTGTACGCTCTTTTTTGATAGCGATCAGCCTGCTTTTGCAGCCGCAGAAAATCCTTTTGGCTTTTGGCAGCAGATAGCCGCCGCGCCAAACTGACATTCTCCACAAAGACCAGATACAAGTCCAAAATCAACAGGCGGTAGTGCCAGCCCTCAATGATGTATCGCGTATCGTATATCACGGCAAATTCCCCTTTCCGCGCCGTTTGTCGGCGTCATGTTCAATTCGCGTCTGTGCGAGAGAGCAGAACTCTGTGTTCAGCTCAATACCGATGTAATGCCTGCCGTGCCGCTTTGCCGCAAGCCCCGTCGTGCCGCTGCCCATGAACGGGTCAAGGACAATGCCGCCCGTGGGACAGCCCGCCAGAATACAGGTTTCTGCCAGCAGGGGCGGATAGGCGGCAAAATGCCCGCCCTTGTAAGGCACGGTGTTGATAAACCACACATCGCGCTTTGCCCGGACGGGCGAGATCATGTCGTCGGTGATGCTGCCTTTTTCCCTCGGCTTATTGATATTCTGCGTCTGCGGCTGTCCCGGCACGGGAGCGGAATACTTGCCCACGCCGCGCCCCGCCTTTTTGCGCAGGGCGGTCGTGGGGGCAATGGGTTCGGCAATGGCAAGCCAGTCATAGAAATAACGCCTGCTCTTGGTGAGCATGAAAATATGCTCATGGCTGCGGGTGCAGCGGTCTTTGGTACTCTCCGGCATGGGGTTTCCCTTTGCCCAGATCACGTCATTGCGCAGATACCAGCCGTCGGCGCGGAGCGCAAAGGCCAGCATCCACGGAATCCCGATCATGTCCTTTTGCTTGCAGCCCCGCACCGCTTGACAGAGAGAAATGTTCTGCCCGTTGTGCCCCTGCGGATATTTGGGGTCACGGGTATCACCTTTGCTGCCTGTGCCGCAATAGCTGTCCGCGATATTTACCCACAAGGTCCCATCCGGGCGCAGCACCCGGCGCACCTCGCGGAATACCGCTGTCAGCCGCGAAATGTATTCCTCCGGCGTGGCTTCCCGCCCGATCTGTGCGTCCATGCCGTAATCCCGCAGCCCGTAGTAGGGCGGCGAGGTCACGCAGCAATGAACACTGCCCTCCGGCAGGGCTTTCAGCACATTCAGACTGTCGCCGCAGAGAATGGTATCAAGCTCCATCATCATACGCCGTTCACCTCGCTTGGCTTGGTGGACATAATGCGGTAAAGCTCGGTGTCCCGTGGGAACTTGTCTGCAAAGGGCAGGATCACATTTTCAAAGAACAGCAGTCCTTCGCCGGGTGGGGAGTTGGTAACGAACTTTAGCTGCTCCGGCGAGATATTCAGACGTTCAGCAAGAATTTTGCGGTCGCCCGCCGCTTGGTTGAGCATACAGATGAAGTCTGAATTTTCTAGAATATTTTCGATTTCCGGGCTGGACAGCAGATCCTTGACGTTTTGCGTCGCACCTGTTGGCACACCGCCCCATTTTCTGAATCGCTTCCAGATCTCCGCGCTGTATGCTGCGGTTTGCGGCTCTTTTAATAACAAATGAAATTCGTCCGCGTAGTACCATGTCGATACGCCTGTGTTGCGGTTGCGGGTGACACGATTCCAAACCTGATCCTGAATCACCAGCATACCCGGCTTTTTCAGGTTCTTCGGCAGCTCCTTGATGTCAAAGCAGACAAAGCGGTTGTCAATGTCAACCGTCGTTCGGTTGTTAAAGAAATTGAGCGATCCCGACACATACAGATCAAGCGCCTGTGCCACACGGTCGGCTTCCGGCAAATGCTGCGCTGTCAGCGCGGCATGGAGGTCGGAGAGGATCGGCATATTCTCTGGGCGCGGGTCTGCAAAGTAGGGCTGATAGATACGCTGCACAGCGCGGTCAATTACGGTGCGTTCGATGGCTTCCAGCCCGGTCTTGCCGCCCATAATCAGCTCACAGAGGGACAGCACAAAATCGGATTTGAGCGCCAGCGGGTTTTCGTCCTCGGAATAGTTCAGGTTGATGTCCAGCGGATTCAGGTAGTCGCGGCTGGTGGGTGAGAGCTTGATGATCTGCCCATGCAGCAGCTTTACCAGCGGCGCATACTCGCCCTCCGGGTCACATACCAGCACATGATCGTGGGTTTTCAGCAGCACACCGATCATTTCCCGCTTGCAGGAGAATGATTTGCCGCCGCCCGGTGTGCCGAATACAAGGCCGTTGGGTGAACGCGCATTTTTGCGGTCAAGCATTATCATGTTGCCGGACTTGGCGTTTAGCCCGTAGTAGAGGGAATCGCCGCCTTGAAATAGCTCCTGTGTCACAAAGGGAACGATGATTGCCACGGCCGAGGTCGTCATGCCCCGCGTGATATGGATTTGATTTTCCCCCAGCGGCAGCGAGGACACAAGACCGCGCTCCTGCTGGAAGTCCAGCCGCGTCAGGGTGCAGTTGTGCTTTTGCGCTACGCCTGCTGTACGGAACACATCGTTTTCCAGCTTGCGTTTGGTATCTCCGTAGTTCAGAACAAGAAACGTCAGCAGAAAATACCGCTCGTTGCGGCTTTGGAGATCTTGCAGCAGCTTTTTCGCCGCACCACCGTAGGTGGCAAGGTCGGACGGCAGAATATCCATATCGTAGCCGTCCCGGACAGCCTTTTTCTGCTCCTGAATTTTCATAGCGTCAAGGTCTGTGATTTTCCGCTTCACCATTTTTACGGCTTCTGTCTGCTCCAATGCCTGAATATGGACATTGACGACAAGGCTACTGTCCGTATCAAGAAAATCGGTCAGTATGCGGTCGGTCAGCTCCGGCGTAATGATCTGCAAAAAACTTGCAGCGCAGAGCTTGCCGCCCATCTGGAACATACGGCTATTCTTGAACGCAAAGGAGGATGGCGCGATAAAGTCCTTGGTGGAAAGCCCGCCAGCGGCAAGCCACTTCCAGTCAAAGTTGAAGCGTTCTCCATCCGGGTGCATGATGCCGTGCAGCCCCTCTAAACGCTCCTTGCCGTCCAGCACACGGGACACCGCACCCATGATTTTGAAGTAGCCCTGAATATCCAGCGAGATACGCGACAGCCTTGCCCGTGCCGCCTTGAGGTTATCGGCTTCAATGGTATAGGTAATGTATTTGGTTTTCACGCTGCCGTTGTTGCCGCGGGCAAGCTGCCGCTTGAGAATGTCCGTCTGCTCCTGCCGGATCGGATCTAAACCGTCATTGCAGGGCGGCATTTCAAAGCTCCGAGCAAGCTGCTCCCGATCGGACTTACGGTTGGGATAGGTGAACTGCACATGGATGGAAGAATCCAAATAGTTATACAGATCGCAGAGATATTCAAAAATAGCCGTCTGATCGTCAGGCTGCGCAAGCAAATAGTTGATGTCAAAAAACTCAATGCTCTGCGAATAGCGCCTGTTTCCGAGATAGCAGATGCCGTCCGGGTACATGATCTGATAGGGTATCGTGTCCTGCGCGGTATGGGGCTTGCCGTCACCGCGATATTTACGAATGACGGCTTCAATCTGTTTTCTTTCGGCGCGGGTGAGCTTGGGCTTGTCCGCCATGCTTTTTGCTTCCGCGCTGTCTGCTCTTTTCGACAATCGCCTTTACCTCCTGTTCCATTTGATATTGACACACAAGGGCGTCGTATGCGTTGACGGTCTGATAGGGGCGCTCCTTGGGGCGCAGAAAGCAGCTTTCTATGATTTGCCGCCCCACCACTTCAAGGGGCTGCCCGTTCTTCTCATACACCCCAAACAGAAAACCGGGGAGCATGACAACGATCATCACCATTGCCGCAGCCGTCGTCCCGATGCCGCCTTTGAGCAAAAAGAAAAGCGGCACTCCCATGAGCGCCGCCAGCCCAAAACAAATAAGCTGCCGCTTTGTCAAATTGAAAAGCACCTTGGATTTGATTTTCGTCAAATCCTTTGGCACGTTCACATAGGCCATGTACTAACTCCTTTCCGCAAGTGTAATATCGCTTGCAATTTCATTGCCCCATGCGTCCCAGCCCGGCGTTTTCTGCCGGGCGAACAGCTCCACGCGGGGCAGATCGCCCATGAGCGCAAGAATCTTGTCCCGCGCTTCATCCGGCTTTTTACTGTGCTGCTCAATGGGACTGATGATAAACTGATGTACGCCTGCCGACTGCCGTTTGGGTTTGCCCTTGGTCGCCAGCAGACAGATTTCCGCATTGCTGCGCGTCCAGTAGCCCATGCCATAAAACCACGACGGGCTTTTTCGGTTGCGTTTGAGCCAGACGAACGCCACGGTTTTATACCGAAAGCCCCATGCGCGAATCAGATGCAGAGCTTCGGATAGCTGCGGAAAGGTCGCCCAGAGAAACAGGGCGCAGTCCTTCGCCGCCAACTCCGGCACGGGCAGGGCGCACAGCTCGTCAATGCTCATGGTGGAATAGTGATTTTCTGCCGCGCCCTGCACCTTCCTCTGCTCATAGCGCCACGGTGGGTCTGCGTAAATGATGTTGTACGTTCCGATAGGCAAGCCCTCCGTCAATGGGCGCTGAACACGGCCTTTGCCATACTGCCCGTTTTGAACAGGCAGAAACACAGCAGCACCGTATAGCCCATTGCCAGCCAAATTGCGCCGGACACGTCGCCCGTCGCGGAAATGCTCTGGATCAAGACCGAGTAGATGCCCACGACCACCATAATCAAGAACGCCTGAAAGCCCAGCGCCAGCAGAGATTTCAGATAGTTTTGCCCGACATTGCGCCATTCTCCGTTTGTCATGGTAGCAAGCGGGATGGGTCCCAACGAGGTCACAAGATATATTTCAATCATTCTCCCGTAGACCACCAGCATAATGCAGATGGAAAGAATGTTCATCGTCAGCCCGACAAACAGAGATTGAAACCACAGTCCAATCAGTCCGCCAAGGCTCATAGCTTCCAGCGACGTTTGCAGATCACCCACAATGGAATCTATGTCAATGCTGGTATTGCCGATTATCACGCCTGCGCTCTGATTGACGACCTGCTGCGCTGCATCAAAAACGCCCATGACGATATTCCAAGTGTTCGTGACAATCAGAACAGCCGCGTAAGTTTTGAACACCCATTTGAAGAACATAAAGGTGTCAATGTCGTGCAGATTATTTTTCTCTGTCACCATCTGGATCAGCTCGTAGGTCATTACAAATGCAAGAATTGCACCCGCAATCGGGATAATGACGGATTCAGACAGGTTGCGGATCATATTGAAAATGCCGGAGTTCCAGCCCTGCGGCGTCGCTCCGACATCAGCGGCGATTTCGCCCACCTTTGTATTCACCGTATCGAACAGCCCCGACAGGTTGCCGATGATTCCGTCGATCAGAACGCCCTTAAACCATTCCTCCAGCCAATCAATAATCAAAAGGCAGCACCTCCTTTCCCGCGCCGTCCCCGGTCAGTGGGACGGCGCGGCGGTGTATTTCGGAATCGGTTAGCTGAACAGGCCGGAGAGCAGCGGGACAAGAACGCCGCCAATCAGGGCAACGCCGCCGCCCGCCATCAACTGTTTCATGCCCTGGCTTTTTGCTGATGTGTGATAAAGAAGTAGTAGAAGTGTAAAAAATTTTGCCGTTCC
>ERZ857757.1334-NODE-1334-length-19914-cov-2.974218_pt1 | contig 19914 bp, 18 predicted proteins | sample MGYA00519764_ERZ857757 | MGnify/ENA primary metagenome ERZ857757 (study PRJEB31778, sample SAMEA3449359) | human gut metagenome | biome: human gut; feature: human-associated habitat; material: faeces | place: United Kingdom | collected 2010/2012 ... | reverse complement strand
CGACGCCGTCTTCACCCCGACCGACAACACCATCATGACCGCCGAGCTTGCGATCTATGAGACCTTCGCCAAGGCAGGCATCCCGCAGTACACCGGCGCTGACTCCTTTGCCCTCAACGGCGCGTTCCTCGGCTATGGCGTTGATTACGCAAACCTCGGTGTTGAGACCGCGAACATGGCCGCGCAGATACTCCTTGAGGATGCTGACCCCGCATCCACTCCGGTCATGACCTTCGATAACGGCACTGTTACCATAAACACCGATATCTGCGCCGAGCTCGGCTATGACTACGCAGACGTCGAAGAAGCGTTCACCGACCTCTGCTCCCGCATCGTGACCCTCACCACCGCCAAGAGCTTTGACGACATTAAGTAATATACACTGCAGCATATCAAACGCGCAGACCCGGCGGCATGCCGGTTCTGCGCGTACCATAAGTTTAGAAAAAGAGGACGAGTATGGACATTTCAACTATCCTGTCTCTCGGACAGACCGCGCTTGAGCTGGGGCTTATCTGCTCACTGACGGTGCTGGCGCTGTTTTTGAGCTATACGATGCTGAACGTGTGCGACCTGTCGACCGACGGCTGCTTCACTCTCGGCGCGGCAGTCGGCGCGGCTGTTGCAATCGCCGGGCACCCGTGGCTGTCGCTCGGCGCGGCAATGGCTGCCGGTATCTGCTCCGGCTTCATCGTGGCGATACTTCAGACGCGCATGGGCGTGAACAGTCTGCTTGCCGGCATCATCGTGAACACCGCGCTCTATTCCATAAACATCGCGGTCATGGGCGGCTCGTCGCTCCTGAACCTCAACAAGACCGACACGGTGTTCTCACTGCTTAAATCCGCCCTCTCCGGCACACCCTTTGCCGGGGGCTATAAGCTCATCGTTTCAGGCGCGGCGGTGCTCCTCGCGCTCGTGTTCATCACACTTTTCCTGCGCACCCGCCTCGGTCTCGCTATCCGCGCGACCGGCAATAACCCGGACATGGTGCGCTCCTCGTCCGTGAACCCCGCGTTCACCACGACGGTCGGCCTCTGCGCGGCGAACGCCCTCACCGGCCTTTCCGGCTGCCTGATGGCGCAGTCCCAGAAGGCTGTGGACATTAACCTCGGCACCGGCATGGTCACTATAGCCCTTGCCTCGCTCCTCATCGGCGGCACGGTCATGGGCCGCGGCGGCGTGTTCAGGCGCGCCGTCGGCGTAGTGCTCGGCTCGGTGATCTTCCGCCTTGTCTATACCGTCGCGCTGCGGCTCAATATGCCGGCGTTCATGCTCAAGCTCGTCTCATCGGTAATCGTCATTCTGGCGATCTCCGTGCCGTACCTCAAAACGCGCCTGCCGATACTGCGCCGCAGAATGGCGCATGCCAGAGGGAAAGGGGGCGAGGGCGCATGCTGAAGCTCAGCCATATTTCAAAGACCTTTAACCCCGGCACTGTGAATGAAAAGACCGCCATACCCGACCTCTCGCTCGAACTTGAACGCGGCGACTTTGTCACGATCATCGGCGCAAACGGCGCGGGCAAGTCCACGCTCTTTAACGCCATCTGCGGCAGCTTCCTTACCGACAGCGGCAGCATACTCCTCGACGGGGAGGATATCACCTTTCAGCCGGAGCATAAGCGCGCAAAGCGGATAGGCCGGCTCTTTCAGGATCCGATGCGCGGCACTGCCCCGGGCATGACGATAGAAGAAAACCTCGCCCTCGCCGCGGGACGCGGCGGGTGGTTTGCGCACATCACCAAGGCTGACCGCGACCTCTTCCGCGACAGGCTCGCTCAGCTCGACATGGGTCTTGAGGACAGACTGCGCCAGCCGGTCGGCCTGCTCTCTGGCGGCCAGCGCCAGGCGCTGACGCTCGTCATGGCGACGATTGTTGCGCCGAAGCTCCTCCTGCTCGACGAGCACACCGCCGCTCTCGACCCCGGCACGGCGGAGAAGGTGTTGGAGCTTACACGCAGAGTCGTGAGCGAAGAGAAGCTCACCTGCATGATGATCACGCACAACATGCAGTCCGCGCTCGAGCTCGGCAGCCGCACTCTCATGATGGACTCCGGCAGGATAATTCTCGACGTTGGCGGTGCGGAGCGCAGCGGGCTTACAGTAAACGACCTCCTTGCGCGCTTCAGAGCGGGAGTCGGCAAGGCACTCGACAACGACCGGATGCTGCTTTCGTGATATCTTGCGGACATGTTTTTCACCCCCACTGCATATATATGCTATGGGGGTGAAAGCTATATGTCGTATGAACAGAGCAGGAGCGAGGTGCAGCGCAGCCATACGCTCAGCATGGAGAACCGGGATAAGCTGAGTCTTACCGGCGTGGAGGACGTCAGCGGCTTTGACGAGAGCCTCGTCGTCCTCACGACGAGCATGGGCGAACTCACCGTGCGCGGCGAGGGTCTGCACATCGAGCATATCGATCTGGACTCCGGTCAGCTCGAGGTGCGCGGCAAGGTGCAGGAGCTGAGCTATGACGAGCGCGCACCGAAGGGCACGCTGTGGTCGCGCCTGTTCGGCGGCTGACGTGGGGCAGAGCATTGAAGGGCAGGCGCTGGAGCTGCTTGGCTTCCTGCTTGGCGGAGTGCTGCTCGGGCTTGCGTATGATATGCTCCGCCCGATAAGGCGTGCAGCGGGCAGGGGCGGGGGAGCACTGGACGTGCTCTTCTGTGCGGCGGGCGGCGCGTTGTTCTTCCTGCTTGCCATGCGCTCCGAGAGCGGCAGGATGGGCACATGGTCGCTGGCCGCAGCAGCCGTCGGATTCTGCATGTATATGCAGACTTTGAGCGCCCTCCTGCTGCCCGTGTTCGCCGCGGTCGATGCCGCGGCGGCAGGGGCGGCGCGGGGGTGTAAAAAAGTAATAAAAAAATTTTGTAAATATGCAAAAAGTATCTTTCAAAAATCGCGCGAATGTTTTATTATAAAGCATAAGCGGAAAGTGGATTGACATGAACACAAAAGACACGCTGATATGTATCGTTCTGATAGCGCTGACGCTGTACGCCTGCGCAAGCGTGGCGGCGGTCGGCGGGGAGCTCCGCGCGGCGGCAGCCGTGCAGCAGGAGCTGAGTGCTGAGCTTGAAGAGCGGACGGCGGACAATGCCGCGCTGCGGGAAAAGCTTGAAGCGGGGCTGAGCGATGAAGAGCTTGAGCGCCTTGCACGCGAGCGGCTGGGTCTTGTCAAGCCGGGAGATAAAATATTCTATTTTACAACAGACAGAGAGGGGTAAACATGGAGCTGACGGTCGGTGAAGTGCTGGAAGGGAAAGTCACGGGTATTGCTAAATTCGGCGCGTTTGTCGCGCTCGACGGGGGCAAGAGCGGCCTTGTACATATTTCGGAGGTGGCCAACACCTATGTCAGTGACGTAAACGAATATCTCAAGGTAGGCCAGACCGTGAAAGTCAAGGTCATCGGGATAAGCGACGAGGGGCGTATCAACCTCTCCATAAAGCGCGCGCTTGAGCCGCAGAAGCCGGAGAGCGCCCCGCGCAGCCGGGAAGCGCAGCCGAAGCGCGAAAAACCTGCGCGTACGCCGGTGCCTCCTGCGGCATCGACCAGCGGGAACATGGACTTTGAGGACAGACTCAAGAAGTTCATGCAGGAGTCTGACAGCAGAATTGCCGACAATCGCATGTACTCCGAGCACCGCCAGCGCACCCGCAGGAAATAAATATGAAAAAATGACTGCACCATTCGGTACAGTCATTTTTTACATATCGACAGCCTTGATGCTCATCCTGTGCAGCTCGCACATGGTCTCGTATATCGTCTCCGCTGCGTTCAGCGGCACGGCCTCCGCTATGGCGGCGGACATCTCAGCACGCCGCTCGGGCTGTGCCAGCAGATCGAGGCAGCAGGCAGCCAGCTCTTCCGGAGTGGCGGCGGTGACGGCGGCTCCGGCTTTCGTAAAAAAGTCGAGATTATATTCCTCCACCGCAGCTATCGCGTCTATCAGCACCATGGGCAGAGCTTTTGCCGCAGCTTCAGTGACGCTTATCCCGCCGGGCTTTGTCAGATAGAGATCGGCGCTGTCGAGCAGCAGGGAAACGTTCTTCTCAAAGCCGAGGATGTGGATGTTTGCCTGACCCGCATAGCGCGAGGCGAGATGCCGGTGCAGCTTCTCGTTCGCCCCGCACACGACCGTCAGCTCCTGCTCATCCGTCATCGTCTCGGCGAGCGTTTCGGTCAGTTCCTTTAATGGGCCGCAGCCGATGCTGCCTGTCATTGCGACAAGGTGCTGATGCGAAGGCTCAATGCCGAAGCTGCGCTTCGCCTCCGCCTTCGGCGCGCGTGTGTAGAATTCCGGGCGTATCGGTATTCCGGACGGCACTATAAGCTCTGCACTTATCCCGCCGGTGACAAACTCCCCGGCAAGGGAGGGAGCCGGGATGAAGCAGCACCCGAGACGGCTGTCGCCCACGCTCGGGCTGCACGTGTAGTCTGTTGCGACGAAAGCCGTACACAGTGTCGGATCGTAAAGCTCCAGTATCTTCGTCACCATCAGCGCCGGGAAGAGATGTACGCATATGACCGTGTCATACCCGCCGTCCCGGATGTGCTCATAGAGCGGCAGTGCGGCTTTGGCGAACATTTCGTATAGCCTTGAGCTTTCATGGAACATATCCGGGTGGTTCTCGGAGAACCTGTAGCCCGACTGATAGAGCTTCGGCGTGTGCCGGTACATGAATGTGTGCCCGCTGGTTATCAGCTTCTGCGCACCCTCGGAGAGGAAGTGCAGCGCTTCGCATATATCGCACTCCTCGCCGCGGCTGAGAAATTCTTCTCTGATAGCCTTGGCGCAGGAGTTGTGCCCCTCGCCGGTGTCGCAGCTTAGTATAAGCGTTTTCATTTCTGTCGCAGGCCCTCCTGCTTCTTCATTCCGTCCTCAAGGCGCAGCAGCCTTGGCCGGTTGTAGCGCTGTATGATGATGTACGGGAGGTTTCCCGCAAGGAAGTATACTATTGAAATTATCCAGCCCCACGCTCCGCCGACGATGAACACTGCGCCGAAGCCGAGAATGCTCAGCAGCACATGAATAAACTCCGCAACGCAGGTCTCCTGAAGCATCCGCGGCAGACGGCTGCCGTAGTCGGCGGTCATCTTCTTCGGCGGCATGAGCTTCGGCAGTATGCGGCTCATGTCCGGGAGAGTGTTCTGCCACTGTTTGACGCGCAGCTTTTTGTAAAGCCCCGCCTCAAAGTCCAGCGGCTTATATGGAAACGCGCGGCTGTTGAACCAGCCTTTCGGCAGAATGCGCCCGAGCAGGAACGAGAACACGCCCAATACAATATAGTAGATCACGCAGTACAGAAGCTTCATCTTTATCCCCTCATTGACCAAAGGCATGGCTTATTTTTCCCAATATAAAAACCTTAACGTTTTCTTTGCAACTGTACTTCAATTAAAGCTCAAGGATTGTTGACCTTCACCATCTGACCATTCTGCGAATGACTGCACTATTAAGACATTCTTTAGAAAACACGGTAGATTTTTACGACACAGTTTGCTATAATGTTAAAAGGTTAAAAGAATATAAAACCTGTCCGATAAAATTGAAAGGGGATTTTTCACATGGGTCTTATTCGTGCAGCACTTGGAGCAGCCGGCGGTGTCGTCGGTGATCAGTGGAAAGAATATTTTTACTGCGAGGCGCTTGATAATGACGTCCTCGTCGTAAAGGGCAGCAAGAGAGTTTCGGGCCGTTCCTCCAACCGCGGCGGTACGGACAATATCATCTCCAACGGCTCTGTCGTTGCCGTTGCCGACGGCCAGTGCATGATAATCGTCGAGCAGGGCAAGATCGCCGAACTCTGCGCAGAGCCGGGCGAGTTTGTTTATGACAGTTCCACCGAGCCCTCCATCTTCAGCGGCAGTCTCGGCACCAGCATCGAGGAAGTTTTCAAGAACATCGGCAAGCGCTTCACCTTCGGCGGCGAAGCCCCCAAGGATCAGCGCGTGTATTACTTCAACACCAAGGAGCTCGTCGGCAATAAGTACGGCACTCCTTCTCCCGTGCCCTTCCGCGTTGTGGATCAGCGCGCCGGTATAGACATCGATATCGCTATCCGCTGCTTCGGCGAGTACAGCTACCGTATCTGCAACCCGATCCTGTTCTACACCAATGTCTGCGGCAATGTCTCCTCCGAGTACACCCGCGATAATATCGACGGCCAGCTCAAGACCGAGCTTCTCACCGCTCTTCAGCCCGCGTTTGCGAAGATCTCCGATATGGGCATCCGCTATAGCTCCCTGCCCGGCCACACTATGGAGATCGCCCAGGCGCTCAACGAAGTCCTCAGCCCCAAGTGGAGCGACCTGCGCGGCATCGAGGTCGTGTCCTTCGGCGTGTCCAGCGTCAAGGCCAGCGAAGAAGACGAGGCCATGCTCAAGGAGATGCAGCGTACCGCGGCCTATCGTGACCCCGGCCTTGCTGCGGCGAACCTCTCTGCGGCTCAGGCTCAGGCGATGCGCGATGCTGCCAAGAACTCCGGCGGCGCGGCAGTCGGCTTTATGGGCATGAACATGGCTTCCCAGATGGGCGGCATGAACGCGCAGAATCTCTATCAGATGGGCGCACAGCAGCAGGCCGCGCAGAGCGCTCCTGCACCGGCAGCGCCCGCTGCCGCAGGCTGGACGTGCGCCTGCGGCCAGCGCGGCATCACCGGCAAATTCTGCCCCGAATGCGGCAAGCCCAGACCCGCTGCCGCGGCAGGCTGGACCTGCTCCTGCGGCGCGGTGAACAAGGGCAAGTTCTGCTCCGAGTGCGGCAAGCCCAAGCCCGCCGGAACACCCAAGTACAAGTGCGACAAGTGCGGCTGGGAGCCGGAGGATCCGACCCACCCGCCCAAGTTCTGCCCCGAGTGCGGCGACCCGTTTGACGAGGGCGATATCGTTCTTTAATTGAGTTTTCTGCCCGCGCCTTTGGCGCGGGCAGAGCCATCAAAGGAGGCGAAGTATCTGCATGGCAGACCAGATCACGAATTACAAATGTCCCGCGTGTACCGGCCCGCTGCACTTTGCCGGCGCGTCCGGGAAGCTCGAATGCGACTATTGCGGCTCATCCTATTCGGTCGAGGAGATCGAGGCGATCGTGCGCGGCGAAACAGAGCTGGATGCGGCGCTTTCCGCGCGTATTACGGCCATACAGAAGGAAAAGGCGGCGCTTGACCGGGCGGGGGAGATCGCCGGACGGCTCCGGCAGGCGCATGCGCAGTTCCGGACGCTCGACGCAAGGCCGTATCTCGATGAAATGCAGACCGAGCGCGTGCTCGAACGTGATACGCTTCCGAAGGAGCATTTTCCGTGGCAGCGCTTCTTCGCGCGCCTGCTCGACGGCCAGATCTACCGGACGCTGTGGATGCTGCTCCTGCCGGCTCTTGGCTTCAACATGCTGAAAAACAGCCGGGGCGGCATGCTGTTTCTGGAGCTTCTGACGCTCGGCACGATGTTCCTGCTGGAGCCGCTGCTGCTGTCCCGGTTTGGCACGACGCCCGGCAAATGGCTCTTCGGCCTGCGCGTGACAAGCCCGGACGGCAGAAAGCTGACCTATGCGGAGGGGCGGGAGCGCACCGCGTACCTGTTCTGGTACGGAATCCGGCTGAATCTGCCGTTTTTCCGCCTGTACCGCCTGTATGTCAGCTATACCGACGAGCAGCAGGGGAAGGCGCTTCCGTGGGAGGACGGCTCCGAGCAGACCATCCGCGATCACGCCGGATGGCGCTTTGCGGCGGCAGCTGTGCTTGCTGCGCTGCTGATCGCGGGCGGCGTGCTGCGCGTACTGCTGCCGGTCGGCCCGGTTTACCGCGGGGAGCTGACTGTTGCGCAGTTTGCGGAGAATTACAACAGGATCCAGCGCCAGCTCGGAGATGCGGGCATCGAACTGGACGAAAACGGCCGTTGGAAGGAAGAATCGAGCTTTCAATCGAACGGTGGGACAACGACCGTCATGTTCAACGACCGCCTGCCGCAGCTGGAATACCAGACAGAAAACGGCGTCCTGACGGGCATTGTCTTCCACGCTGCGGGCGGCGAGGAGGACGGCTGGATCAGCGTCCCGTCCGGTGATGTGATGCAGTACGCCCTGTTTGCATTTGCCGGAGCAGAAAAGGGGCACATCCTGCTCGATAAGCCCCTGCAGACGGCTGCGTCCGAGCTGTGCGACAGCGTATTTTCCGAATATCATACCGTCGTGGACGGCGTCGCGGTCGATTACGTCTATACCGACACCATAATCGATTCCACACGGACGCAGTACAGCTATACCCTCACGCTGCGCAGGGTGCAGGGGTAACAATATCAGCACTGGCGCGCCAGCACCCCGGCTCCCCTTTCAGGGGAGCCATTTTCTGCCCGCCGTGTCCGGCAGGGGAGGGGGATGCAAAGCGCTCCCACAAAAAACAACGCAATCCCGCACCGGAATGCGGGATTTGTCGTTGACACTTTGGGATTCTTGCGCTACAATAAGGTGAAATCAATACAAACCAACACAATCCCATTTTTGGTTGGATGATTTATGCAAGGTAAATGCAAGAAAGGAATGGAACGTATGAAAACGAAAGCTGTCCGTATCCATGGTAAAATGGACCTCCGCCTGGAGGAGATCGAGCTGCCGCAGGTCGGCCCGGATGACGTTCAGGTCAAGGTCATTTCCGACTCGATCTGTATGTCGACCTACAAGGCCGCAGTCGAGGGTGAGGATCACAAGCGCGTCCCGAACGACGTTGCGGAGCATCCCACAATCGTCGGCCATGAATTCTGCGGCGTGATCACCGAGGTCGGTGAAAACTGGAAGAACAAGTATAAGCCCGGCCAGGGCTTCGCCATCCAGCCCGCGCATTTCTACAAGGGCTCCCAGCTGGCTCCCGGCTACTCCTACCAGTACTGCGGCGGCGACAGCCAGTATTCCAACATCCCCATCGAGACGCTGCTGACCGACAACCTGCTGCCGTACAACTCCGACACGTATTTCTACGGCTCTCTGGCAGAACCCATGAGCTGCATCATCGGCACGTTCCATGCCATGTACCATACCAAGCCCGGCTCCTATGAGCATCAGATGGGCATCGTCGAGGGCGGCAAGATGGCCATGCTCGCCTCCGTCGGCCCCATGGGCCTCGGCGCGATCGACTACGCGCTGCACTGCGACCGCCGCCCGAGCCTGCTCGTCATCACCGACATTGACGACGCCAGACTTGAACGCGCCCAGAGCATCTATACCGTTGAGCACGCAAAGGAAATGGGCGTTGAGCTGCACTATGTCAACACTGCCAAGCCCGGCTGCGACACCAACTACCTGCGTGAGCTGTCCGGCGGCACCGGCTATGACGATGTCATCTGCTTCGCACCGGTTCGTCCCGTTGTCGAGCAGGCCGGCGATATCCTCGGCTTCGACGGCTGCCTGAACTTCTTCGCAGGCCCGACCAACAGCCAGTTCAAGGCAGAATTCAACTGGTACAACGTTCATTATCTCTACACCCATGTGGTCGGCACCTCCGGCGGCAACACCAGCGACATGAAGGAAGCCATCGAGATGATGACCTCCGGCAAGATCAACCCCGCTGCCATGATCACCCATATCGGCGGCCTGAACGCCGTCGTCGACACCGTTCTGAACCTGCCGAAGATCCCCGGCGGCAAGAAGCTCATCTACACGCAGATCGAGCTGCCCCTGACGGCCATCGCCGACTTCGGCAAGCTGGGCGAGACAGATCCGCTGTTTGCCAAGCTCGACGAGATCACCAAGCGCCACAACGGTCTGTGGAGCGCAGAAGCGGAAAAGTATCTGCTGGCCAACAAATAATTTATTGAGATTAAAATAGGAGTGAAACACTTATGGCAGAAGGCGTATTGATGCCCAAGGAAGGCATTACAGTCGAATCTTGCATCATTGGCGAGTGGAAGAAGAATGTCGGCGACCATGTAAACGTCGGCGATATCCTCTTCACCTATGAGACGGACAAGGCGGAGTTTGAATGCGAATCCACCGCCTCCGGCACCCTGCTTGAGAAATTCTATGAAGACGGCGACGAGGTTCCGTGCCTGGTCAATGTCTGCGCCATCGGCAACCCCGGCGAGGATACCTCCGCGCTGAAAAACGCACCGGCAGCCTCCGCTGCACCCGCAGCTCCCGCAGCAGAAGCCCCCAAGGCTGCCGCTCCCGCTGCCGCAGCAGCGCCCGCAGGCCCCTGCGCACAGGCCGTGATCATGCCGAAGGAGGGCATCACGGTCGAGTCCTGCATCATCGGCGAGTGGAAGAAGAATGTCGGTGATCCCGTCAGCGCCGGCGACGTTCTGTTCACCTACGAAACCGACAAGGCGGAGTTCGAATGCGAATCCACTGCTTCCGGCACGCTGCTTGCAAAGTTCTTTGAGGACGGCGACGAGGTTCCGTGCCTTGCCAACGTCTGCGCAGTCGGCAACCCCGGCGACGCGTATGAGTTCCTGAAGCCCGGCGCAGAGGCTCCGGCTCCCGCCGCCGCTCCCGCCGCAGAAGAAGCCGCGCCCGCAGCTGCCGCAGCGCCTGCCGCCGCAGCCGAGCTGAAGGCCATTTCTCCGCGCGCTATGGCCAAGGCCGTCGCGAACAATGTCAACCCGGCCCTTGCCACCGGCACCGGCCCCAACGGCCGCATCATCGAGCGCGATATCGACAAGCTGATCGCCTCCGGCGCAGCCGCCGCGTATGCAGCACCTGCCGCAGCAGCGCCCGCTGCCGCCGACTTTGAGGATGTCAAGTGGAGCCCCGTGCGCAAGGCCACGGCCAAGTCCATGACGAAGAGCCTGTCCACCATGGCGCAGCTCACCCAGCAGTATTCCTTCGACGCGACCCAGATCCAGGCCTACCGCGCCATGCTCAAGCCGCTTGACGCGCCCATGGGCAAGGTCAGCCTCAACGACATGGTCATGTTTGCCGTTGCAAAGACCATCAAGTCCTGCCCGGATCTGAATGCAAACGTCATCGAAGAGAACGTCGTCCGTCACTTCAATACCGTCAACCTCGGCTTCGCCTGCGACACCCCGCGCGGTCTGATCGTCCCCACGATCTTTAACGCCGACCAGATGACGCTGCTCGAGCTGTCCATGGAAGCCAAGCGGCTTGCCGCCGAGGCCCGCGAAGGCAAGCTCAGCCCCGATTATATGTCCGGCGCGACCTTCACCATCTCCAACATCGGCTCGTTCGGCTGCGAGGCGTTCACGCCTGTGATCAATCCGCCTCAGACCGGCATTCTCGGCGTCTGCAATATCCAGACGAAGATCAAGTCCGCGAAGGACGGCGTCATTGAGACGTACCCGGCCATGGGCCTGTCTTTGACCTTCGATCACAGAGTCATCGACGGCGCATCCGCTGCGCGCTATATGAGCGAACTGTGCAAGAGCCTTGAGAACTTCATGACGCTGCTTGCCAAGTAAGAGAAAGGAAGGACGAAATTATGCCGAAATCTTTGTATATCGATCCCGTAAAAGTCCGCGAACCCGGCTATATCCACTTTGAAGATATTCCCGTCTGCCAGTACAACAAGACCATCAAGCAGGAACTGGACGAGGGCAATTACACCAAGGAAGATCTCATCCGCATCTACCGCGATATGGCGATCTGCCGTGAGTTCGAGCATATGCTCACGCTCATCAAGACACAGGCCAACTATAACGGCGTCGAGACGACCTACCCCGGTCCCGCGCACCTGAGCTACGGCCAGGAGGCCTCCTGCGTCGGCGAAGCATATCTGCTGAACAAGGACGACATCACCTTCGGTTCTCACAGAAGCCACTCCGAGATCCTGTCCAAGGGCCTCAGCTGCATCAACAAGCTCTCCGACGAAGAGCTGATGCAGACCATGGAAAGCTTCCTCGGCGGCAAGACCCTCGCAGCTGTCAAGAAGTTTGCCGACACCAGCGACGTCAAGGAGCTGGCCATCCGCTTCCTGCTCTATGGCACCGTCGCCGAGATCTTTGCCCGTGAAAACGGCTTCCATCACGGCATGGGCGGCTCCATGCACGCGTTCTTCCTGCCGTTCGGCATCTACCCGAACAACGCCATCGTCGGCGGCTCCGCTCCGATCGCAACGGGCGCTGCGCTGTACCAGAAGAACAACGACAAGAAGGGCGTCGTCGTCTGCAACATCGGCGATGCGTCCCTCGGCTGCGGCCCGGTTTACGAGGCCATGAACTTCTCCGCCATGGACCAGTTCAAGACCCTCTGGGAGGAAGGCCGCAAGGGCGGTCTGCCCATCATCTTCAACGTCTTTGATAACTTCTACGGCATGGGCGGCCAGACCAAGGGTGAAACCATGGCTTACGGCGACCTCGCCCGCCTGGGCTGCATTGCGCAGAACCAGATGAACGCCGAGAGAATCAACGGCTGGAATCCCCTTGCCGTCATCGACGCGTACAAGCGCAAGATGGAGCTGATCAAGAATAACGAAGGCCCCGTCCTGCTCGACGTCGTGACCTATCGTCTCGTCGGCCACTCCACCTCCGACCAGAACGCGTACCGCACCAAGGAGGAGATCGAGGACTGGCGCAGCCATGACCCGATCGTCAAGTTCCGCGAGGCCCTCGTGGAAGCAGGCGTCGAGTCCGACGAGTTCTTTGCCAAGCTGCTGCAGGACACCGCCGACCGCATGACCATGATCTGCCGCGCAGCCGACGACAAGGAGATCTCTCCGTATGTCGACTTCGACAAGAACCCGGACTATCTGGCGAACCTCATGTTCTCCAACGAGACGGTCCGCTCCATGGGCGCGCCCGGTCAGAAGCTGAACGTCACCGGCCCGAAGGAGAGCTGCAAGCGCTACGCAGACCTTGCCAAGAAGGAGCACTATGCGTTCGATAAGGACGGCAATAAGTTCTCCGACATGAAGGTCTACAACATCCGCGACGCCATCTTTGAGCCGCTGATCAACAAGTATTACGAGGATCCCACGCTCGTCGCCTATGGCGAAGACGTGCGCGACTGGGGCGGCGCATACGCCGTCTACCGCGGCCTGATGGACGTGATCCCGCACTCCCGCCTGTTCAACTCCCCAATCTCCGAGGCTGCTATCGTCGGCACCGCCGTCGGCTATTGTATGTGCGGCGGCCGCGCGGTCGTCGAGCTGATGTACTGCGACTTCCTGGGCCGCGCAGGCGACGAGGTCTTCAACCAGATGTCCAAGTGGCAGGCCATGTCCGCCGGTATTCTCAAGATGCCGATGATCCTGCGTATGTCCGTCGGCGCAAAGTACGGCGCGCAGCATTCTCAGGACTGGGTCGCCATCGTCTCCCACATCCCCGGTCTGAAGGTCTTCTTCCCGGCTACCCCGTATGAGGCCAAGGGCATCATGCAGGCAGCTCTGAACGGCACCGATCCCTGCGTCATCTTCGAGTCCCAGCGTATCTACGGCAAGGGCGAAGAGTTCCACGAGGGCGGCGTTCCCGCCGAAGAGTACGAGTGGGCCCCCGGCGCGGTCAATAAGGTCCGCGATGGCAAGGATCTCACCATCCTCACCATCGGCGCAACGCTCTACCGCGCGGTCGACGCAGCCAAGACGCTCTCCGAGAAATACGGCATCGAGGCCGATGTCATCAATATGCCGTCGCTTGTCCCGCTGGATTATACCGACCTCATCGCATCCGTCAAGAAGACCGGCCGTGTCGTCCTGGCCTCCGACGCCTGCGCAAGAGGCACGTTCCTCAACGAGATCGCGGAGAATCTGACGAATATGTGCTTCGATTATCTGGATGCGCCTCCCGTCGTCATCGGCGCGCGCAACTGGATCACTCCGCCGCACGAGTTCGACAAGTATTTCTTCCCGTATGCCGAGTGGATCATCGACGCGGTCAACGCCCGCCTGATCCCGCTGGAGGGCTACACCTCCACCACCACTCCCGACGAGGCTGAGATCATCCGCCGCAACAAGCTGGGCGTGTAAAACCAGAGATCCCCGCGCAGATCCAATCTGCGCGGGGATTTGAAAGAAAGCCTTGACAAACGTACCAAACGCCGCTATAATATCTATGTTTTCCGGATCATAGCACCGCACGGGAAACAGCACAGCTTCATAAATGGGCCTGTAGCTCAGCTGGGAGAGCAAGCGGTACGGTTTTAGCTATCGTGTTGTATCTCATGCGGGAGCCACGCGGTTCACCCTCAAAAAGTTCATAAAAATGGGCCTGTAGCTCAGCTGGGAGAGCGAACGGTTCAATTCTATGCCCCCAAATTTGGGGATGTAGCGCAAGCGTCCGGCAGATGGTTCGCATCTATGCCGCCAAAAAAGTCAATAAGGGCCTGTAGCTCAGCTGGGAGAGCGTTCGGTTCGCATCCGAGAGGTCGAGAGTTCGAGTCTCTTCAGGTCCACCAAAATGTTCGGAATTTTCTGATTTTTTCAGAAGATTCCGAACTTTTTTGTATTTTTTAAAATCAGGCACTCTCCACAGTCGCAATTTTGCCGCCATTCGGTTCGCATCCCACACAAAGCCGTCTGAAATCCTCAAAGGAAACCCGAAACTCGACTTCCAAACGGTAATCCCGGTACACATAGACGGCCTTGATAAGCTGCGATACGATCATCTTCTTCGCTTCAAAGGTGCAGTTGTCGTAAAGATCAGCCCAGCTTTCCAGCTTCTCAAATTCGGCCTGTTCCTGCGCGGCGCTTTCCAGCTGACGCTCCATGTCGGCTTTTTGTGCGTCTACCTCCTGCGAAAGCTCTGCGATTTCTTCTTTGCATTTAGCAACAAGGCTGTTCAGCAGGTCAACATTCAGGCGGCTTTTGCCGCGAATGACGTTGATCGTTTCGGCTTCATAGTCAGAAAGCTCCTTTTGCTTTTCCACCAGCCGCATGGCAGACATTTTGTAGCGGCTTCTGGCAAGCGCTGCGGCTTTTTCGTGCTGCTCGGCGATCAGACTATCCTTGGCAGAAACGCGGATTCTGGAGAGCTGATAGCGCACCAGAGCGTCCACAATTTCATCCAGCTTGATAACGCCGTAGCCGGATTGACCGTCGCAGAGGTCTGGGTGCCGGGCCTTAAAATGGCATTGATAACGGCTTTTGACCTGATTGCGCACCGTTCCATCTTTGCGGATATACTTCTTGCCGGAGGTCGTCAGCGTCAGCCGGTTTTTGCAATGTCCGCAGAAGATGTTCCCTACCAACAGAGAACTGCCGCGCAGATTCAGCGGCGTATCCGCATGGTGCGTTGTGCGTTTTTCCATTAACTCCTGCGCTCGTTGAAAGGTCGCTTCGTCCACGATCTGAAGCTCGGGAATGATTTCCGATTCCGCGTTTCCATTTGAAATCACACCCGTGTATAGCTTGTTCTTTATCATGCGGACGATCGTTGTATTCGGAATCATGGAACCGTCTGCGCGGCGAATCCCGTTTTCCAAAAGGTAGTGGGAAATTCGCTGTGCGCCGTAGCCTTCGTTGACGTATTTGTAAAAGATGAATCGCACGATTTCTGCCGCGTCTTCGTCGATTACAAAATCATTGACCTCTTGATTCTTCTTATTGATTCGCCCCTGCTTCTGGAGCTTGTAGCCAAATGGCACAATGCCGCCGGTGAAGCAGCCGTCCTTTGTAAGCTGTTCCATGCGGGTTTTCACGCGCACGGAGGTTTTGATGCTCTCTCCGGATGCCTGCCAGTAACGAATATAGTTAAGCAGCTTGTCAACATGATTGTCGAACCGCTGCTGCCCTTCTACGGCGCTCCAAACTTCAACGCCATTGCGGACAAACCATTCTACGACAAAGGGTGTTTCGTCATCTCTGCGGCCAAGACGGTCAAACATATAGACAAGCAAAATATCGAAACTCCTGGCAACGGCTTCCTGCTGTAATTCCTGCATGGCGTCACGCTCTTTTGCAGATTTCTTGAAGCCGGACACGCCTTTTTCGTAAAACTCATTTTGTAAAACCCAGTCAGGGTGTGATGCGATGAACTCCCGGCAGAATTGCCGCTGCATGGGAATATCATCTTTTTCAACCTGACCGATTGTAGATACACGATACAAACAATTTACTCGTTTCTTTTGTTCCATAACATACACTCCAGTCCGAGAAAAAAAGTGTGTATGTCCTTGTTCGCTATTTGATTTTCAAGGTACATTTTATAGTATAATTATAGCATACTTCAGACATTTTATCAAGTTTTATGCCTGTTATTATAAAATCCATAGGAGAAAACCGAACGTTTCAGCGTTTCTGTAATGTGCGGATCATCTTGCTCTGCATACTTTACAGAGATTGCGACACCGCAAAAAGATAAGATTTCTTCCTGCTTTTTTGGCTTAGGTTCTGCGGTCTGTTTGTCCATGGAAATACCTCCAGAATGAATAAGCTATTGTTTTTTTCATAGGTCAAACAGACGGCAGCGGCAAACTGCTCCATAGGCATTGCACCTCCCTCCATGCTGATGGCGGGGCGTTCCATTCTGTGACGTATGGCTAACGCAAGTATCATTGTTCTTTGTATGCGGTCGTCGCACGATCCAGCCATGAATCGCTCTCCATGCCGGTGTTTCTCGCTCCGCGCCGGAACCGGTATCACCTCCCATTCCGCGCATCCCCGCGCACCCATTGGCTCGCACATACAAAAACGTATCTGTTGACCCTATTCAGTTGTCAAGCGGGATTGTCAGCCCGCAAAAGCGTATTCATAACAATGCGCTTTTCCAGAATGGCAATCGAGTATATTGCTGCGGACTGCTGCCCCGCAGACTGGACAGACCTGCCCGTCTTACGCAAACGCCATGCCGCATAATCACATAGGTTTCAGATTGCGAACAAATTACGTCTCACCGTGGGACGTATTTCGACAGATTAGGACTCAAATAATGCTCAACACAGTTAACCATTCCGGTCTGCCCAAAGCTTTGCCGAAATCAATGAAATCAGTTCCTTTGCAGTGGGAGGGTCCTCAATCCAGTATGCACGCAGCTCTCGCCTACGACCGTTTTGCCAAATGTCTTTGGCTGCGCGGTTCAACGCCCGCGAAACTGCTTCGTTGGTGCGCTTTCCTGTCCGCTTGCGGACTTCATTGCAGATGAAGTGCATTTTCGGCATATTTGGTTGATGATCGATTGCAACGTCAATCGCATGACATAAAATGCAGTAACATTCTTTTCCGCGTGTCTCGACGATGGAGTATATAGCGTTCTGAACATCTTTCATGTTATACATTCCTTTCCCGTTCGAGCTGATATAAGCATAATACATTTTTACATACTTTTCAGGATTTTTGACAAACTTTGACCTTCTTAGACAAACTTTGACGAACAAAAATAAAGCAGAGAGCAAACTGTTCCGATTATACCTTCCATCCTATGATCTGCGTTGATTATACGGTTAGATAAAAAGAAAAGGCTTCAAAATACAATGGGAAGTCATTTTGAAGCCGTTGCCTGAAGATGAAAAGAACCCGGCTGCATAATTTACGCAGCCGGGTTCTTTTGGAAGATTGGCAATTGTACTTTACACGCCACAAGGTGGGGAAAATCACGTATTGGAATCTTTTGGATGCCTATCCGCTTCTGTTTTGCTGTCCAATTCGTTGTGCCGCATGGGACGCATCGGCTGATAGGTAAGGCCAAGGCAATCGGGCGGCCATTTCTTCATATCACGGCGGATCATGTCCTTCGCAAGTGATTTCGCAAGAAGCTTCATTTTTTTGTTTTCCATTGTTTACATATCTCCTTTTCATATATCTGCTTTCCGTATTCCATTATTAGTAAAAAGGCAGTAAAGCCTAGTCCGAGTGCAAGTCCATTGGCGAAGGCATAGAACTGCATGCTCAAACTCAGAATTAGCGCCATATCCAATATTAGCACGGTTAGCATTGCCATATGTTTTGATGCTGCCAGTTCTTCCTTCGTCATGTGAAGGTTCGGATGATCGTAAGGGGCAAACAAGAAAATCGTGATGGTTGACGATGCAAGGATCCAGAGGAGTGCAATAGCTCTCAAATTCGGTAAAATCAGCAAAAACAACACGCATTCGCTACAAACAGAAAACAGCAAGCAGCCCGCAAAAGTTTTTGAATGATAGCCATTTGTGCGTACACGAAGCAGGAAAAAACTCAAATAAAATGCAAATGACGCAGAAAATGAAGAAAGCAACCATCCTAATGGGAATAAAAAGCAGAGCGTAATTAGTTTTTCGCAGCGTTGCACAAGGCCATATGAGAACCACTCCGCATCGCTCGAGGATATGATATCTTTTCGCACACAGTATTCTGTAAATTGCGCAATCACATTCATTTCTAATCATCACCTTACGCGTTTGATTATATCGGGTTTTAGATTGCTTTCAACGATTCCGACATCAAAACAGGTTTTCGCGGCACGAACGCGGAAATTTCGTCCAAACAGTAAAACCGCTGGAACGGAGCATGTGCTTCTGCACTTCTCCGGGCCCAGCGGTTCACTACCAGTTATTCTTCTAATTTGGTTGGAATTTCTGCCGTGAACTGAAACCAACCGTCTTCATAATCGTATACATACTCTGCGTGTAGGCTAGCAAGAATACGGCAAACGCTAGGAAGCCCAAAGCCGTGTTCGCTTGCGGATAATTTCGTTGTTGCAATTCCGTGTTCTGTAATGAGAACCGGAGGACTGGTATTCCGAATCGAGAGAAAAAAACCGTTTTTTTCAAGTATTGTGCATTGGATCTGGCGTCCTGTTTCTATCCGTCGGCACGCTTCAATTGAGTTGTCTAACAAGTTTGACAGCAGAACGACCAGTTTACTTGCGGATAACTGGATGCTGGAAAGATCGTTGATACAAAACTGCATCTCAATCTGCGATTCAATCGCTGTCTGATATTTCTGATTCAAAATGGCATCGATAATCGGATGATGTGTATTCACAATCAAAATTCGGCTCGTTTGCGCTTGGTTCAACTCCTGAACGTATTTCGCTGCAGTTTCATAGGCTTTCTGCGAGAGCAAGTCAGAGATGGTACATAGATGATTCTGAAAGTCGTGTGTGCTTTGACGCTGCTGTCGATATGCCTTGTCTAAGGCAAGAATACTGGCGGTTTGAATCTCCATCTGCTGAGATAAGATGTTATTCTGCTGCTTTACCTCTGTATCACGCTCAATCAGCGAGACAACATAGACAATTGCCACATTGGCAATACCGAGAAAGATACAGAAAAATGCCACCGGCTGCGTGAGTTCCCGTTGATCTCTACAAATCAGGAATAACGCTATCAGCATAAAAAGGCTTGTCAATGGAAAGAAGCTGACAAGCAGCATCCATTTGGGGCGCAATGGGTGAATTCGATGAAATGGATGTAATCGTGTGATAAGCCACGCCAGAAAAACGGACAGGATTTTTCCAGCTGTCACCAGCACGGTATACATTCCTTTTTTCCAAACCAGTTCGTCCAGACTGACTCCTAAAACAGTTGACGCACAAAAAAGAATAATTGCGTCCATTGCGGCTATCATGATATAGTCCAGCAAGCCGATGAAGATACGCTGCTCCAAACGACCCTTAAACAAAAAGACGATCAGGCAAAGGCCAAAGGCAAGCGCACACAGCCTGCGCGCAAGGGACGGTATCGTAAGGCTTTGATTTAACAATGACAGAGTGCAAATACAAAGAGCGGTTAGAATCGTTTGCTTGCCATTGTATCGGTATGGTAAAAAAGCGGATGCGAACAGGAAAAAGGCTACGCATTCCAGAACAAACCACAGCGTACTAATTATGTATTCCATGTCTGTGCACCTTTCCACAGCAGATATGCCCGTTTGATCTCCCTATAGTTTTTTTCACTGACGGGCAATTTCAAGCCGTTTTCAATGACAACCTCATTGCATTGGAGCTTCTTGATATGGCGCATATTCACCAGATAGCTTTTCTGGATACGCAAAAAGCCAAGCGGATGGAGTTTCTGCTGGAAGAATTGTTTGAAATCACCCGTTTTAATGCTCAG
>ERZ857757.1333-NODE-1333-length-19922-cov-13.485428_pt1 | contig 19922 bp, 13 predicted proteins | sample MGYA00519764_ERZ857757 | MGnify/ENA primary metagenome ERZ857757 (study PRJEB31778, sample SAMEA3449359) | human gut metagenome | biome: human gut; feature: human-associated habitat; material: faeces | place: United Kingdom | collected 2010/2012 ... | reverse complement strand
GCTTCATGCAGGAAACACGGCTCATCGAAAGCGAGTATTCGGTCAATCTGCCCACACGCTTTTATTACAGGAAACGTTGGAACAACGGCTGGATCAATGTCGTGAACCCGTTCCGTGCAGCAATCGTGCTGGGTACGCCGGGCTCGGGCAAGAGTTACGCCGTAGTCAATCAATTCATCAAGCAGCAGATCGAGAAGGGGTTCGCCATGTACCTCTACGATTTCAAATTCCCCGACCTTTCGGAGATAGCCTACAACCACTTGCTCAACAACCAAGACGGCTACCGGAAAGTGCCGACGTTCTACGTCATCAATTTCGACGACCCACGGCGTTCGCACCGCTGCAACCCGATCAATCCCGACTTCATGACCGATATATCGGACGCCTACGAATCGGCCTATACCATCATGCTGAATCTCAACCGCACGTGGGTACAGAAACAGGGCGACTTCTTCGTCGAATCGCCCATTATCCTCTTTGCAGCCATTATCTGGTACTTGCGAATTTACAAGGACGGCCGATACTGCACATTCCCGCATGCCATCGAGTTTCTGAACAAACGCTACGAGGATATTTTCCCGATTCTGACCTCCTATCCCGAGCTTGAAAACTACCTCTCGCCCTTTATGGACGCATGGCTCGGCGGGGCGCAAGACCAGTTGCAGGGGCAGATTGCCTCGGCCAAAATACCGCTCTCGCGCATGATTTCGCCGCAGCTCTACTGGGTCATGTCGGGCGACGAGTTCACGCTCGATATCAACAATCCCGACGATCCGAAAGTGCTGGTCGTGGGTAACAACCCCGACCGACAGAACATCTATGGGGCGGCTCTCGGTCTCTACAACAGCCGCATCGTGAAACTCGTCAACAAGAAAGGACAACTCAAGTCTTCGATTATCATCGACGAGCTGCCGACGATCTATTTCAAGGGGCTGGACAACCTCATTGCTACGGCCCGCTCGAACAAGGTGGCCACGCTGCTCGGCTTTCAGGACTTCTCGCAGCTCAAGCGCGACTACGGCGACAAGGAGGCTGCCGTGGTGATGAACACCGTGGGAAACATCTTCTCGGGTCAGGTGGTCGGCGAAACGGCCAAAACGCTATCGGAACGCTTCGGAAAGGTCTTGCAGAAACGGCAGTCGATGACCATCAACCGCAATGACACCTCCACCTCCATATCGACACAGATGGACAGCCTTATTCCGCAGTCGAAAATCTCGACGCTCACGCAAGGCATGTTCGTCGGAGCCGTGGCGGACAACTTCGACGAACGCATCGACCAGAAGATTTTCCATGCCGAGATCGTCGTGGACAGTGCGAAAGTCAAGGCCGAGACGGCCAATTACCGGAAGATACCCCTTATCACCGACTTCACGGACGAAGACGGGAACGACCGCATGAAAGAAGTGGTGCAGGAGAACTACGAACGCATCAAGGCCGAAACGAGCCAAATCGTCGCCGAAGAACTGGAACGCATCAAGAACGATCCTGTTCTATGTAAACTACTACCGGAGAATAGTGATTAAGACAACCCGCCGCGATTTTGCGGCGGGTTCTACATTAAATTTATGCAGTTTCAAGCTCTGGTTCTGGATCTATCGAATTGACAAATTTAACCAATTGCGGATCTGAATCTTTTTGTGTGAGGTTTCTGAGGCTCTTTTTCAATTCATAAGCATCATCCCCTGCTGTATTTATTAAATCCATATAAAAATCTTTGTTTTGCAGAATCAATGAACGGCATGCCCCATCGGAAATTACAGGTTTCACTATTTTATCAATAACGTCTCCAGCTTGACTTTTCAAATTACCATGCGATCTAAGCCATGTTTCGAAAAATTGAAACTTTATTGCATTGATAGTCTTTTTACCGATGCAGAAATCATTTCTTATATCGGTAACTGTCGATTTAATTTTTCGTTTATCCAATCTTTCAACTATATTCTTGAAACAATTAGGGAAAGGATTCAAACTTTGAGTTCCAGAAGCAATATCCATCAGAATCTTTTTGCCAAATTCAGTCAAGTTATCTGGCAAGGATTTGATTTTAGCCAGTAAATGTTTTATTGCGACAAACCAATAATATGATGTATGTGCTGTTCTTTGGGCGTATAATGTATCAACACTTATTTCAGACAACGCTTCGAACGCTATTTTATTGATATGATCGGTCAGGACATTGCTTATTTTAGTGGTCAAATCGTAAAAAGATGCGTCAGGAATTACATCTTTAATATTGTTCTTAGTGATATACTTATCCAAATCGGTATTCCACTCTGCTAAATGCTCGATAAATACCTCATCCGTTACACCTATTCTGTTCTTAATATCTTCAAATTGGGGCAATATGTCTGAGAGCAATAATTTATAGCCAAGTTTATGATTTACCATGTATTGTAGTGTTTCATTTAATAGCGGTATATTCCATCCCACACTATTTACTAATAAGTCTCCATGATCCACATAATAGTCCATGAGTTCTGCAACATATTTTATATCTCCACCCTCTATTAAGGAAACGGAATGACCATGTGCCAATTGCATGGCGACTAAATCGTAATATCCAGACTCTTTAATGTTTCGGCCATCAGTTTCTAATTCAGAATGCAACTGATTTATGTAGGTTGAATCTAACGTTACAGGTAAAGGTCTTTCTTCGTCAGATGCCAATAAACGATAGGTTGTAAATATAGCCCCTATATTATCTTTATTTACATTCTGTTCATCAATGCAATTCGTGATCGCTTGCAAAAGCGTTGGAAACGTATAGGTAGAATTATCTTTTAACGTTTTTACAATATCTGCATGGTCGAAATTATCGGGTAGTAAGTTTGCCAAATAATTATCGAGCGCCTCCGAATTTGTTGCTACTTGATAATATTTATATGCTTTAGTTGTCGCGTTATCCCGATAGGCAGCATCTGTTGCATTTGCAGCTTGAATATAATCGATAAATGTATTTGGCTTGACTGTTTTTGCTTCAATCAATGACGTAAAATCGCACGCCAACTTATTTTGCGCAATAAACCTGTCTATTGCATCTAACGTTTTGAAATAGTCGCCGCCATTGAAGTCATTGAACCGAACTATCTTCTTATATAATTGAGCAATCACATGGTTTTGGCTTTCCGTGTCTAAATGCAACAGCAGTTCTTGGTATTCGACAGGGAACACCTGCTTCTCTATGGATTCTTTTAATTTCAATTGTGCTATTCTTTGCCATACACGCAGAATAACATCGCTCTTTCGAGTTAATTTATGCAAACAATGTATAATCTTATCGATAAGCGCATTGTCCATACATTGTATAACTTCTTCTAATACAGTGTCAAATTGTTTATTAGTCTCTGCATATTGATTTATGTCGTGGTCTTCTTCTCCGTTGATGCAGCCTTCAATATATTTTTTCAATGGAATTTGTCGAGCATCTTCAACATCGACACCATATACCAAAGCTGCAATTTCGCGTTGTGTTTGCAGATCATTGTTAATTATTGTTTGAATGCCATTCAGATAGTCGCCGGACAATATTTGTTCTACTGGATTTGCCAGAATATCCGTCTTCTTCAAACAGAACAATGCTATGTTTATCATCAAAATTTCGTTACACCACTCTTGTTTAAGAGCGACCATCTCATTGATATATGATATAATTTCCCTAACATTGGCATTAGGATTTACCAATCTGAATATCCGATTTATAGTTTCTTTCGCTTCATTTTCTGTTTCTCCAAATGCTTCAACAAACAGTTTGTTGAATATACTTCGATAGTCGGTAATAACAGGAGGAGCAACACGATAAACAATAGGGAAAGTTTTATTGATAAAATACTTGGTCAGTTGTTTCGTTTGTTCGTCGGTCTCATCTCCGAATGCACAAGCCAAATGTGTTTCATCGAAAGGAATAACTGCCCAAACATTCTCAAAACCGCTATCGGCGAAGAACGTATGAATAGAAGACCATAATTCTTTTACTTTCTCAGCAGGAAGACGATCCATGTTATCAAAAACAAGGACTAATTTACGTTGCCCTTTTTCCCTGATAAAATCAGAAATGTTCTGCATCCACGTTTTGAACTCGTAGACAGTTGGTTCGTCTTCACTCAAAGTCTCATAGCAAACATCATTTTCAACTTTATCTTGATAAATAGCTAACAAGTAACTCCAGCCATATTTTTTAGGGTCTTTACGATACTTTCGCCACCAAATAAATAACGCAACAAGAACTGGCAGTGCTGCTATGACGATAGACAATAAAGAAAACCACCACGTTGTAGGTGTAGGTTTTACCGCATACGCAATAAATGTAAATATCGGAGTTAGGACGGCAACTAAAAATGCCGCAACCATACCATTACTGATAATGGGATATTTTTCGGTTACAGTCTCCGTTTTACGGGCTAATAAATATTTCAATTTATCAGGCCACGATACTTTTTTTGTATCTCCACCCTTAATCTTTATCGTCGTTTCACCGAACAGAATACCATCATCAATAAGTTTACTTGTAAGCAATTCCAATATAGATCGGCGTTGTAAATCTTCTTGATGTCCCCATGCGTCATACTCAAAAAAGTAATAATCGTCGGACAATTCACGTTCTAACATTTTAACCACGTTGGATTTTCCAGACCCCCAGATACCTTCGATACCGATAATTCGAGGTAAGGTACATTCTTCATCCAATGAATCATTCTGACAAAAATGGCGAGCAATAGTTTTTGCCAGCCTATCTTGCGAACCTCCGTCTAATTTGTCAATACCGCACGGTTTATTTTGGATAAAGCGGGGATATTGCTGTTGGGATTGTAGTTTTGTTTCCATATATGTAATTTATTGATTACACGAACTCCAAATAATTCTCCCGATTCACCACATGAAAGTCGGCATGGGGATAGGCTTCTTGAAAGACTTTCGGTGCAGCCGGCATCTTGTTTCCCCATTTGAACTCCAAGGCGGTCAGGCTGTCGGTACTCTCTTCGATCAAGTCGATCTCCTGCTTGTCATAAGTGCGCCAGAAATAGAATTCCTTGTGCAGCCCCTCGTTGAAATTCGCCTTGCGCCGCTCTCCGATGATGTAATTCTCCCACAGCGCCCCAACGTCCTGCCGAATGGCCAGCGGTGAGAAAGCCCCGATAATCGCGTTGCGAATTCCGTTGTCATAAAAGTACCACTTTCCGGCTTTCGTCACCTCTTTGCGCAGGTTGCGCGAATAAGCCCCCAGACGATAAACCACAAAGACCTTTTCCAACAGGTCGAGATACTTCTCGACGGTCGTCTTGCTCATACCGAGTTGCTTGCCCAACTCTTCGTAGGATACTTCGCTGCCCAACTGAAAGGCAATCAAGCGCAGCAAGTCGCGCATTTTGTTTGAATTTTTCAGTCCGTCGATCGCAAGAATATCTTTCAGCAGATAAGCCCCGACAATATCACGCAGATAATCGGTCTTACGTTCGTAGTTGTCCATCATGACCACCTCCGGATAGGAGCCGTAAATCAAGCGTGCTTCGAGGTTCTGACGGGTTTCGAGTGCCGTTTCCGTCTGGGCGATTTCCCGCTGCGAGAACGGCGTAAGAAGAAATTGCGTGCTGCGCCCGACCAACGGCTCGCCCGTCTTGTTCAGCAGGTCGAACGACGAGGAACCACTGGCCAATACGCTGATGCCCGGTATCTCATCGACAATCAATTTCAGAATACTGCCGATTTGCGGAATATTCTGCGCCTCGTCAATTGCCAACAGATCGATACCTTCCAGCAAGTGCCGGTAGTTGGCGACCGAACGGTTTTCCAACAAAGCCAGCGTATCGTAATCCTCGCCGTTGAGCATCATCGTCCGCCCCGAATAGCTATCCACGATTTTGCGTATCATTACGGTTTTACCCACGCGACGCGCACCGAAAATCAACACCGCCTTATTGGGGGCAATTCGAGATGTAATCTTCTCTTGGAGTATTCTGTTTATTGTTTCCATACCTAAATCAATCTTTTTGTGCAAATATAATCATTATTTTGGCAAATGGCGATTTTTCTACAAAAATCATACTTTATAGTGGCGATTTTTACAACGGATTGACCAATACCTACAAATCATTGTCTTCGGCGCCACATACTGCCACTTCGCTGCCTCATAGATCCATACAGAGTTCAACTCTTTTTCAATCAGATTCTTACCGCTATTTTCGTCCTCGCATCGCTATTGGTGCTACTTAAAACCATCGTAATTATGGACGAAAAGCAAACGAACGACGCCAAACAGATCATGCTCGTTCAGGAAGCCGCGGACGGCCGGATCAAGGCCGTCACGGGAATGGATCGGGAGGGTAATCTTCAGACCGCCGATCCCTCGCAACAAAACGTGTCGAATCTGCTCAACGTGAACACGCAGGACGCGGCACTCGAAACCTTTTTCAAAAAGTTCATGCAGGAGGCCGAGAATCCCACGCATACGGGGATTTTCATCATGACCGAGAATGCGCTCGACAAACTCATCCGCATCGACTTCGACCCGGAGATTCTGGAAAACTACCGTGTCGATCCCGCCTCGCAGACGCAGGAGCAGCGTTTCGAGCCGCTGGACCCGTCGAAGATCGACCTCGCCGACCTCGAACGGAAAGGCATCCGCATGGAAGATCTCGAACCGCATCTGCGGGCCATGTCTTACGGCCACAAGTCGAACGGGCTTATCGAGATGAAACCCGAGCTGGAGAACGGCCTGCGTGTGGCGACCAAAGGGCGCGCATCGCTCGAAGAGCAGGCCGACGGCTCGCTGAAAGTCATTCCCCATTATTGGCAGGAGAAACCGAACCTCGACGCTCCTTTCCACGGTGTGCTGCTCGATGAGGAGACGAAACGCAACCTGCTCGAAACCCGTCATGCCGGCAAGGTGCTCGACCTCGAACTGGAGCCAGGCAAGCTGACGCCCTGCTATGTATCCATCGACAAGTGGACGAATACGCTGGAGCTGATGCCCGTCGCGCTGCTCGAAAAGCGCGCCCGCATCAAGGAGGCCTATCTTTCGGAGGGCAAGCAGATGGATTTCTACGGCGGCGGCAAAGTGCTGTTGGAGGGGTATACCACCCGTTCGGGATACAAACGGGATGCCTACATTCAGATCGACGCCGCCGAGCGTAATTACGAATTTACCTACGACGGATTGGACCGCAAGCGGTATCAGGCCGAGAATAGGGCAATCCATACACAGCGGCGCGCCGAGCGGGACGGTCGGGAAGCGAAAGAGATGGGCAAGGCGCCCGAACTCACGATCCACCGCATGATTCTCAAAGCCGCCGTGCCCGACGAAGCTTACAAGCAATGGTCGGAGGCCGTAAAGGACCCGTCCAAGCGTGCGGACGTCAAGGCGTTCTACATCAAGGGTATGGTGAAGGACGGTCAGGGCGAACCTTTCAACGCATGGGTCAAGCCCAACTTCGCGCGCGGCAAGATGGACTTCTTCAAATGGAATCCCGACCGTGCCAAGCGTCAGGGCGCCGAGGTGAAGCCCGCTAACGAAAGTCGCACGCAGGTGGCGATCAATTCGGAGGGCAAGACGGCCGAGGCGGTCAAGGGCGTAAAGGAGCCGCTCAAGCAGGGACAGCAGCAACCCACTCCGGCACAGACCCGCCGTGCCGTCCGCAGCAACAAGAACACCGCCTCCAAAGGCATAAAGCATTAGGCCATGACGACGTTGAGTATCATCATCGGGATTCTCGTGCTTGTCAATATCGGAGTTATCGTCCTGTACCTCCGCGTCGGGAAACAGCTGCCTCCTGATAGCTGGGAGGACGACGACCGGCAATACTACGACGAAAACGGCAATCACGTCTACTACGACCGGAAACTGATCGCTCGTCTGAAACGGGAGCAGGAGGAACAAAACCACTAAAAAATCCGAAACAATCATGCAAGTAATCATCGCAGAAAAGCCCTCGGTGGCGCGCGAAATCGCCGCCATCGTAGGTGCCAATAACCGTAAGGACGGTTATATCGAGGGAAACGGCTACGCCGTAACATGGGCTTTCGGCCATCTGGTCAGCTTGGCCATGCCCCGACAGTACGGCATCAAGGGATTCCGGACCGAGAATTTGCCGATCCTGCCGCCGAAGTTCATTCTTCTGCCACGCCAGATCAAGGAGGGCAAGGAGTATAAGTCCGACCCGGGCGTGCTGAAACAGCTCTCCGTCATCAAGGAGCTGTTCTCCCGCGCCGAACGAATCGTCGTGGCTACCGACGCCGGGCGCGAGGGCGAGTTGATCTTCCGATATATCTACTCCTATCTGGAATGCCATAAGCCGTTCGTGCGGCTGTGGATCAGCAGCCTTACCGAGCGGGCGATCCGCGAGGGGTTGCAGAATCTCTGTCCGGGCGGGGAGTACGACAACCTCTACCTCTCGGCCAAAGCCCGCAGCGAAGCCGACTGGGTCGTAGGCATCAACGCTTCGCAAGCGCTCGCCGTGGCCGCCGGACGCGGCGTATGGTCGTTGGGCCGGGTTCAGACCCCGACGCTGGCGATCATCTGCTCGCGCTATTTGGAAAACAAGGCGTTCCAGCCCGTGACCTACTTCCAGCTCAAACTCCACACGGCGAAGGACGCGACTGTTTTCTCCGCACAGTCCGTCGAGCGGTTCGACGACAAAGCGGCTGCGCAGACCGCCTACGCCGCTGTCATGGATGCCGACAAGGTGTGTGTCGTCATGGTCGAGCGCAAGGAGGTGAAGGAACAGCCGCCGTTGCTCTATGACCTTACGACGCTTCAAAAGGACGCGAACACCCGCTACGGCTTCTCGGCCGACAAGACGCTCGGCATTGCCCAGACGCTCTACGAGAAGAAATACATCACCTATCCCCGCACCGGCTCGCGCTATATCCCCGAAGACGTCGCCGCGGAGATCCGCCCGTTGCTTTCGTCCTTGCGGAAGCATCCGCAGTTCGGTCGGGAGGCGGCCGTCGTATCCGATTCGACGCTCAACCGACGCTCGGTCGATAACGACAGAGTGACGGACCACCACGCGCTGCTCATCACGGAGGTAACGCCGACAGGGCTGCCGCCCGAGGAGCAGACGATCTACGACCTGATTGCCGGCCGCATGGTCGAAGCATTCGGCGAGGTCTGCATCAAGGAGGTCACGACGACCTGTCTGGAATGCGGCGGCATGGAGTTCATCGCCCGAGGTACGGTCGTCAGGGCAGGCGGCTGGCGCAAGGTGTGGCGGGAGCCGGAGGAGCGGACGGACGATACGACCGCCGCGATGCCCTCGTTGAACGAGAACGACCTCCTGCCGGTCAAGGGCTGCGACGTAGAGCAGAAGCAGACCAAGCCGCGGCCCATACATACGGAGAGTTCCCTGCTGTCGGCGATGGAGACGGCCGGCCGCGAGCTGGCCGATGAGGCCGAGCGCGAGGCGATGAAGGATTCCGGTATCGGGACGCCCGCGACACGCGCCGCCATCATCGAGACGCTCTTCAAGCGCGGCTACATGGAACGCTGCAAGAAGTCGCTCGTGCCCACCGAAAAGGGGCTTGCCCTCTACTCAGTCGTAAAAACGATGCGCATCGCCGACGTCGCCATGACGGGCGGTTGGGAGTTGGCGCTCTCGAAAATCGCTACGGGCGAGATGGACGCCTTTACGTTCCATCGCGGCATCGAGGTCTATGCAGCACAAATTGCCAAAGAGCTGCTGGCTGTCAAGATCGAGGGCGAGGAACGACCCGGCGTCGTCTGCCCGCGTTGCGGCGGCAAGGTCGTCTTCCATCCCAAAGTCGCCAAGTGCAGGAATGCCGACTGCGGCCTCACCGTATGGCGTACCGTCGCCCGTAAGGAACTGACCGATGCCCAGCTCACGGACCTGCTGACCCAAGGCAAGACCGCGGTCATCAAAGGGTTTTCCAGAAACAACGGCGATAAGTTCGACGCGGCCGTCATGCTCGACAAGGAGTATAAGACTGCGTTCGACTTCGCACCGCGCAACAAACCCAAGCAGGGACGGGGCAACAAACGGAAATAATCGTTACCTTTGCCACTGAAGAATCTGATCATGACGGGATGATGCTTGTCTGATGGATTTTTTAGTGGCGGCGCTTCGGGTGGGAACCCGGGGCGCCTTTTTCTCTTTCCCTATTTCCTAAACCACAAAAAAATCCGAATCATGTCAGACGAACAACAAAATCCTTTCAAGGAGTTATCCTATTACGGGCTTTCGCTCCTCTCGTTCTTGCGTGAGAGCCACCCGACACTCGCCGACGATGCGTCGTTCATCGCCGAACGCGCCGATAGTGCCGCCGAGGCATACAGCGAAGCGATCCGCGCAGGAATGTCCCATATCGAAGCCGAAGCGGTGGCTGCCGAAGCGCTCTACCGCGGACTTTATTTCTCACCCTACGATACGTTGGTTCGTATCCTTTGGGACGAGTTCGCCGCCGAGGTCCCGGAGGAGGCCGCTCGCACGGTCGCACTGCGGCTGCTGCCTTTGTGTCGTGAGGCGTTGGCCAAGTACGAACTTACGGACGATTTCACCGCGACGCCCGAATACGACCGTCTTTACACAGAACTCGTAGGAACCGTTCAAATACTTCTGGAAGATGGCATTCAATAAGAAAGCGCATCTGCGCCGGAATATCGAGGCATTGAAAACGGCCTTCGGTCTCGAAAGGGAACAGCGGACGGCCACCGCTGAGGAACGGGAGATACTTGCCGCATACAGCGGCTTCGGGGCGATCAAAGAGGTGCTGGAACCCGTCAGCAGAAAACTCGACGCCGACGGCATGGCCGACCTCGTGGCGGAGTTGCATGAAGTCGTCAGAAGCAATACCGCCGGAGAGCGGGAGTACAAACGCTATATGGACGGTATCAAGAACTCGGTACTGACCGCATTCTACACGCCGCCCGAAATTGCGCTGACAATCGTCGATACGATCTGGAACAGAGGCGCCGCACCCCGACGCATTCTCGACCCCAGTGCAGGCACGGGCGTCTTTCCGAAAGTGTTGAAGATAAACCAGCCTTCGGCCGATATAACCTGCTTCGAGAAAGACCCCGCGACGGCCCTCATGCTGAAATACCTGCACCCCGAGGTGCGCGTGCGGGCGCAGGGGTATGAAACGATCGAACCCAAATACGTCGGTCATTTCGACATGGCCGTAAGCAACATTCCTTTCGGCGACGTGGCCTTGTTCGATCCCTTCTTCTCGACCCATACCGACCCCGTGCGGCGTCAGGGAACACGCACGCTGCACAACTATTTCTTCATGAAGACGGTCGATGCGGTGCGCGAAGGCGGTCTTATCGCTTTCATCACGTCGCAAGGCGTACTCAATGCCGAACAAGGACGACCCGTGCGAGAGTGGCTGATGAAGCGGTGCGACGTCGTGTCGGCCGTGCGGCTGCCGAACAACCTTTTTATCGACCACGCTGGAACGGAGGTCGGCAGCGATCTTATCGTTTTGCAGAAGAGAGCCCACACGAATGAACTGACCTCGCGGCAGCAGGAGTTCATCGAATCCCGCAGGCTCTCGAACGGCATTCCGGTAAACAATATGTTCCGAACATTCGACAGGGTAATCCATACCGATGCGAAAGTCGGCACCGACCCTTACGGGAAACCGGCGATGGAGTTCACGCATGCGGGAGGTGTCGCGGCCATCGCCGGCGAGCTGCGCCGGATGCTCTCGGACGACCTGCACACGAACCTCGATTTGGAATACTATTTATCCCATGCTCCCGCAGACGAGACGCAGCAGGCACAGACTACTGTCGCACCTGACCCCAAAGAAGCGGAGCAGACCGCACGTGTCGTTGCAGAGATGGCGGCACAAGGTTACAAGCTCGACACCGAAACGGGCGAGATTACTGAAATAGAGTCCCCGCAGCAGACGACGGGACAGGAACCTATGGCCGAAGAGCAGGCCGACTTCGGGGCATGGACTGCGGAAAAGGAGCGGCAACTATGGGAAGGCAGTCCTCCACGGCCCGAAGACTACGGCATCGAAGAGGCGGACGAAACAGAGGAGCAGGCGGCACGGGCGACTTCGGAGCCGGTGCAAGGCACGCCTGCCGAATCCGTCGGTTCGCTTTTCGATGCTCCTGCCGACCCGCAACCCGTTCAAACTGCCGCGCCGCAGGAGCCGCTGCTGACACTCTATGATCTGTTCGGTTTTACCGAGCAGGAGCGCAGTCAGACAACGCCCAAGCGCAGAACCCGCCGTACAATACCGCGAAAGGTGCCGCAGCCGTCGCTTTTCTCCCAACCCGCACCGACGGAGCCGCAGCCCTCGAAACCGGTCGTGAAGCAGGTCGAGTCATCACAGCCGGAGCCGCACGACCCGTATGACCCCGAAGCGTTGTATGCAAGTATAAATTGGGAAGATAACCCGCCGATCAACGGCTTTTATGAAGCCATGATGCGTATGACGCCCGAACAACGTGCGGCATTGCGACAGGATGCCGACAACAGCCGGGGGCAACAGACTATACAGCAGACGGCGCGTACGGCATCGACTGCCCCTTCAATAGACTTGGATCCGCGCCCTTTCGGCGGGGAGCTTTTGTCGCACTATCGGGAGGGTTCGTTGGTCGCGGACGAGAACAACCGTGTAGGTTATCTGCGCGACCTCGATGCCCTGCGTCCCATGTTCCATCCATTGAACCTCTCGCCGACGCAACGCACGAAAGCCTCCCTCTACATCGAAATCCGCGACACCTATTTCCACCTCTACGAGAACGAGGCACAGACACAGCGGGAAAATCCGGCTCTGCGTGAAATGCTCAACCGCCTCTACGACGACTTCACGGAACACTTCGGGCGGCTCAACGACAAGCGCAACCTCGACCTTATCAAGATGGATGCGCGGGGAACGGAGATTCTGTCGCTGGAACGCTACATCGACGGCAAGGCACGCAAAGCCGATATTTTCGACCATCCCGTAGCGTTCAATCCCAACGAGATCACCCATGTGGACGATGCGAACGAAGCACTCGTCGCCAGCCTGAACAAATACGGACGGGTAGAGTTGGAGTATATGGCCTCGCTCACGGGTGCGGCACCGTCGGAGCTGCTCGACGAACTGAAAGGGCGCATCTACTTCAACCCCATGCTCGACACCTACGAGATCGCCGACAAGTTCATCGCGGGCAACGTTATCGAGAAAGCGGATCAGGTGCAGGCCTTTCTGGACCGGCATCCCGACAACGAGGCGATATGGGAATCGCTCGCCGCCTTGCGGGAAGCGATTCCGAAGCCTATTGCTTTCGACGACCTCGATTTCAATTTCGGAGAGAGATGGATACCCAAAGGCATCTATGAACGGTTCGCCTCCCACCTCTTCGACACGGAGGTCAAGGTGAGCTATGCCCCCGACATCGACGAATACAGCGTCAAGGCCTCTTCGCTGAACGCTACGATTCTGCACCAGTACGCCGTCGATTCGCAAAGCCGCAAGTACAACGGTATCCACCTGCTGAAGCACGCCCTGCAAAACACCTCGCCCGACATCACCAAGAAGGTTACGAAACTTATCGACGGCGAGTTGAAAGAGGTGAAGGTACGTGACGGTGAAGCCATACAGCTCGCCAACAGCAAGATCGACGAGATACGCAATGCGTTCCCCGACTGGCTGCGCGAGCAGACGCCCGACTTCAAGGACCGGCTTACCGACCTCTACAACCGCACGTTCAACTGCTTCGTGCGGCCGCAGTACGACGGTTCGCACCAGACGTTCCCCGGCCTCGACCTCAGAGGGCTGGGTATTTCAGACCTTTACCCCAGTCAGAAAGATGCCGTCTGGATGGACAAGATGCTCGGCGGCGGAATCATCGACCACGAGGTGGGCGGCGGCAAGACCCTTATCATGTGTTGCGGAGCCTACGAGAAGAAGCGGCTCGGGCTGGCCAACAAACCCCTTATCATCGGATTGAAGGCCAACATCCACGAGATTGCGCGGACATTCTGCACGGCCTATCCGTCGGCGAAAGTGCTCTATCCCGGCAAGGAGGACTTCACGCCCAAAAACCGCGAACGTATCTTCAACCTCATCAAGAACAACGACTGGGACGCCGTGATTCTCTCGCACGAGCAGTTCGGCATGATTCCCCAGTCGCCGGAGATACAGCAGGAGATTTTGCAGGCCGAACTGGACAGCGTGGACGAGAACCTCGCCGTCCTGCAAGCGCAGGGTCGGGACGTATCCCGCGCCATGCTCAAAGGCTGCATCAAGCGCAAGGCGAATCTGGAAGCCAAGTTGCAGACCGTCATGCACATGCTCGAAACGCGCAAGGACGATGCCGTAGATTTTAAGCTGATGGGCATAGACCACATCTACGTAGATGAATCGCACAAGTTCAAAAACCTGACCTTCACCACGCGCCACGACCGCGTGGCAGGACTGGGCAACCCCGAAGGGTCGCAGCGGGCGCTCAACATGCTCTTCGCCCTGCGGACCATACAGGAGCGCACGGGGCGCGATCTGGGAGCTACGTTCCTCTCCGGCACGACCATCTCTAACTCGCTGACGGAACTCTACCTGCTGTTCAAGTACCTGCGGCCGAAAGAGCTGGAGCGGCAGAACATCCGCACGTTCGATGCGTGGGCCGCCATCTTCGCCAAGAAGACCATCGACTACGAGTTCTCCGTAACCAACGAGGTCGTGCAGAAAGAGCGGTTCCGCTACTTCATCAAGGTGCCGGAACTGGCGGCGTTCTATTCGGAGATTACCGACTATCGTTCGGCGGAAGATATCGGCATCGACCGTCCCGAGAAGAACGAAATTCTTCATAACATACCGCCGACACCCGACCAAGCGGAGTTCATCGAGAAGCTGATGGAGTTCGCCAAGACGGGCAAGGCCGAGCTGTTGGGACGCGGGCCGCTCTCGCAGAGCGAGGAGAAGGCTAAAATGCTTATCGCCACCGACTATGCCCGTAAGATGTCGCTCGATATGCGTATGATCGACCCCGACCGTTACGATGACCATGTGGATAACAAGGCGAGCCATTGTGCCAAGATGATTGCCGAATACTACCGTCGCTACGACGAGTGGAAAGGAACACAGTTCGTATTCTCCGATTTGGGAACCTACAAAGGCGGAAATGACTGGAATGTTTATTCGGAAGTAAAGCGGAAGCTGGTCGAAGACTACGGCATATCGTCGAGCGAGGTGCGCTTCATACAGGAGGCGACGAGCGAGAAATCCCGCAAAGCCATGATTGCCGAGATGAATGCCGGTCGAATCCGCGTGCTGTTCGGTTCGACCGAGATGCTCGGCACGGGGGTAAACGCCCAGAAACGGTGCGTGGCGATCCACCACCTCGACAGTCCGTGGCGTCCCAGCGACCTCGAACAACGCGACGGCCGCGGCATACGGACCGGAAACGAGGTGGCGAAATACCATGCCGACAACAAGGTGGACGTGATTCTGTATGCCGTCGAAAAGTCGCTCGACGCCTACAAGTTCGGACTGCTGCACAACAAGCAGCTTTTCATCCGGCAGCTCAAGACCAACAACATGGGCAGCAGAACCATCGACGAGGGGGCTATCGACGAGAAATCCGGCATGAACTTTTCCGAATACGTCGCCATCCTTTCGGGCAATACCGACCTGCTGGAAAAGGCCCGTCTGGAGAAGAAGATCGCCACGCTCGAAAGCGAACGCCAGGCATTCGTGCGCGGCAAGTCGTCGAGCCGCTACAAATTGGACACCATTTTGGCCTCTATGAAGAAGAATGACGACAAGATCGAGGGTATCAGCAAGGATTTGGAACATTTCAAGGCCCGTGTGCAACTGAACGCAGACGGCTCGTACCGCAACCCCGTGAAGCTCGACGGGCTGGAAACCTCCGATCCGAAACTCATCGGCAAGCAACTGAACCATATTGCCGAGACAACTCGGACGGGCGGAGAGCTGCAAACGATCGGAAGCCTTTATGGGTTCGAGCTGGTCGTGAAGAGCGAAACGACCGAGAAAGACGGATTCGACCTCACGCAAAACCGTTTCTACGCGCGCGGCGAGGCGGACTACCTTTACTCCTACAACCACGGCAACATCGCCGCGGACCCGCGTCTGGCATCGCTCAACTTCATACATGCCCTTTCGACCATCGAAACGGTATTGGAGAACTTCAAAAAGAAGAACGAGGAGCTCGCGCGCGACATACCCATTTTGAAACAAGTGGTAGAGGGCACATGGCGTAAAGAAGCCGAACTGACGGCTCTGAAAGAGGAAAAGACGGAGATCGACCGAAAGATTCAACTCTCGCTCAAACCCATCGAACAGGGGGAGGAGGTGGCCGAAGAGGTCATGGAGCATGAGGGAAACAGCCTGACGGAACGGCACGACAAGATGGTATCCGAAAATCTCCGACCGTTTGTTCCGAACCGGCTGCAACAGATAGCCGACGCCTCCGGCGGACGTATCGTCATCGGACGCGTCGGGGCGCAGATAAAAACCGAGTCCACACCCAACAAAGGACTGAAGATGTAGCACGAAAGCCGGCGGAATTACCGTCGGCTTTCGTGTTCATTCATTGCTCGAATCACAATGCTGCCGCAATATTCCGAATCTGCTCCAACCGGGCCATCAGCTTGCTGTCCTTACGGGCCGTCTGCATGTTGTAACGGGTCTGCATGTTGATGAGCATCTCGGCCTCGACACCCAAGGCAGCCTCGAAATACAAGGCGAGCGTTTCGGTAACGGGACGTTTGGCATTCAAAATCTCGTTCAGCATCGTGTAGGAGATACCCATCTGCTCGGAGAGCTTCTTCTGCGATATCCCCCGATATTCGATCTCCTCTTTGAGTACCTCCCCCGGATGGGTAGGAGTGTACGGATAACCTAAATTGCCCATCGTATCATTTCTTATAATGGTTCGACAACTCCATGATGTTGCAAATCGTCAACAACTCCTTGCCGTCGGCCTCGTGCGAAACCGAAAACTCGATTCGATACCGGTCGTTCACCCGAATCGACGAGATGCCGGCCTTATCGCCCGTCAGCACTTCGTAATTGAGCGAACGGAGCCGATAGAGCGCTTCGATGCACGAGGCGTCGTTGAGTGTGTCGATACGCTGCTTGTAACGCTTGATAATATCCGGCTGGTAGCGATGCTTCTTATCCCTGCATTTACCGCCGTAGTACAATTCCGACAGATATTCCTTATCGAAGGTTACAATCATGATCGCAACAATTAACGTTACAAAGATAGTGCTTATTTTAGAAAATTCGCTAAAAAAGTGAATATTCTCATGTTTACAGACGTATAATTCACCTCGTCAAGTTGTTGCAAAGAACATATTCGGAAAGTGCGGATCAGCCATTATGCCGCTGCGATTTCAGGGCTCGCAGATGTTGCTCGGGATCGAATTCGGTGGCAACACCGCTGCCGATGCCCTCGTCGATGGCTCTTTTCAACGCCACAATCCTGCTTTCCTGTTCCTCCAAAAGCCGCAATCCGACTCGCACGACTTCGCTGGCATTGTTATACCGCCCCTGCGCAATCGTGGACTGAATGAAATTCTCGAAATAAGCTCCGAGCGCTACCGATGTCGTTTTCATAATTCACCTCCTTTTTACAAAGTTGCCAATATTTGGTAACATAACAAATTTTCGGTGGATCTATTGCTTTCCATTCGACGGATTATTTGCCTGCATCTTTTTCATTTTCCGAAATTCATTGAAATGACGGGCGATGAATTCAAGAACGTCTTTCTCTTTATAAAGTGTCTTATGATAGATCATTTGATAGGGAAGATCGCCTAACGAACGATAGCGTTGCAAGGTCCGTTTGCTGATGTTAAGCATTCGGCAAACATCGGAATTATCTAATAGTTGTTCCTCCTCGGCAGTCGTATTCTTTATCGGGTTACAACTTTTTTCAATCTGCTCCAATTTCTCGATTAAACGTTGCATCCAGCCATCGAAATAATCCTTATCCAGAATCATAGCCGCCTACTTTTCATGCCGTTCGATAGAATGTTCTTGCAGCACGCGCTTGATTTCGCCCAGCGTATAATAGAACTTGTGGTTAAGAGCCGAATAGGAGATCACGCGATCCGACCGAAGCCGCTGCAACGTGCGTGGACTGATTCTCAAATAACGGCATACCGTATCGCCATCTACCCAATCATCATCGCCGGAAACGGTGGTGAATTTCGCTCGAGCGATAGCCTGTTCTACATTTTCAATACGCCCAACGAGTTCGTCATAGGCTTTCGATCCGAGAATAATCAGTTTCATAGTCCTTTGTAATTTTGTTCGTTACAAAGGTCTGAGTTATTCAACTCGACAAATACGAGGTCCGGTATACTTTATTTTTCGATTTTCCTAATATGCTGGGCCACTGAAATTTGCGAATGCGCTGTTGGGAGTATACGGTTGTAAACGCAGTCGAATATACTCGTATTGTGTACGATAGTATATATTTGTATTTCAGTTATATAATCCTTTAATTCAGAGGTCGGATATATTGATTTTGCAGTTCGACAAAAGATAAAATCAGCTTACTTTAACCATTTATACCCCCAATTACCTCACTCGGTATTATTCGGCATTAGTTCTTTTTTCGAGGTCTCCAAGTCCGCATACGTTGCAGTAGAGCCTGTTTGGCTTTGTCGATCCACGGGGTAGGATTGTTACGCAGTTTCATATCGCAGAATGTGCGCGACAAATTCGTGTCGAGCTGAATATTGAAAACGTTGGCAATATAAGACGCTAACTGCGTGAGCGGAACGTTACCGAGACTATGTTTACTGTCAAGCAGATAAATCAGCTCCGTTAAATCCGTTTTGCTGTCCTGCCACGTCAGTCGAACCGAGGGTAATGAATCGTTCGGGGTATTATATTTTGCATATTCCAGTGCTTCCAATTCTCCTTTCAGATAGGTAAACAACATTTCATTGGCCAATAGTTTTGCCACCTTGAAATCGGCATTAGTCGAGAATTTCGGGTCACGCTCATAATGGAATGATTCCAGATAGAGTGCCGTGTCGATACGTCCGCGCAGGTAATACAGCGAATCCAGGTGTGTCATGCCGGACCGATAGTAGCGGACGAAATCGGAATGCTTGTTGTTGTAACGATTGATTGCTTTGATTTCATCGACCAAATACGCCGTTTGGGAGTTCATGCCTACGGGACGGCTCATTTCGATGTTATATATTTTCCGATAATAAATCAACCGATGGTATAAACGAGGCTTGATAACCTTGAAAAACGCGATCTCCTCGGCATCGTTCCGAAATGTATAGGTGGTGATAAATTCTTTCAACCGTTGAAAGGCATCGCCCAACACGAGCGATGCCTCCAACGATTTCTTCAGGATATTCAAATCGGAATCTTCGATTTTCTTTAATTTCTTGTTGAGTTCTTTTTCAAGACTGTTTACAAAGTATTCCATCGTAACATTAGCCACTATCAATATTTCACTATACATTCCGTTTTATCTATATTCATTCTTAGTCTCCACCTATTCCCCAAAATTAGGGAGTATAAAATCCGATGTGAGGGATACTCTTTCACCAGTAACTATGTCGAGGGCTGAGGGGCAGATTATGGTGTCGCCGTCCGGTGCACACAACTGGCCCATAGGGTCGCCGAGGCCAACACCGAGCCACCGCATCATCGTGTAGAGGGTTCGTCTGTCATCTCGAACCGGATCTTCGCACCCTCTTTCAGGGCCGACCAGTTCAGGAACGGGCGGTCGAGCGGCTTGCCGTCGAGCGTCGCCTCGCGTATATACCTATTCTCGGGCGAGTTGTCCTGCGCGTCGATTTCGATTTCACGCCCGTTTTCGAGGTGTACTGTCGCACGGCGGAAGAGGGGCGATCCGACGGCATACTCGTCCGAGGCGGGGCACACGGGATAGAAGCCCATAGCCGAGAAGACGTACCACGCCGAGGTCTGTCCGTTGTCCTCGTCGCCGCAGTAGCCGTCGGGCTTCG
>ERZ857757.1331-NODE-1331-length-19939-cov-6.608630_pt1 | contig 19939 bp, 18 predicted proteins | sample MGYA00519764_ERZ857757 | MGnify/ENA primary metagenome ERZ857757 (study PRJEB31778, sample SAMEA3449359) | human gut metagenome | biome: human gut; feature: human-associated habitat; material: faeces | place: United Kingdom | collected 2010/2012 ... | reverse complement strand
GCGCGCCGAAGATCGGCAAATCGTGGCTGGCGCTGTGGCTGTGTCTCTGCGCCGCGCAGGGCAAGCCGCTCTGGACGTTCGCCACACGGCCATGCGAGGTGCTGTACCTCTGTCTGGAGGACAGCTTCCAGCGCATCCAGAGCCGCCTCTTTGATCTCACGGAGGACGCGCCGCCCACGCTACACTTCGCCGTCATGTCCCAGCGGCTCCACAACGGTCTGGTGGACGAACTGCCTCAGAGCATGGCCGAGGCTGTGGCTGATCAGGTACCCGATGAGGTCACGTGAATAGAAAAGGGAGGCTGTGCCGAAACACAGCCTCCTTCCACAGGAACAAATATTTACAATATTTACTTATTGGGGTAGGTTCACAAATTGTCCCTATGAAACGCCGGAGAACCCGACCGGCATTTTTGATGCGATCTTGGCGGGGTTCCCCCTTCATTTTATAGAAATTTCGGTGGATTTGGCGGAAAAACGATGGCTGAAAGCCGTCAAGACCACTGTCACTGGGGATGTTAAAAATTCTTTCGGATTTTTTAACATCCCCTTCCTTTTTGCCTTTTGGCAGACGGTCATGCGGCTTTCTCTTCATAGGGCAGGATCACCGTGAAGGCGCTTCCCTTTCCCTTTTCACTGCGCACCGAAATTTTTCCGCCAAGCAGCTCCACGATCCGCTTGACAAGAGCCAGACCCAGACCGTTCCCCTGGGTGACTCTTGCCGGGTCTGCCTGATAGAATTTATCAAAAATTCTCTGTATATCCTTTTCGTCAATGCCGTCACCGCCGTCCTCCACGGTAATCCGCAGTCCCTCCCTTTCCTTTTTCAAGGTTACGCATAACCGTCCTCCGGGCCGGTTAAACTTGATGGCATTGGACAGCAGATTGACAAAGACCTGTTCCAGCATATATTCGTCGGTGGTGTACTCCACCACGCACAAATCCAGCTCCAGTTCCAGATTCTTTTCGGTCCACTGCTTTTCAAAAAGAAGCACCGCATGACGGATCAGCTCATCCATGTAAAAGGTGGAGCGATTGGTCACATACTGCTGATTCTCCAGCTTGCTTAAAAGCAGAATATTGTTGGCCATGGAGGACAGCCGGTCGGATTCCTTGACGATGAACTCAATATACTCCTTTTTCTGCTCCTCGCTCAGGGTATCGTCCAGCTGAAGCTGTTTGGCAAAGCCTCTGATCGATACGATCGGCGTTTTGAACTCATGGGAAAAATTATTGATAAAATCCGAACGGAAAAGCTCGGTTCCCCTTAACTCCTTGGTCATCTGATTGAAATTGGAAAAAAGATCCGAAAAATCTCCTCTTCCCGGAGGCGCCTCCACTTCCGCATTGAAATCTCCCTTCTGCACCTTCAGGGTCGCCTCGCTCAATTGCTTCAGGGGCCGAAGGAAAAACCGGGTCACCGGAATGGCAATCAAGGCCGACAGAACCATGGCGACCGTGAAAAACACCAGGGGAACCATCAAGGGAGATTTGGCGAGCCGGACAACCGGTTCAAAATTCAGATAATAAGCAATCAGGTACAACACGCCTACCGACGACATGGAAACAAACTGGATGACCAGAATGACCACGGTCAGCTTCCATTGCAGAGTCTTGAATCTCACTTTTTACACACCGCCTTGTATCCCAGACCCCGGACGGTCACGATTTCAAAGTCCTCGCTTTTCCTATACCGGTCCCGCAACCGGTTGATGTGCACATCCACCGTCCGTTCGTCGGTATCGCAGTCCAGATTCCAGATCTCATCCATCAACTGCCTCCTTGTGAAGATCTGTCCCGGATAGGACAACAGCTTGAACAGCAACAGAAACTCCTTCTGGGGCAGATCCGACCGAACGCCCTTTTCGCCGACCGTCATGCAATTGTAATCCAACTCGGTGTCGCCCACCACGATTCTCTTTTCCGCAGCAATTTTAGAGCGGCGCAGAAGCGCTGAAATGCGCAAGAGCAGTTCCTCTTCGTCCACAGGCTTGGTCATATAGTCGTCCGTGCCCGCAAGAAAGCCCTCCCGTTTGTCTCTCTGGGTCTGTCTTGCCGTTACCATCAAAAGGGGCAGCTCACTTCCCCCCTGCCGCAGATTTTTGGCAAACTCAAAGCCGTTCATCCCCGGCAGCATCACATCCAATACCACCAGATCTATATGCTGACGGTCCAGCACCGCCATCCCCTCGTTGCCATCGCAGGCCTGAAACACATTGTAGCCGCCCCTGGTCAGCACCGCCTTCATCAGCCTTCTCTGCACCGGGTCATCTTCCACCACCAAGATGTTGAACATTTCTCTTCCTTTCCGCCTCCGGTATACCGAACCAAGGCTCTTCCCCAGGCTTTCGCCCTTTTGTTTATCATACTACCATTCTCTCATGAATTCAATATAAATTTCACGAATATTCACAGAATGAAATCGAAAATTGAAACTCAGTTTATCGAAGAAGACTACTCTTTGGTAGAAACAAGAAGAAGGCAGGGGAAAAGTATGTTGAAACTACAAGGCATCAAAAAAAACTACGAACTGAACGGCGGTATATCGGTAGAGGCGCTGAAGGGCATTGACCTGCGCTTCCGCAAAAGCGAGTTCGTCTCCATTCTGGGTCCTTCCGGATGCGGAAAAACCACCCTTTTAAATATCATCGGAGGCTTGGATCATCCGAGCGCCGGACGACTGGTGATCAACGGCGTTTCCACCGACGATTACAACGACCGGGACTGGGACACCTACCGGAACCATTCCGTTGGCTTTGTTTTTCAAAGCTACAATCTGATTCCCCACATGAGCGTTTTGGCCAATGTGGAATTGGCCCCCACCATTTCGGGCGTTTCCAAAACAGAACGGCGGAAGAAGGCCATTTCCGCTTTGGAAAAGGTCGGCTTAGGCGATCAGCTGTACAAAAAGCCCAACCAGATGTCCGGCGGACAAATGCAGAGAGTGGCCATTGCAAGAGCTCTGGTCAATGACCCGGAAATCCTTCTGTGCGACGAGCCGACGGGCGCTTTGGATACCGCCACAAGCCTTCAGATCATGGAAATCCTCAGAGGCATTTCCAAGGATCGGCTTATCATCATGGTTACCCACAATCCGGATCTGGCGCAACAGTATTCCTCAAGGATCATCCGCCTGCAGGACGGCATGGTTGTGGACGATTCCGACCCCTATGAGGTGGCGGAATACGAAAGTCATTCGGAAACAGCGCCGGCAAAACGGAAAAAGGAGCGTCAAAAGGAAAGAAAGAAAAAGAAAAAAAAGGCCTCCATGTCCTTTTTCACTGCCCTTTCCCTGTCCCTGCGCAACCTGATGACCAAAAAAACCCGCACTTTTTTAACCAGCTTTGCCGGTTCGATCGGTATCATCGGTATTGCAATGATCTTAGCCCTTTCCAGCGGCATTTCCGCCTATATTGACGATGTACAGGAGGATACGCTTTCTTCCGTACCCCTGAGCATTAAAAAATACACCGGCGATACCGCCGCCATCTTTGAAGCCATGACCCAAACCAATGCCGATGCCGATTTTGTATATGAAGACGACCGGATCTACCCCAACGACACGATGGGCAGTATGTTCTCCGCCATGATGCAGATTCAGGAGCGGGACATTGTATCCTTCAAGAACTATTTTACCGAAAACTTTGAAAATGTCAAAGACAGCCTGAACGCCTACAAATATGTCTACGGTCTGGATGTGAATATCTATGTGAAGAATCCGGGCGGCAAGGCCGATACCATCATGCAGACCAATCCCACAACGATCTTTGATTATATGGGAGACGACATCAAAAATATGATGTCCTCCATGTCCTCCCTTTCGGGAAATATGGCTACCATGGCCTTTTTCGGGGAAATGATGGAGGGTCTGGAAGACAAAAACGGAAACAAAGAACTGATTAATCCGGTGGTGAAAATGCAGTACGAGCTGGTGGGCAAGGAAAGCCGTTGGCCGGAAAATGCCAATGAAGTGCTTCTGGTTGTGGATGAAAAGAACCGCATCAGCAATATGGCTCTCTATGCCTTGGGCTTCAAAGACCCCGACGAGATACAGAAGCTGCTGGCGCCCCTGACCGATCCCACAAAGAAATACGACAACGGCATTGAGGAAGGCTTTTCCTACAGCCTTTCCGACTTCGTCGGACACAAATTCTACTATGTGATGAACGCCGACTACTATGCTCCCACCGAAGGCTACTATACCGTAAACAATAAAAACTACCCTGTCTATGAGGATTTGCGGGAAAGAAACGACTACGATGAAAGCGCATTTCTGGATCAATACGGAAAAGAACTCACCATCGTGGGCATTGTACGCAAGAACGCCAACGCAACCTCCTCTTCCATCAGCACGCCCATCGCCTACACGGCGGCATTGACCAGAGAGATCACCGACTACAACGATTCTTCCGCCGTGATGAAGCAGCAGAAGGAAACGCCTGAATACGACATTTTCACCGGCAGGACCTTTGAGGAATCCGAGCCTTCCTTTGACAACATCGAAGGCTTCCTCAACACCCTTTCCGCCGAGCAAAAGACCTTCCTGCTGGCCCTCGTCAATCAGACGCTGGAAACCTCCATCACCGTCGAAACCCTGCCCCAGCTTTTGGCTTCCATGCCCGACGCCCAGTTTAAAGCGCTTACAAAAGCCTACCTGCCCGATGCCTCCTTCACCAAAGAACAAATCCCCGAATTTTTGGAAAGAATCGGTTTGGCAGGCCAGGCAATGCTTGTGGAAAACCTGAAAAAGCAATCGGCCATTACTGAAGAGACGCTGGCAAACGCCCTACAGCTGGCAGGAGAAAAATCCTTCCAAAGACTGGTGGAAGCCTTCCTGCCCGAAGAAAAAAAGACCAGTTATGAAAAGAATCTGACTCTTTTGGGCAGTAATGACGACAGTCAGATTCAATCCATCAACCTTTATGCCGTGGATTTTGCATCCAAGGATCAGATCAAGGCCTTTGTGGAGGACTACAACAAAGCTGTCGGAGAAGACAAGCAGATTGAGGTTTCCGATCTGATGGGCAGCCTTTTAACAGGTGTCAGTGCGGTGATCAACGCCATTTCCTATGTTCTCATTGCCTTTGTTTCGGTTTCTCTGGTGGTTTCTTCCATCATGATCGCCATCATTACCTATATTTCTGTTCTGGAACGCACCAAGGAAATCGGTATTCTCCGCTCCTTGGGTGCCTCCAAAAAGAATGTGCGCAATGTGTTCAATGCAGAAACGCTGATCGAGGGTCTTTGCGCAGGACTTCTGGGCGTGGGCGTCACACTCTTGCTCTGCCTGATCGCCAACCCCATCATCCACCATCTCACCGGAATTTCCAGCATCAACGCCTATCTGCATCCGGTAGCAGCACTGATCCTCATCCTCATCAGCATCCTGCTCACCATGGTGGCCGGTCTGATCCCCGCCCGCATGGCGAGCAAGCGGGATCCGGTGGTTGCTCTGCGCACCGAATAATTCCCTTCCGGCTCCCGGCGGTTTCCTTAAAAATGCGCCACCGGCCCTCCAAGGGAGCCTTGGCTCTCAGCTTTTCCCGGTTTGAACCTTTTCGAAAGCCCCAACCGGAAAAAGACAAAACCAAAAAGGAGGTGTAAAAACCCGTACCGAGCTTTTTACACCTCCGCCCGCATTGGTCTTAACGGCTTCCAGCCTTCATTTTGTGGCCAAATCCACCTGCCTATTGGCAAAATGAAGGGCAAAGCCGACCGAGATCGCATCCGGAACGCCGGAATCCCCACCGTCATTTTTAAAAGGGCTGTAAAACAGGCAAATTTTTTACAGCCCCTTTTAAAACCCCTGCCGTATTTTTCCCGAAACCGGCAATTTGAAAAAGCCGGCATGGGGAAACCGTCCCCCAGAAACCGGAAGCTCAGAAAGAGGAAGTCTCCTTGGCTTCAGAAGTCAGAGGCTTCAGCTCAAAGGGAATCATCTTCCTCAATTCCTCAAGGGAAATTTCCACCTGCAGTCCGAACTTTCCTCCGCTGAAAAAGATGGCGGAGCAGTGTTCGGCGCTTGCATCCACCGTGGTTTTGAAAAACCTTTTCATGCCGATGGGCGAACAGCCGCCGTGCACATAACCGGTCAGTCCCAACAGGTCTGCGGAGCGCACCATTTCGATCTTCTTTTCGCCCACAGCCCCCGCCGCCCTTTTCAGGTCCAGCTCTTCCTGCACCGGCACCAGAAATACATAGTGCTCCCCTGTCCTGCCCACCGTGACCAGCGTTTTGAAAACCGTTGCCGGATCCTGCTTCAGGACGGCCGCCACTTCCGCGCCGCTCATGGCCTGTTTGCTTTCATATTCATGCAGGACAAACCGGATTTTCTTTTGTTCCAGCGCCCGGACGGCATTGGTCTTTTCTTCTTTTTTTCCCATCTTACTTCTTTCTCCGGATTTCCGCCAGCGGATTGGCATCCATCGCCTCCCGCACCTGCTCGTTGTTCACATGCGTGTAGATCTGGGTCGTGTTCAGTTGTTCATGCCCCAGAATTTCCTTTAAAACCCGCACATCCACATGGCCCTCCTGATACATCAGGGTAGCCGCCGTATGCCGTAGCTTATGGGTGGACAAATGCCGGTATTCCAGGCCTGCCTTGGCAAGATATTTGTAAACGATGTGCTGAACCGTCTGTTTGCTGACTCTGGTGCCTCTGTTGGAAATGAACAGTGCATTTTTTTCCTTGATCTCCCTAACTCCCCGGACCTGCAAATAGGAGGCCACCGCCTGTCTGGAGGCGTCGTTCAGATAAATGACCCGCTCCTTGCTTCCCTTTCCGATGACTCGCAGTTTGGTGAAGTTCCGGTCCATATCCGACAGATTGATGCCCACCAGCTCGCTTAACCGCATACCGCAGTTGAGAAACAGCGTAAGTATGCAATAATCCCGTTCCCGGTTTTTGGATTCCTCGTCATCCTCCACGCTTTCAAGAAGCTCCACGCTTTCCTCCAGACTGAGGTACTTGGGCAGCCTTTTGTCCATTTTCGGAGTATTGATGGCGGCGGCCGGGTTCACATCCAAAAGCTCCTTCACATGAACCAGATACTTGAAGAAGGACTTGATGGCCGAAAGCTTTCTTGCTCTTGCCGCCGGCTTGTTGCCCCGCTCTTCCGAAACATAGCGCAGGAAACGGAACACATCCTCCCCGGTAATGGCCCGTAATTCCTCAACCGAAAAATCGGCAATGGGCTGACGGTCCAGCTCTTCCTTTGTGGGAACTTTGGAAATTCTGCCGGCACGCAGATACTGAAAAAACATGGTTAAGTCCGTGCGGTACTGCTCGATCGTCAGAACCGAACGGTTCAGATGGCTCATATAGTTGCAAAAATTGTTCAGTTGTTCGGGATATTCCATATGCAACCGCCTTTCCGACTGCAGAAACTTCTTTTTAGGGAATTGAGAAAAACCCTTGCATTCTGCCTGAAAATAGATTAAAATAAGAATACAAAAGGCGCCCCTGCCCGATGTGCGGGGAATTTTATAAGGTGCCCAAAGGAGAAACGAGGATCGATTATGCGCATCATCCGGAATAATTTTTATACAGTGGTCAAGTTGTGGATCAACCAATTCGGCGTTATGTTTTTGGGCTTTCTGGTGCTTTTGCCCTCCGCCGGAAGCAAGGTGCCTGACTGGGTGATGCCCGCCGTCAGCCTCTTCACCGTGCTCTTCTATCTGGTGCTGATTTTCTGGGTCACACTGGAGGTGGGTCTGCAGGACAATGTGCGCTTGGAGTGCGGGCGCATCCGGAAGCAGTGGTATAAGGGAACGGTTCTGGCCCTTGCCGCCAATCTGCCCTCACTCTTTGCCTCGGTCATCGCCTGCATTTCAAAGGCGCTGATTCCGGGCGTGGACTACTTTGCGTCGGCCAACGGAGCAACCGGCACCGCCGCCAATTTCTATTCCATTTCCACCATGGTGAACGAGGTTCTTCATGTGATGTACAAAGGGTTCTTCCGGTTCTTCGGGTTAGACACCGTTCCCTTCATCTATGTGTTCACCGTGCTTCTCTCGCTCATTTGCTGCACTCTGGGCTATAATGCGGGCACCAAGGGAATGTTTGCTTCCCTCTTCGCAAAGAAAAAGGAAAACTGAATCATAGAGGACAACCTTCATCGCATAGAGTAAACTATCAAACAAAAGGAGTTTACCCTATGAAAATGTCCATCGTGCGCTTTACGGCGCTCTTCTGTGCCGTCTCTGTTCTTTTCGTTCTGTCGGTGCTTGCCCTTTCCGGGCAGTTGGATCAGTTGGTCCCACCTATTTTACCAAAAGATTCGCCCTCTGTCAAGGACGAGGGCAAAAAAGTCCTGATTCTTGACGCCGGCCACGGCGGGGAAGACGGCGGAGCGTCCGGAGTGAACGGCACTCTTGAAAAGGAGCTGAATCTCCAATACGCCTTGGCCGCCAATGATCTTCTTTCCGCCTGCGGCTTTAAGGTGCTTCTGACCCGGAGCGATGACCGGATGCTGGGCGACGGTGAAAAGGGACACAAAAAGCTGGCGGATCTGCGTTACCGGCTGGACCTGGCAAACAGCCATCCGGAGGCACTGCTCATCAGCCTGCACATGAACAAATTTCCGCAGGAATACTGTAAGGGCATCCAACTCTACTATTCGCCGAACAACGGAGAAAGCCTTCCCTTGGCGCAGGCCCTGCACCGGCTGGTAAAGGATTTTCAAAAGGACAACAATCGGGAAATCAAAGAAGCCACTTCCGCCATCTATCTTCTGGATCGGGTGCAGATTCCGGGAATTCTTGTGGAATGCGGCTTTCTTTCAAACAATGAGGAAGCGTCGCTTCTGAAAACCGAGGGCTACCGCAAAAAGCTGTCGGTTCTGCTTTTGGGCGCTCTTTCGGACTACTGCTCCCCCAACGATCGGGTCTGAACGATGAACACAAAAAGAAGGAATGTACTATGGCAACGGGAAAAAGCAAAACAGTCTATGTCTGCAGAGAATGCGGCTACACCAACGCCAAATGGATGGGGAAATGTCCCTCCTGCGGGGAATGGAACAGTTTAGAGGAAACCGTCGTTTATCCGGAACCGTCCTCCCCTGCGGCGGCCCGCCATGAGGGCTTCTCTTCGGGAGCGGAGAATAAGGCACAGCCCTTTGATCATCTGGAATTGCCCGAATATATGCGGCAAAATACCGGAACCAAGGAGCTGGATCGGGTTTTGGGCGGGGGGCTGGTACAGGGCTCCGTGGTGCTTCTGGCGGGAGAACCGGGCATCGGAAAATCCACCATGCTCCTGCAGATCTGCCGGAACCTGGGAAACGCTTCAAAGGTTCTCTATGTTTCGGGAGAGGAATCCAAATGGCAGTTGAAATACCGGGCAAACCGACTGGGCGTGTCTTCCCCCAACCTGTTTGTACTTACGGAAACCAATGTGGAAAAAATTCTGGAGGAATGCGACCGGATTTCTCCGGAATATCTGGTCATTGACTCTATACAGACCGTCTACGACAGCCGGGTAAACTCGGCTCCCGGCTCGGTGACGCAGGTGCGGGAGGCCGCTCTGCGCTTCATCAACAAGGCCAAGAGCCAGGGAATTTCGGTGCTCTTGGTGGGGCATGTGAACAAGGAAGGCGGAATTGCAGGCCCCAAGGTCTTAGAGCATATGGTAGATGCCGTTCTCTATTTTGAGGGCGAACGGCAAAATGCCTTCCGCATCATCCGGGCAGTGAAGAACCGCTATGGTTCCACCAACGAAATCGGCGTCTTTCAAATGACCGACAAGGGACTTGCCGAAGTTCCCAACCCCTCGGAAATGCTTCTTTCGGGAAGGCCGAAGGGCGTTTCCGGCAACTGCGCCGTGTGTCTGGTGGAGGGCACCCGTCCGCTGATCGCCGAGCTTCAGGCTCTTGCCGTTCCAACCGTCTATCCTTCCCCAAAGCGCACGGTCAACGGTGTCGATTATAACCGGGCCTGCCTGATTCTGGCCGTTTTGGAGCGGCGTCTGGGACTGCGCTTTTCCTCTACCGATGTGTATCTCAATGTGGTCGGAGGCTTGCGGGTGGAAGAACCGGGGGCGGATCTGGCTCTGGCCCTTTCCCTGATTTCCTGCTTGAAAGACCGGCCTTTGGATGAAGAGCTGATTGCCTTCGGGGAATTGGGGCTGGCCGGGGAGCTTCGTCCGGTTTCCTTTGTGGAACAACGGGTCAAGGAAGCGGCACGCTTGGGCTTTACCACCGTCCTTCTGCCCAAAGGAAATATAGAAAAGGGAAAAACACCGCTTCCGGAGGGTATACGGGTGCTGCCGGTCCGCTCCATTTTTGACGCCTTGCAGGTTTTCGGAAAATAAACTGATTTTTGGGACGCTCCCTCTACTGCGCCTTTTCAAGGGCGGCAGTCCGTGGGAGCGTTTCCTTTCCAAGCCTTTCCCAAGCCTTTCCCAAGATTTTTCCAAGACTTTCTTTCGGCAGTTTGGTTCTCCAAAGCCCGATTTGGGAAAACACCTCCGACGACTGGCCGCAGAATTTACCTGAATTTCGATAAAGCCGAGGGCAAAGCCACCCAAGATCCCCTCAAAAATGCCGGTCGGGATTCCGACCGGCATTTTTGAGGGGCTGTAAAAAACTCGCTTTTTACAGCCCCTTTTTGTATGAACAGTGGAGAAAGACCCTGCTCACTCGCTCTTTTTCCTTCCGAAAAGGTTGGTCTTTCGTTCCTCTCCGTTGTAGAGCCGCTTCATATTTGCCCTGTGGAGCCAAACGATAAAACAGGCGAAGAACACCGAGCAGATAATCACGGTGGAATAATCCGCTCCCTGCACATGCCAAGGCAACACCTTCCAAGCACCCTCCACCATCAGCGGAAGCAACGCCGCTCCGATAACCGAGCCCAAGGATACATATTTGGTTCCCCAGACAATAATGAAGAAAAATACGAACAGGATCAACGCTGCAGCCGGCTCCAAGGCCGTCATCCCGCCGAAAAGCGTTGCCACGCATTTTCCACCCTTGAACTTGAAGAACACCGGGAAAGCATGTCCGATCATACAGAAAGCCAAAGCGAAATATCCGCAGCCGCAACCGCCCAACAGCATCCCGATGAAGGCAGAAAGAAGGCCCTTTCCGTAATCGCCCAAAAAGGTGAGAAGAGCCGGCTTTTTTCCATAAACTCTCAGCACATTGGTCATGCCGGCATTTCCGGAACCGTGCCGACGCACATCCTCGTTGCACATTTTGGTGGAGACCAGCACTCCAAAGTTGATGCTGCCCAGCACATAGGCAAACACCGCCATGAGCAAATAGGTCAGGTAGTAAAGAACCGTCGGGGGCGTTTTCACCGTCAGCACCCTGCCGTCCACCACCTGCGTTTCGGTGCTCCCCAAAACCTCGGTCACAATTCCGCCGTTTTCATAGAGCGATAAGAACCCGTTGAAAAACTTTTTGATCCCGGTAAGCTCCTCCTGCGGCTCGGCAGAAGTCTCCCCTTCGGCCGCCGTTTCGGTTTCTGCGGCGGTTCCGGTCTCCTCCCCGAAGGTCTCCAGACCCAACGCTCCGAAAATACAGAGCAGGGCCGCCGTGAGGACAAGAATTCGTTTGCAGAGTCTCATCATTTCAAACAATCCTTTGGTACATATTTTCAGAATCCGCAGTCGGTACCGCGACAGGATTTACAGATTCTGACGGTTTCTGTTGTAAGCAGAAAGCAAGGGTTTGAAAATCCTTTCCTTTCCCGAAAAGCCTCTGTCTGTGCACCTTTCTTCAGGCATCGGGAGCATGATCGCCCTTCTGCCGGATAATCAGCTTCAAAGGCGTGCCCTTAAAGCCGAAGGTTTCTCTCAGACGGTTTTCCAAATACCGTTGGTAGGAAAAGTGAAACAGGTCACAGCTGTTGCAGAATACCACAAATTCCGGAGGCCGGGTGGAGGTCTGCACCATATAGTAAATCTTCAGATACCGGCCCTTATCGGAGGGGGGCTGGACCCGGGCCACCGCATCCGCCAACAGATCGTTGAGCATACCGGTGGTCACCCGCATGGCGTTCTGGGCATCCACATAATTGATGAGCTCGTAAAGCTTTTCCAACCGCAGTCCGGTCTTTGCGGAAACAAAGATCAACGGGGCGTAGGTCATATAGCCGAAATGACGGTAGACCTCTTCGGTGAACTTTTTCACCGAATCGTTATCCTTTTCCACTGCATCCCACTTGTTGATCACAAAAATGCTGGCTTTTCCTGCCTCGTGGGCAAGCCCGGCAATTTTCTCGTCCTGTTCGGTCACGCCTTCGGTGGCGTCAATCATGATCAGGCAGACCCTCGCCCGCTCCACCGCCATCTTTGCCCGCAGAACGCTGAACTTTTCAATCCGGTCCTCCACCTTGCTCTGGCGTCGGATCCCGGCGGTGTCAATGAAAATATATTTGCCGTATTCGTTCTCTTTTCTCGTGTCCACGGCATCTCTGGTGGTTCCCGCCATGTCCGAAACGATCAGCCGCTCCTCTCCCAGAATCCGGTTGATGAGGGAGCTTTTTCCCGCATTGGGCTTGCCGATCACCGCCACGGTGATCACATCCTCTTCCTCTTCCTTCTCCTCCTGTTCCGGCAAATACTCCACGATCTTGTCCAAAAGATCTCCCGTGCCGCTTCCGTGAACCGAGGAAACGGGAATCAGGTCGTTTTCAAATCCCAATTCGTAGAACTCATAGAATTCAGATGGCAGAGCGCCCACTCCGTCCACCTTGTTCACCACCGGGATCACCGGCTTGCGGCTCTTCTGCAGCATTCTGGCCACTTCCCGGTCGTCTGCCGTCAGCCCCACCGTCACATCGGTCATGAAAACGATCACATCCGCCATATCAATGGCCAGTTCGCTTTGCAGGCGCATATAGCGAAAAATCGGATCGTCGGTTTTGGACTCGATTCCTCCTGTATCCACCATCAAAAAGGAGCGCCCGTTCCAGGAAGTCTCATAGTATATCCGATCTCTGGTGACTCCCGGCGTATTTTCCACAATGGAGATCCGTTCTCCGGCTATTTTATTGAAAAGAGTGCTCTTCCCCACATTGGGCCTGCCCACAATGGCCACCACTGGATTCGCCATACCCTACCCTGCCTTTCTTCTGCTTTCTTCTTTCATTCCTTCAATCCATCAATGCCCTTAAAAAGTCCGCGCCGGTACAGTCGTTCAATTCCACCGGCACCTGCAATGCCTCTGACAGCTCCTTTAAGGAGGTTCCGTCCAAAAATAAATCCTTATCCTCCCGCAGCATCACACTGGGCAGAACCAACTTGCTTCCCAGAGGCTTGCCGCTCAACTGCTTGATCAGATCACAACCGCAGATCAGCCCCGCTACCGTGATGCTCTTCCCGAAGAATTCGTTTTCAATTCGGTACACATGGATGTGTGTATTGTAGCACAGTTTTTCCACCTTTGCAACCAGTCTGCAAATGTATTCATAGGCCGCAACACCGGTCGCCACCGACAGTTCCCTCGGAATCGATACAGTATAGTCCTCCTGGATATACGCCAGTTCTCCGTTCAGTTCCTCCTCCATGGAGGTCATCATCCCCACGCCGTTCTCAATCTGAGGATACCCGTCGTAGCTTTCGCCCCTAGGCAAGGTCAGTCCCGCTTTGATATACAGTTCATCGGCGCAATACACCAGCCCTACCCCGTGTTTTTTCCGGCATTCTGCGGCAAACTGCTCCACTTGGGAAATGATCTCTCTGCATTCTTCGGGAGAAAAAGGCTCTAAGGGATAAAGCCCCTCCCGGTGGCAGGTCATGCCGGCAGGCACCACGGAAACGCTTTCCACCGCCGGATACAGGGCTTCTAAATCCTTCATGGTGCGTTGCAGCTCTGCCCCGTCGTTTAACCCCTTGCACAGAACGATCTGGCAGTTCATCTGTACTCCGCCCTGGGCCAATAACTTCATCTGCCTTAAAATCTCCCCGGCAAACCGGTTTTTCATCATCTTTACCCGCAAATCTCCGTTTGTGGTGTGAACCGATACATTCACCGGGGTGATGTGCATCTGCACGATCCGCTGTAAATCCTCGTCCTTCATATTGGTCAGGGTCACATAGTTTCCCTGGAGGAAGGAAAGACGGCTGTCATCGTCCTTGAAATACAGAGTGTCCCGCATTCCCTTCGGAAGCTGGTCGATGAAACAGAATACACACTTGTTGCGGCAGCTTCGCTTTTCATCCATCAGATAGGTGGCAAATTCCAGCCCCAAATCCTCATATTCGCCCTTACAAAGAGAAATTTCAAGAATCTTCTCTCCTCTGTGCAGTTTGAGCGTCAGCTTTTCTTCAGTGGCGTAAAACTGATAGTCCAGCACATCGGCAATGGGGTGTCCGTTGAGTTCCAAAAGCCAATCGCCCTTTTGCACCCCCGCCCTCTCCGCAGGGGAGCCCGGAACAACTGCCGTGATCTCTGCCATAATATTTCCTCGCTTTCCGCCGGTCTTCCAAACGCCCATACACGAAAAAAAGGCGGAACAAGCCCGCCCTTTCCCAAAACGCCTCAGCCTTCGGTCTTTGAAATAATTTCCTTGCCCTTGTAGTATCCGCAAGCAGAGCAGACTCTGTGGTAGAGATTGTACTCACCGCATTTCGGGCATTTTACAATCTCCGGCTTCTCCAGCTTCCACACGCTGGATCTTCTCTTATTCTGTCTGGCACTGGAAACCTTTCTCTTCGGAACTGCCATGATAACCTCCTATATGTTCTCAAATCAGATTTTCTGTTTCACCGGTTCTTTTTCCGTTCCTCAAGCAGCTTTGCAAAGCCGGCCATCCGGGGGTCAATTTCCTTCTTGCCGCAGGTACAGGAACCCTCGTTCAGGTCCTGACCGCAGTTGGGACAAAGCCCCTTGCAGTCCTCTCTGCAAAGATTTTTCATGGGGAACTCCAAAATCACCGCTTCGGTCAACGGTTCATCCAACTCCAGCATCTTCTCTCTTGCAATCAGATATTCGTCCTGATCCTCTGTTTCAAGAGTGCCGGAGAGCGCAATGCCCTTCTCATAATCCAAGGTCAGCTCCTTTGAAATCGGGCGCAAGCACCGATCGCAAAGAGTCTCGTATGAAAGAGTGATCGTCGCCTTTAAGGCAATATAACCGGCTTTATTCGTAATCGTGCCAAGAACACGAGCCGGTTTCGGGAAGGTGACACCGGCAAATTCTTCCCCGATTGTGAGTGGATAATCCAAGGAAAGTTCGTCGGTCTCGCCGCCAAATATGGGTGACAAATCCATCTTCATCATTCGCCTCTCGCCCTGTTTACAAAGCATCGCAAGGTTTATTATAGCACAAAATCCGGATTTGTCAAGAGTTTTTTATGCAATTTTTCACTTTGAACGCCTTAGCGGCGAGAAAAGGCTTTTTGCGGGTAGCTCCCCTTCCTTCCGGACTCCATGCTCCTCTTTTTTACCGTACAGACCTCTTTTGAAAGGCCAGAAGGAAAATTTGAATTTTCTGCCATCGGAGAGTATGAAAATCGGGAAAACAGGCAAAAATTCAGTTGAAAGAGGGGTAGTTTTCTGATATACTGAAAATGCCCCGAAAAATTTTCCAAAAAAAATAAAAAGAGGGGTGAGTATTTTGAACGCCTTATCCGTATAAGGAGTGTAACCACAAGGCGCAATACAGAATGGAGGAACAGCATGGACAACGGTGCAAGTAGCTACCGCCGTTTCCTTGAGGGTGACCAATCCGCCTTTGATGAAATTCTGATTCTTTACAAAGACCATCTTATCTTTTTTCTAAACGGTTTTGTGCACAACCTGACCGTAGCGGAAGATCTGGCGGCAGACGCCTTTGCCTATCTGCTGTTACATCCGAAACGCTATGATTTCTCCGTATCTCTGAAAACCTACCTTTTCATGATCGGCAGAAGCCGGGCCTTAGATTGGCTCCGTCATGAAAAGCATCTGAGTCCCACAGAGCTGACGGCGTTTCCCGGTGCAGACAAGGATGGCCCCTTGCCGGAGGAGCAGCTTTTACAGAAGGAAGAAAAGAAGGAACTGTACAAAGCTTTGGGAAAACTGAACGACGACTACCGGACGGCTCTCTATTTGATATATTTTGAGGAGCTATCCTATGAAGAAGCCGGCGCTGTAATGAAAAAGAGAAAAAAACAGGTGGAGAATCTGGTTTACCGAGCGAAAAGCGCCTTACGCCGGGAATTGGGAAAGGATGGCGGAACATAAGATGAAAAACCATGAAGAATTCAAGGCTCTGGTCTATGAGAAATACCGGAAAGAGCAACTGAGCAGAAAAAGGTATCGAAAACAGCTCTTCCGGTGCGGAGCGGCATTTGCGGCCTGTTTGGCGCTTTTTCTGGTGGCGATTCCTTTCCGGAAGGTACAGGATGCCGAAAATTCCAAGGGACTCACCGACTCGCTGAAGGGCGGACAGCCTTCCCAACAGGTATACGGACAACCCTCTGAAAGCCCCTTCTGCTCCCCGGAAAATTTCAGGAAACCCGCACCCGACGAAGAGATCTATGACTGTGTGAAAATATACGATACGGAAAACGGCGAAACGAAATGCTATCCCGCCAGCCTTCCGGAGGCGCAGGAAATCATCTCCATCCTCCGGAGCGGCTCTGCTCTCATGGATCAGGCCTCCGGCAGCATTGCCAATCTGAAAATTTCTCTGATTCCTTCCAACCAAGAACTCTCCCGCTATTATTGCTATTACGACAGTTCCAAGAACCTGATTATATCCGACTCCGTCAATACGCAATTGTCCCCGGAATCCCTTCTGCGACTGAACGTCCTTCTGGAAAAACTGAACAGCACCGCAAAAGAATCCGAATCCCAAAACCAATAATTCAAAAATTTAAAACAAAGGAAGGTACTGAAAAATGAACACCCGTATGAAAGCCTTGATCGCCGCCCTGGTCGTCACTCTGCCCGCTCTCTTCTTTGCCGTTAAAAAACTCCGCTCCAAGAAGAGGTCAAAAGCTGCCAACTGAACGGTTCCTTCTTCGCTCATTTGGGAAATTCAATACGAAAGGACAAAAATTATGAAAGCTCACCGTCTTGGTTCATTTTTGCTCGCATTTCTCCTCCTGTCACTTTTTCTTGTCAGCGCTACCGGGTGCGGCGGAATGACTGTGCAGGCGCACGATCTGATGGAAGACATTATTCCCGAAAACAAGGAAGGACTGGAGATTGATAAAAGCTTTCTTCAAAGTTTTTCTGATTTTTCCGTAAAGCTTTTCAAGGAAGCCCGTGAAGAAGGACAAAACGCTCTGATTTCTCCTTTTTCGGTGATGATGGCGCTTGCCATGACCGCCAACGGCGCAGGAGGCCAGACCTTAACGCAGATGGAAGAGCTTTTTGGCTGTGATCTTGCAAGCCTGAACCGATATCTTTTAAGCTGCTGTGAGCGTCTTAAGGGAGACCAACTGAAAATTGCCGATTCCATCTGGTTCAGAAACACCCTTCCCGTAAAAAAGAGCTTTTTGCAGGTCAATGCCGATTTCTACAAGGCGGCCGCCTACGCCTCTCCTTTTGACGAAACAACCCTCTCTGACATCAACTATTGGGTGGAAAAAAACACCGACGGCATGATCGAAAAGCTGTTGGACGAACTGGACACCGACGCCCAGATGATTCTGATCAACGCTCTGACATTCGATGCCAAATGGAAAACAAAATACGAAAGCGATGCCATCAGCAAACAATATTTCACCGCCCTGAACGGTGAAAAAACAAAGGTCTCTTTTCAGAAATCTACAGAGTCTCTCTATATCAGCACCGAGCAAGCCACCGGCTTTCTGAAGCCCTATGATGGCGAAAAGTTCAGTTTTCTTGCCCTGTTGCCCAACGAAGGGGTGGATTTTGAAGAGTATCTTTCTTCCCTGACCGGCGAAAGCCTGCTGTCCGCAATCCGGTCTGCCCAACCTCTTATGGTGGAGGCGAATATTCCCCAGTTTGAAACCGAATACTCTTCCGAGCTGAGCGCTCCGCTCAAAAATCTGGGTATGATGGATGCTTTCGGGAATTCTGCTGATTTTTCGGGCATCAGCGAGGCAGACAAACTTTTCATCAGTCAGGTTCTGCACAAGACCGCCTTCTCCTTGGACGATCAGGGCACCAAAGCGGCCGCTGTTACCGGTGTATTTCTGAATATGGAGATGGCCCCCGTCCAAATTCCGCCTGATCGGATCGTCACGCTGGATCGTCCCTTTGTTTACGCCATTGTGGACACCCAAACCGGACTTCCTCTTTTCCTTGGAACTCTCACGGACATTTAAAAGCCGGCCTTCTCCGTCATCGCATACTACAAAAAAGCCCAGCAAAAACACTGCACTTCCTTTGTTTTCTGTTGGGCTTTTTTCGTTTGTATTCCGATTTCAGAGAATCCAAAAGAAACGGCTTTGTCCTTTGTCCGCCCCTCCGGGAAAATGCCGTCAAAGTCCGTCTATCGAATGGGGTGATTGCCCTGTGACAGAGTTCCGACACTTTCGGAAAGAATACCCGGACTCCATGTTCTCATTCACCGAAAATTAAAAGGAAGAACGGCCCCAAGCGCCCTTGCAAAAACGGCCGGTCTATGGTACAATGAGACGGTAAAGAAGAGGTGGAAGTTCAAATGGAGAAAAGCACGCTGAAGAACATGAAGTTCGGAAAAGAAAAGCTTCAGAACATCTGGTATTTTTACAAATGGAGAATACTTGCCGCCATCCTTATTCTGGCCGTCTGCGGCGGAATGCTGGTGCAATGCCTGAAAAAAGAAGATGCGGATGTCTATATCTACTGGGCCGGTCCCGTCAGTCTGACAAAAGAGGCGCAAAAAAAGATTTCCGAAGCCTTTCAGGCGGTCATTCCCGATGATTGCGCTCAAACCGTGGGGCTCCTCACCACGGTCTACGGAAGCAAAGCCACCGTCGGCAACGCCGAGGATGAAAAACAGCAGACTGTAATCGATTATACGGGCCAAAAGGAAACTCTGGAGGAATTCAAGAGCCGTATGCGCCTGCCGGACTTTGCCATTTGCATTCTGTCGCTGAATTGCTACGAGATTGCAAGGCAGGACACCGGAACATTGCGCCCCCTCTCCGAAATTTTTGAAACCCTCCCGGAGGGCACCAACGAAGAAGGCCTTGGGATCCCCTTGGCGGAACTGCCCTTCTATAAAAGCAACTCCGCATTGCAGCTTTTTCCCCAGAACAGCGTCCTCTGCTTAAAAAGCCGTTCGGTCTTTATGGATGAAAAAAGCTATGAAAAGCAGGTGTCTGCCTTCTGTGCCTTGGTTTCTTTCGGAAGAACACCCGGTTCTTCTTGACAAATCCCTCCCTTTGCGCTATACTGTCCTCTGTAGAAAATCCCGGTTTTCAGCCGGAATGCCGAAAGGATGTGTTTCAAATGGCCAAAAAAAAGTCTGAAGGCGGTGGCGGCGTTCCCCTTCCTTCAAAAAAGACCCAGGAAAAATCCACACGCCTGATCGTCAGCATTCTCTATATCATTCTGGGCATCTCCACCATTCTGAATGTGTTTGATGCCTTTGTCAATCTGTTTAAGGGACAGACCGACGGAATGACCGCAACCATCCTGACCTTTACCGTGGGAATTCTTATGGCGCTCGCCGGTGTTTTTTCCCTTTTCCGCCTCCAGAAAACGGCAAGAGCTTGGATCGGTGTCCTGATTTTCATTGTTGCTCTGGTCAATATGATCCTGACCGTTATTCAATTCAGCGGCCTTTCCGCTATCGGCACCTGCTTAACCCAAGTGGCTATATCCTGGCTGTTCATCGTCTCTGATTGACAGCTTCTGCTTCCTGTAAATGTCCCCGAACCGGAGTCGGCACACGCTCAGTCTGTGCCAACTCCGGCGTTTTTTCTTTTTCCGGGACGCTGTCCCACTCCCTGCCAAGGGCGCGTTTTTGGAAAAACGCCCCTTGGAACCCTCAAAAACTTTTTTCGGGGCGTAAAGGCAAAGCCGGACGGTCTGTCGGTGTTTCGTGCAGGGA
>ERZ857757.1326-NODE-1326-length-19971-cov-21.826471_pt1 | contig 19971 bp, 23 predicted proteins | sample MGYA00519764_ERZ857757 | MGnify/ENA primary metagenome ERZ857757 (study PRJEB31778, sample SAMEA3449359) | human gut metagenome | biome: human gut; feature: human-associated habitat; material: faeces | place: United Kingdom | collected 2010/2012 ... | reverse complement strand
TTTGCGCCAAAATTTGGCTGCCGTTGAGGAAGAATTCCGTGGTGGTGCCATTGACCGTTTTGGACGTTCTGATGCCGTCGGCGTTGTACTTGTAGCTGTAGGTATTGCTGCCATTGATGATCTTCCGCAGCTCCCGGCCCATCAGGTGTATCTGGCCATATTTCCGGATTTAAAATAATTTTTTTCTAATAAAATATGAGATTATCATAATTGCTACACAAATAAACCCTACAGTAAATACGCCGTCAGTATCCAAAGGTGAGTGGATGCTTCTTAAAAAATTGTCTCCCTTAATATAACCAAAAAATTCGCAATAGAAAAAATACAAAGTAACAACTAATCCGATAACAAGTGATACTATATTTATCACAAGTAAAGCATATTTTATATATTCTCTCATTTTAACCTGTACCCCCTATCCATCGCTCTTTGCGCAGGATCATCGCAAAAAATAGATATCGTTGTTTGCACCCATTCATAGTTGCTTATTACGCAAAACACATCATCTTTTACAGAATCATTAAAACATACAATATTTGTATCAATGCCATATTCACAGAGTTTTTTTAGAAAGGCCTGCTTGTCCATTGTTACTCGCCCATTTATTGCCCTCTAAACAAGCTACAGTTGTCATATCTCATGCACAGAAATCATCATAAGGGTCCGTTTTGCATATACGATTTCATATTGTTTTCCAGGTTCCAAATCACTCATTCTATCAAAGAATGTGTAGCAAAATTCGTCATGATTATCTGTAGAAAAGAAAATTTCTCTCATGTAAATCTCTTTACCCCTGTAATAATGTGAATATACACCTTGAATCGTCACAAAATCCTTAAAAATCAAATCCATGCTATGATATAAGGCTATAGATAATCCAAATAGAGAAAGCATCAAAAATACAACAGCTTCGGCTTTTATTTTCTTGGTTTTCTTTCCTTTATAACCTTTCTTTAAAGCACGAAAGGAACTAAGCGATATAAGTCCAGCTACAACTGACAAAGTTATTCCTGGAACTAATATTCTATATATAATAGGCCACATAATATCACCCCTGCATATTCGTTATTGTGTTTAGTGTAAATTCAAAAAAGTCTATCACTGCACTAATAGCCCTATTGACGGTTTTCATCAACTGTCTTGTTTGCTCTTGAGTAATTTTGGGTATCCGTCGGGTCATTTGATGCCTGAAAGAAGAATAATTTTGTGGTCTGGTTGCGTTTAAGGCTTTGCTAACACCAACCGATAATGCCTCCCCTATATAGTCCATTGTTAAATCTGTGGCAACACCTATTAAAGCACTAACCCAAAGTGCACCATCAACGTCTTTTCGAGCAATAGGATTATTTTCGCAATATGAATAAGCATTTGCACTGAGCGGCATAGTGACATCTGTTGATGCAAATCTATCCGCGCTGATGAATCTCCCAAACTCTGGGCTGTAGTACCGGCTATTGAGATAATACAGCCCCGTCTCGGTGTCGTAATAGTACCCCCGGTAGCGGAAGGGATTCTTGTCGCCTACGGCGTAGCCGGCGGCGTTGGTGACGGTGCAGTTGCCCCAGGCGTCGTAGCTGTACTTGGCCACAACTTGTCCGGTAGCAGCCCGGACAATGGCAATAACATCCCCCTGGACATTGTAGAGGTAGTAGAACAGCATGGTCCCGTTGGCAAAGCCCACGCGCTTGCCGGTGCTGTCGTAGATGAAGCGCATGACGCTGTCGCCGGTTTTTTGCGCCAGGATCTGGCTGCCGTTGAGGAAGAACTCCGTCTTGGTTCCGTTCACCGTTTTGGACGTGCGGATGCCGTCGGCGTCATACTTATAGCTATACGTGTTGCTGCCGCTGGTGACCTTCGTCAGCTCCCGGCCCTGCCAGCTGTAGCTGGAGCCGTTGTAGGTGAGCGTGTTGCGGAGGTTACTGACAATGCAATTTTATGTGGCGAAATTAGTCCTACTGATAATTGCGTCGTATTTTTTTACTTCTGATGTTTTCTTTTCACTTTGATATGTTGCAAACGCAATTCTTGGATACCTTGCTATGACCCATAGCTTGATAAACCACTTGTCAGAAGTTACCCCTGTCCCGTATAGGGTTAATTTGCTCTCTTTCGAGCCGCAAAGAATGAGCGGCCCATAAAGAGATATCTCGTTTTTATCAACAAACTTCTTTGCCATGATACTGATGTGCTCATCCAATGATTTATTCATATCAAAAATGCTAAAGAAGGATATGGTCATAGCCCCGTCGCCATTTGGGTCGTAAATCAGGAGATTTTCACCGCTGTCTTCTGAACACCAACCATTTGGCAATTCGTAGGTAAAGTGGTCTTCATGAAAAAGATGCATAATTATTATACCCTTCGGGTCGTTCCTGTCAAGATAGAAAACAGAAGCGTTGCATACGATTTTCGGCTTAGAAATTATCCGCTTTCACATCATCACGCATCAGCCGCTTCATCTTGTCCTCCAAGGTGTCCTTGCTCTCTGCGCTGAAATGAACGCCGATGATATAGGTGGTGCTGCCCATTCTCAAGTTCAACAGCATTCGCCCCCGCAAGTATGACGGCAGCCACCTGAATTTTGTGGGAATCAATCCGGAGATCATGCTTAGGCCGCATCAGGTCAATGCCATTGCACACATTCTCTGCGGCGGCAATACCCTGCTTGCCCATGTAGTGGGGGCTGGGAAGACCTTCGAGATGGTAGCGGCGGCCCAAGAGAGCAAACGGCTGGGCTTGGGTTCAGCTCGAAAATGCAAAGGCCGAGGTACAGAAGTCATTCCCCCAGGAGGAAGAACTGAAAACCAAATCGGCACGGCTAAATGAACTGAATGCAATGCTCAATCTCGACAAAAGAGAGAACGAGATCGTTGACGGTGAGCAAGCCGATGAAGAATCGAGCCGCTCCAGCGATGACAGGGAGCGATGAAATCATTCGCCCATTTGCAATACGGCATTTCCGCCGCTGCAATGAAGCCAGATCAGAGGATGGAGGTGCCTGATATGTTCAGACGCAAAAATGATAAGCGAATTGTTGAGTTAAATCCGGAAGAACTCCGGCTCGTTAAATATGCGCTCCTTGGGTTCCGAAACAAGCTGGTCGCGCAGGGCAAACCGACGGAAGATATCAATGCGCTGTTGCTGAAAATCATGAAATAACCAATGATAGCCGCAGGGAGTAAAAACCTTGCGGCTATCATAAACTAATGAGGTCGAAAATCTAAAAATGATGCTATTATAAAAGTAGACACGGAAGGGTAGAAAAAAGCCTGTCCATGGAGTATCATAAAGGCGAGTATTCTACCGGAAGGAAACTCGTCTTTATGTCTAAACACTTGAATCCGCTGGAAAAGGAATTCCTGATCCGGCAGTACAAAAGCAACACGCGTATTAAAAAGGGAGCCATCTATGAGAACATGGTAGGAGAAGCGCTCATCAAGCAAGGATATAAGCTGTTCTATTACAAAAAAGAGGATTCCACACTGGAAGCCGATTTCCTCATTCGTTCAACCGCATCCTTGATTCCTGTTGAAGTAAAGGCGAAAAGTGGGCGGGCAAAATCAATGAAAACATTGATTGCCTCTGATCACTACCCGGATATCAGATATGGGATTAAGCTGTCAAAGAACAATATCGGGCATGAGGATAGGATATACACATTCCCGTACTTCTGCACATTTCTGCTGAAAAGATTTATGGTTGGTTTTCACGCTGAAGAAGAAGCGGAATAACGAAGACAGCACGGGGAACATACAGCAGAAAAAAACTGGCAAAAGTTCCCTGCAAAACGGAATACAACCCGATTCGACCGTTCATTGAAAAAGTGGACGGTCTTTCTTTTTGTCAAAGTTCACTTCCGTTGAGAACTTGGCTAAAAATATGTTCAACTTCTCAATTGAATGCTACATAGCCGCCGGCGATTCCCTCATCGGCGGCTAAATCTTTATGAAGGAGGAAACCAAATGACAAACGAAGAACTGAACACCGCTTTGTATAAGAAGGTGTTCGCAGAACAGGAGAAGTATCGGGAATGGCTGCTTTCCCAGCCGCCCAATGAAATCCTGAACCACTGCTACGAGTACACGGTACGGGAGGACATCGTGCTGGCACTGGAGGAATACGACTTATCCGATAAGCAGTGCAAGGCGCTCCTGAAGTCGCCCAGTCCCCTTGCGGATGTGTTCAAGGACTTCGAAAAGCGGGAGACCGACCACATGGACAACATCCGCGATACCATCGAGTGCCGTGCCAATGCGGTCATCTGGGCCGATTTCCTGAGAGACCGGAGTGAAGCGAGGTGATGCCCTATGCGCTATATTGCTGCGGAGGATGTTGCCAAGGCCAAGGAAATGGACCTTTTGACTTACCTCCGCAATTATGAACCCCAAGAGCTCGTCCATGTATCCGGAAACACTTACTGCACCAGAGAGCACGATTCCCTGCGAATCAGCAACGGCAAGTGGTGCTGGTTCTCCCAGGGAATCGGCGGCAGATCGGCGCTGGACTATCTCATCAAGGTAAAGGGCATTCCTTTCACGCAGGCAGCAGAAATCATTCTCGGACGGGAGGCAGAAAAGCCTCCCGTTTTCTATCGCCAGAAGGAACGAAAGCATACGAATTTGCTGATGCCGGAGCTGTCCGAAACAACGGACCGCGTGGAGAAATACCTGCAAGGCCGAGGAATTCACCCGGTTATTATCCGTTATTGCCTGGATAACAAGTTGCTCTTTGAGTCTGCAGATTACCACAATGCGATGTTCGTAGGGTACGACAAGGACGGCAAAGCGAGATATGGCGCTCTGCGCAGCACCGTCAGCAGCTACAAAGGCGAACTGACTGGCAGTGACAAGCACTTCTCTTTTTTCTTGGAGGGAAAGCCGAATGCGGAGCACATTCATGTGTTTGAATCCGCCATTGACCTGCTAAGCTTCGCAACCTTGACGCTGCTGGCCGGGCGCGACTGGAAAAGTGAAACCTATTTGTCTTTAGCCGGTGTGTTTCAGACTAAACGAGAGACTGTTGTGCCGGTGGCCTTGAGCAGATTTCTTGACGAGCACCCATCCGTCCGCAAAATCCATCTTCATTTGGATAACGATGCCGTCGGACGAGGTGCTGTGAAAGGAATTGTTGGCGGGCTTCAGGGAAAATACCAGGTCTATGACGAGCCGCCCGCCCATGGGAAAGATGTAAATGACGAGCTGAAAATCCGTGTGGGACTTATGAGAGAAAGAAAGGAGCGGGAACGCACATGAAGATTGCAATTTATCAGATCAACCCGGACCGGGACGAGAACAATGTAGCCTTCTTGAACTACGAAAATCTGGAGCGCTTTCAGGGTTCTGCCGCGCTTCGCAGCGAGATCTACGATAAGGTGTTCGAGGGCAAGGTGGACTGCGGCACCCTGGAAGAAGTGTACCAGATGTTCAACCTTGACCATCCGGACGGATACCGGGGCAGGTCTCTTTCCGTTTCGGATGTGGTTGAGGTCGTAGGTGAGGAAAAATCCACCTTCCATTTCTGCGACAGTATCGGCTTTCGGGAAGTGGATTTTGACCCGGATATGACCGAGCCCCTGAAAGAGAAGAAAATCAAAGTGGTGCTCTGTGAACCGGGCAAGGTCGCCAGGGTTGCAGAGATCGGGACGGAGCTTTCCGATTTGCAGAGGGTGGTCGGCGGGCTGATCGAGCCCTATTATCCCTTTGAAGAGCAGGTCTGCATCGTCTGCAACGATGAGGGCAAGTACAACGGCATGCGGCCCTGTCGAGCCATCTACGGAGAAGACAGGGAGATGATGGACATTATCTTCGGCCCCTTTTTCATCTGCGATTGCAGCACGCCGTACTTCGGCTCCCTCAACAAGGAACAGTTGGAACGGTATAAGAAGCAGTTTCAGAATCCGGAGCACTTCTTTCGGGTCGGCGGGGAAATCAAGGCCGTCCCCTATAAGCCCGAAAAGAACCACGAGCGCTGATGCTGCCTTTCTTGCCGTTATCGCAAATTCTACCGCTTTATCCACAGCCTTAAAAGCCGCTTCACTCCCCGGATGTCTGTGTCGCTGCATCCGGCATGAAGTATTTTCGCCATGGAAAGCGGTCGCAGAATGTCCAGTGCTTTTCATAGAATGCAGAGATTCGTCCAATGATGTGTCCGTTGATCAGCGCGCACAGAATCGTTCCCCACTTTACGCCCTCAAAGTGCCAAAGCCCAAAGACGAGAAAGCTCATCGCCACGCCAATTAAGCAGCTCACGCAGTCGTAGCCGGTTTTGAAGCGGTTGATATCTGCGCCGAAATGGGCGGAGACCTCCTTCACAAAAAGCTCGTAGACCTCGGGGAAAATGTAGGTGTGGAACATGGCAGAAACACCGGCTGCGCAAAAAAGCATCCCCAGCACATAGTAGAGCCCGCGCAGAGCCATGCTGTCCACCGGAAGCATGGCCCCAAGCACCATGAAGGCGTCCAGCACAAAGCCGTAGACAACTGCCGTGACAAAGGAGAACAGGTACGACACACGGAAGCGCCGCAGCAGCAGACACATGGCGAGCAGCAGCACCGCCTGCAAACAGTATTCCGCCATGCCGAAGGTGACAAAGCTCCACACGGGGGACACCCTGTTTAGCGGCGGCACTGAGAAAAGCATAAGCACAGCTTATACCAAATATGCGAAATTCATTCTTTTCTTAGAGTGGGAATGCGACTATAATAACACGGTCAAAAAATCCAAACACCGGGCCGCGGTGCGGCCCGATATATCGATCGGAGGTTATTATTCATGGCAAATTGTGCGATCGTAGGCATCAACTGGGGTGACGAGGGCAAGGGCCGTATGGTGGACTACCTGACAAACCACTATGACATTGTCGTTCGCTATCAGGGCGGCGGCAACGCAGGACATACCGTGGTCAACGAGAAGGGCAAGTTCGCCCTGCACCTGCTGCCCAGCGGTATCTTCCGGGACGGCGTTGTCAATATTCTCGGCAACGGCGTAGCGCTGGACTGCGAGAACCTGTTGAGCGAAATGAACACCATCCGTGCCGCAGGCGTCGCCATTACGCCGGATAACCTGAAGATCAGCGACCGCGCCTCTCTGCTGCTGCCCTGGCACCGGGAGCTGGATGCACTGGAGGAGGCGCGCCTTGCGGATAAGAAGTACGGCTCGACCAAGCAGGGCATCGCGCCCTTTTACGGAGACAAGTACCAGAAAAAGACCGTGCAGGCAGGCGAGCTGCTGCACCCCGGGCATTTGAAGGAGCATCTTGCCGACCTGCTCGCCTGGAAGAACCTGACGCTTCAGAAGGTCTACGGCGCCAAGGGCTACACCATGGAGGAACTGATGAGCTGGGTCGAGACCTATGGCGATGCGATCAAGCCCTACATCACCGACACAGGCCGCTTCCTGAGAAGCGCCCAGAAGGAGGGCAAGTCCATCCTCTTTGAAGCCCAGCTGGGCGCGCTGCGGGACCTGGACTACGGCATTTATCCCTATACCACCTCGTCAAACTCCGTTGCGGCCTATGCGCCTGTGGGCTCCGGCCTTCCTACGGCGAGGATCGACGATGTGGTGGGTGTGGTGAAGGCCTACTCCTCCTGCGTGGGGGAGGGCCCCTTCGTCTGCGAGTGGTTTGGTGAGCAGGCACAGCAGCTGCGGGATGCGGGGGAGGAGTACGGCGCAAAGACGGGCCGTCCCCGCCGGGTGGGCCCCATCGACTTGGTTGCCACGCGCTACGGCGTGGAGACCCAGGGGGCGACGAATATTGCACTGACGAAGCTCGATGTCCTGAGCTACATGGAGAAGATCCCGGTTTGCGCGCACTATGAGCTGAAGGGCCAGCAGACCGACGAGTTCCCGTTCCCTGTGCTGCTGCAGGATGCTAAGCCCGTTGTGGAGTATCTGCCCGGCTGGCAGTGCGACATCTCCGGCGCACGCAAGTGGGAGGATCTGCCGGAGAATGCACGCAGGTATGTGGAATATGTCGAAAAGGCCATCGGCTGCCACATCGGCTTCGTCTCTGTGGGTGCAGAGCGCGACAGCCTCATTATCCGCTGAGGAAAGTAAAGAACAGGAAAGAAAGACAAAGAGGGGACGAAAGCCCCCTCTTTCAGTGTGTCGAAATAAATCTGTTTGACACCCCTCCTTGCCGTTATCGCAATTTCTGTCACTTTATCGGCAGCCTCTTTACTTTTCAGATGTTTCTATATAAAATATGAGCAGTGATCGCTGCAAAAGAAAAGGAGAATCCCATGGGTAAGGATATTTACGAGTCCCCGCTTTCGTCCCGCTATGCCTCCAAATATATGCTGCACCTCTTTTCCCCCGACACGCGCTTTCAGACCTGGCGCAGACTGTGGGTGGCCCTGGCCCGGGCAGAGCACGGGCTGGGTCTTCCCATCACGCAGGAACAGGTGGACGAGCTTGCTGCGCACATCACCGACATCGACTATGCGGTGGCCGAGCAGCGGGAGCATGAGGTGCGCCATGATGTGATGGCGCATGTGTACGCTTACGGTAAGGCTGCGCCCACCGCCGCCGGCATCATCCATCTGGGGGCGACCAGCTGCTATGTAACAGATAACGCCGATCTCATCCTCTATCGCGACGGCCTCAGGTATCTGCGGGGGCAGCTTTTGAGCGTGATGCGCAACCTGTCTGTATTTGCGCGCGAATACGCTGAAACCCCGACCCTGGGCTACACGCACTATCAGCCCGCGCAGCCCGTGACCGTCGGCAAGCGCGCGACGCTGTGGATGCAGGACTTCCGTGCGGATCTGGAGGAGCTTGATTTCGTCATTGACTCCATGCGCTTTCTCGGCTGCCGCGGCACCACCGGCACGGAGGCGAGCTTTTTGGATCTCTTCGATGGCGACGGAGACAAGATCGACGAGATGAACCGCCGCATCGCTTCCGAGTTCGGCTTTGAAAAATGCTTCTCTGTCAGCGGCCAGACCTATCCGCGCAAAACCGACAGTCGCATCCTGAATGTGCTGTCGTCCATCGGGCAGAGCGCATACCGCATGGCCAACGACATTCGCCTGCTCCAGCACGACCGCCAGGTGGAGGAGCCCTTTGAAAAGAACCAGATCGGCTCGTCCGCCATGCCCTACAAGCGCAACCCCATGCGCTCCGAGCGCATCTGCTCCCTTAGCCGCTACCTGATGGCCGATGCAGCCAACGCACCCATGACGGCCTCGACCCAGTGGCTCGAGCGCACGCTCGACGACTCGGCCAACCGCCGCATCTCCATGCCCGAGGGTTTTCTCTGCGCCGACGCGGTACTGCGCCTGTGCCAAAGCGTGACCAAGGGCCTACATGTGAATGAGGAGATCGTCCGGCGCGCGCTGCGGGAGTACCTGCCGTTCCTTGCAACAGAAAACATCATGATGGAGGCCGTCAAACGCGGCGGCGACCGGCAGGAGCTGCACGAAAAGATTCGCCGGCACTCCATGGCCGCCACCGCCCGCATGAAGGAGGGGGAGGCGTGTGACCTTTTAGACCGCCTTGCGGGCGACCCGGCTTTCGGCATGACGCGGGAGGAGCTGGACGCCGTTATGGAGCCGAAGCTCTACATCGGCCGCTGCAAGCAGCAGGTGGAGCGTTTCCTTGATGAGTGTGAGCCGCTTTTGCGGGACGCTGCGGCGGCAGACGGGCAGATCAGCCTGTAAAATAGAAAAAGCGGAGATACTGATTTCAGCGCCGATGGACATCCTTTTTGGGTGTCCCTCATGGAGGTGACGACATGAAGATGATCGACGATGTAATCATAATCGGAATCGACAGCGGCTACGGCAATATCAAAACCGCAAACTGCTGCTTCCCGGCAAGCGTTTCCGCCTATGACAAGGAGCCGGTGTTCAAGGAGAATCTGCTTGTCTATGAAAGCAAGTTCTACCTGATCGGTGAAGGGCACAAGGAGTTCCTTGCGGATAAGACGAAAGATTTGGACTACTATGTGCTGGCGCTTGCGGCCATCGCGCGGGAACTGAATATCCGAAAAATGACCTGCGGCAAAATCAGAATTGCGGCAGGCCTTCCTCTTACTTGGGTCAGTGGTCAGCGGGACGAGTTCAGGGACTATCTCTTGCAGAACAAAGCCGTAGACTTCTTGTTCCGAAATGTCTCCTACCATGTGGAGATCGTAGGCGTGGATGTGTTTCCCCAGGGCTTTGCGGCGGTGGCAGACCGGCTTTCTGATTTTCGGGGCGTAAACATGATCTGCGATATCGGAAACGGTACGATGAACATCATGTTCATCAATGACAAGAAGCCTGTCTCCGGGAATATGTTTACGGAGAAATACGGTACACACCAGTGCTTGCTGGCCGTGCGGGAGAATGTCATGCGTGCGCATCACACCACCGTGGACGAGGCGATTATCAACAGGGTGTTCCGTTTCGGTACGGCAGATATCAAGGAGGATTATCTGAAAACCATTACCGACACGGCCACCGATTATGTGGAGGGCATTTTTCAGAGACTTCGTGAGCACGAGTACGATCCGGAGCTGATGCAGCTGTATGTTCTCGGCGGCGGAAGCTGCCTGATCCGCAACTTCGGCGTGTACGATGCTTCCCGTGTGACCATCAACGATGACATCTGCGCCACGGCGAAGGGGTATGAATATCTCGCACAGCTGAGCTTTAGGAGAGGAACACCGCAATGAGCTATAAGCGAATCAGCATCCGGTTTAATTTGGACATCGAGGATGAAAGAAACGCATGGGAACTGCTGCATAGCAGCAGCTGTGGGCCGATCAACAAAGAAGTGATTGATTCAATCAATACCGCACACAAGCTTTCGACCCTTGAGGCTCTTTTGAGAAAGGTTATTTCAGAAGAACTTCGTAATATTTCACTCCACATTCCTTTTGAGCCGGATACGGATTCTGCATCTGATGAGAACGAAAGTAGCATCATGGATTTCCTCGAAAGCTTCTAATGGCATCAATTTGGAGCCAATTTCAGCTATCTTTATACACCGTGGCATCAATTTGGAGCCACATGAACAGGGATACTTTCTTCGGCCTGTCAGATGACCCGTAGGAACAAGAGTGAGATTTAGGACTGCCGTTTCAACAGAAAAAGCCTATTTGAACTACACAGAACAAGAATGAAATATGGGGCTCTCGTGGCATTGTCTTAACAAGCAACGAATCTGTCCGTACAGATTCCGCTTGTCTGGGGCAATGCCCCTGAAACCCCAACGGAAAGGATGAGTATTTTTGAGAAAAAGAAATTGTAGAGTGGAGGTTTGCTTCACAAAGGATGAACTGTCCGTGCTTTCCAAGAAAGCCAAGAAAGCAGGGTTGTCCATCGGCGGCTTTGTTCGCCGCAGTGTAGCAGATAAGGAAATTAAGGAAGCGCCGCCAGCGGATATTCCCATGCTGCTTCGGGCCATGCGGCAGGCGGGGTACAATCTGGATCAGACCTTGAAGAGATTCAACACCACCAATGTGCCGGATATGCCGCAGTTTCGGAAGGGATTGGAGGAAATCAGAGCCGCCACGAAAATGGTGTCTGATGCGTACACCTCCGATTATCAGTAATGGCGGTTACATCAATCTGGCCCATAAAAGGACGGGTGGACAAGGTCATCAATTACGCCCGCAATCCGGAGAAAACGCATGACAAGGAAAGACTCTCGGAGCTTCATGAAATCGAAGGTGTGGTGGAATATGCTGCCGACGAGATGAAAACCGAGAAAAGAGCCTATGTCACCTGCCTCAATCTCCACAGCGAGGAAACGGCGGCGCAGGAGTTCATGGAGACAAAGCGCCTGATGCATAATGAGGGCGGCAGGTCCTGCTATCACGGTTATCAGTCCTTTAAGGCAGATGAGGTGGACGCAGATACGGCACACAGCATTGGTGTCGCCCTTGCCAGAGAGTTATGGGGCGACCGCTTTCAGGTCGTGATCGCTACCCACTGCAACACCGGACATTATCACAACCACTTTGTGATAAACTCCGTTTCCGATGTGGACGGAAAGAAGTTCTACAACTCGCCGACGGATTACAGACGGATGCGGGCGGTCTCCGACCGGCTGTGCCGGGAAGCTAAGATTTCCGTGATAGAGTACCCTGCCGACCGCAGAGCCAATTATGGAGAATGGCTGGCCGAGAAGAACGGCAAGCCGACCATGCGCAACAGAATACGCGAGGATATTGACAGGGCGATCCTCGCCTCGACTACGGAGCGTGAGTTCCAGCGTGTCATGAAGGAAATGGGCTACGAGGTGATTACAAAAACGCCGAAGGGCTCGCCGAGGGTCCACCCCATTGTAAGAATCGTGGACGGCGGGAAGAACTTCCGCTTGGACAAGCTGGGTGAATACTACGTGCTGGATTCCATCAAGCAGCGGATTCAGAACAACTACCGCCGCAAGACGCCCTTCCCCGAGGTGGCGGAGGACACGAAAGCGCCCTATTACCAATACAAGGAGAAAGCAAAGAAGGCAACCGGCCTTTACGCCCTGTACCTATATTACTGTTATGAGCTTCACATCATCGTGCATAAGCCGACATCTGTAAAAAAGGTGTCGGCATTTTTGCGTGAGGATGTGACGAAGCTCGACAGATACATTGCTCAAGCGGAGTTCCTTGCCAAAACAGGAATTGAAACTGTGGAGGCCCTTGCCGGCTATAAGGCCGAAAAGGAAAAACAGGTGGAAGCTTTGACGCAGCAGCGCACGGGACTGAAAAATGAACTGAAGCGGCACATAAGAAAAGAAGATTTCCAAAGTGCTGAAGCAACCAGAGCCCGGATCGCGGAGCTGACCACAGAGCTGAAAACCTGCCGGAAGGATATTGTGCTGTGCACCGACATTGCTGATCGGTCGGAACAGGTTCGTAAGAATCTTGAGCAAATCGATCGGCAGAAAATCGAGCGAAAGGAGAAATCGGAAAATGAGTTACTCGTCAGGAGAAGCAGCCGAGCAGGTCGTGAGGATGACACTCAACGGCGTTGAGGTGGCTGCAAAAATCAGTGGGAAAGCCGCTGAGCGTTTGGCAGTGTTGCTTTATGCGGTGCTGAAGGACCAGAAAAAGACTCGCGGGAAAACACGGCTCAACAGTATGCTCCGCAGCGGAAAGGAACTCAAGGTCTTTGCCATTGGCGACAGAGACCTTGAAAAGTTCTGCCGTGAGGCAAAGAAATACGGCATCCTGTATTGCGTTTTGAAGGACAAGACAGCAAACGACGGCCACACCGATGTGTTTGTCCGTGCAGAGGACGCCAGCAAGATCAACCGCATCTTTGACCGCTTCGGCATTGCCACCGCAGACATCGGCTCGGCGCGTACCGAAATCGTCAAGGCAAAGGAGGAACAGAAGAACGCGGACGTTCCTGTTCCCGACCGCAGCACCACGGAAAAGGACAAGGAGGAAGCCTTCCTGGATGCGCTTCTTGCCCCTGCGCCCAATAAGGAGGAGGCACAAACGCAAAACCCCACGCAAGGCCCGGCTGCGAAATCCCGTCCGTCCGAGCCTACATCAAATCAGCGCGAGAAAACCGTCAGGGGTATCTCTGATCCAACGGAACGCTCCCGCCCATCTGTCCGGCAGGAAATGAAGGAGATCCGGGAGGAGCAGAGACAGAGGACGAGCTCCGCGCAGAAAACCAAGGACGAACCCAACAGAACCTCTGAGCACAGGCCCGTGCCGAAAAAGAAAAAAGACAAGGAGAGATGACCATGGCAAACTATGATGATATTTTCAATGCCTCCGCGCAGAAGGGTGCGGAGGATAAGAGCTTCGTTTCCTTCAACAAGGAGGAGTGGGCTGCACAGAAGAAGCAGGAGCGCGAGAGCGCTTTTGCCATGATTGATGAGACTGCACAGCGCATGGCAAATGACGGTGGCCTTTTCCAATCCTATTTGGATGTGCAGGCGCGATTCGACCGCTACTCTGTGGGCAATGCGGTTCTGATCACCGCCCAGAAAGCCGACGCCACCCAGCTTTCGGATTTTAAGGGCTGGAAGAATAACGGCGTGTTCATCAAAAAGGGCGAAAGCGGAATCGTATTGCTGGAACCCGGCGAGGAATACACCAAGGAGGACGGAACCGTGGGTGTCAGCTACAACTCCAAGAAGGTGTTCGACATTTCCCAGACGACCGCAAAGGCCAAGGACCGCCCCGCAATGAAGCAGGACGAACGACTGCTTCTGAAAGCCATCATCCACAATGCACCTTGCCCCATCGAGATCAGCCAAAAGCTGCCGGAGAACATCAACGCAGTATATCGTCCCGACGACAAGAAAATCTATGTTAGACCTGGACTGGAGGCCGGTGACATTTTCCGCGGCATTTCTCAGGAGCTTGCTCACGCGCATCTGGACGACGGCGCATATAAGCGCAGTGATCATGCCTTTACCGCCTACTGCGTGTCATATGTGCTCTGCAGCCGGTACAATGTGCCAAAGGATATGTTCCGCTTTGACAGACTTCCCGAAGGCTTCTCTACCATGGATGCCCGCAGTGTGAGAAACGAGCTGTCCAAGATCAGAGATGTGGCCAATGAGATATCGTCCGACATGGCGAAGGTGTTGGACAAGAGCATGAAGCCCAAGGAACGCAGGGATGAAGCGAGATAAGGAGGTACCCCAATATGGCTGAGGAAAAGAAAGTCGTCACGCTGGACGATTTTGAGCAGCGTCTGATGGTCAGCGGCCTGATGGATTTCCGGAACGATCTTCTCCGGGACGAAAAGCCCACAGAAGACATTAACGATTTGATTCTGAAGGTCATCGATGCCCCAACAAAGAAAGAGAAACGGAGAGCAGACCGTGAGGCAAGATAAGCTCTCTAAGCAGAATGTGATCCTTTATCTTTGCGGCATAATTCCGGTTGTGTGGCTCGGCCTGTTGATTGCTCCCTGCTTAAAGGATGGATTGCCCGGACTGGTTCAGCAGTTCGGATCGGTGATGCAAAACCCATTCCAGATACAGCTTTGTGAGGACAGTGTAAAAACTGTCCTCACTTTGCTTTTTGTGTACGGGATCGCCATCGGCGTCTATCTCTCCACGGAGCACAATTACAGACGGCGAGAAGAGCACGGATCGGCCAAGTGGGGCACGGCTGGTTCGGTCAACAAGAAATATGCCAACAAGGATAAGACGGAAAACAAGCTGCTGACGCAAAATGTCGCCATCGGCCTGGATGGAAGAAAGCACCGCAGAAATCTGAATGTACTTGTATGCGGCGGTTCCGGTGCAGGTAAAACACGCTTCTACGCCAAGCCCAACATTATGAATGCGAATACTTCTTTTGTTGTGCTTGACCCAAAGGGTGAACTGCTCCGGGATACCGGTCATTTGCTGGAGGAGAAGGGCTATGAGATCAAAGTCCTCGACCTCATTGATATGGAGAAAAGCCATTGCTACAACCCGTTCGTGTATATCAGCAGCGATGATGATATTCAGCGGCTTACCACAAACCTCTTTAAGAACACAACGCCCAAAGGCTCACAGACACAGGACCCGTTCTGGGATCAGACGGCAGCGATGCTGCTCAAGGCCCTTGTCTGCTATCTCCATTATGAGGCTCCGCCCGATGAGCAGAACTTCTCCATGGTCATGGAGATGATCCGAGCCGGCGATGTAAAGGAGGACAACGAGGAGTATCAATCTGTTCTCGATGAGCTTTTTGAGAGATTGGAGGAACGGAACCCGGAGCATATCGCCCTCAAGTATTACCGGGCATATCACTCCGGCAGCGCTAAGACGCTGAAATCCATCCAGATTTCCCTTGTCTCCCGTTTGGAAAAGTTCAATCTGGATTCGCTGGCCGGCATCACCCAATGCGATGAAATGGATTTGGGGCAAATCGGTGAAAGGAAAACGGCGGTATTCGCCGTGATTCCCGATAATGACAGCTCCTTCAATTTCATCGTGGGTATGCTTTATACCCAGCTGTTTCAGCAGCTCTACTATCAGGCCGACTCCGTTCACGGCGGCAGATTGCCCGTGCATGTGCATTTTGTCATGGACGAGTTTGCCAATGTCGCTCTGCCGGATGAGTTTGATAAACTCCTGTCCACCATGCGAAGCCGTGAGATTTCCGTTTCCATCATCATTCAAAACCTTGCGCAGTTGAAGGCTCTGTTTGAAAAGCAATGGGAAAGTATTGTGGGCAACTGCGATGAGTTTCTGTACCTGGGCGGTAACGAACAAAGTACCCACGAGTATGTTTCCAAGCTGCTGGGCAAGGAGACCATCGATACGAATACCTACGGACGGTCTCGCGGCAGAAACGGAAGCTATTCCACCAACTATCAGCTTGCCGGTCGAGAGCTGATGACACCTGACGAAGTGCGTATGCTGGACAACCGGTACGCACTTCTTTTTATACGCGGAGAGCGCCCCATCCGGGATCTCAAGTATGATATCCTTCATCATCCCAATGTGGCGCTTACGACGGACGGTTCCGCACCGGCCTATACCCACGGTGAGGATACCAGAAGCATCGCTTCCATGGCGTTCAGCTTCGACAAGAAGGCTGTCAAAAACGCTGAAAAGCTGGAGGCAGAAAAACATGAATTCTTGCTCTACTCGGAAGAGGAGCTGGAAGAACTACTTGATGAAAAGGAGAAAAAAGACAATGAAGAAGCTTAATGTAAAGAAGAACACCAACAAGCCGGAGATTCCCGGCAAGGTCAAGAAGGGCTACCGCATTTATGTGATGGCTGTCCTTGCCCTTACGCTTACCATGAGCATGGGCGTGACCGCCTTTGCCGCAGGCGACCCCATTACCGTCGTCAACAACCTCAGCGACTTTATCTTCGGCCTCATTCGTGCGGTCGGCCTGATTCTGCTTGGCTGGGGCATTGTGCAGGTCGGCCTCAGCTTCCAGTCCCACGATCCCAGCCAGCGTTCCAACGGTTTCCTGACCTTGGCCGGCGGTGTCGTCATCACCTTTGCAAAGGAAATCCTCAACCTCATCGTCGGTTGATCCGGTTTCCGCAAAAGGGGCGGTCGTAAAGGCCGCCCCGAAGGGAGGTGTAACGAATGTCGGATAACTGGGTTGTTCAAAACCTCGAAAATGCACTGGAAGTATGGAACGATAAGCTGTCTGAGATTTGGCAGCTGATCACGCAGTCACCGCAGACATTCAAAGGCGGCTCGATCTGGTCGATTATTTGCAGTATCCACGGTGCATTGCAGGCAATCGGCTATGCCCTGCTGGTCCTGTTCTTTGTGGTAGGAGTCGTAAAGACCTGCGGCTCCTTTGCAGAGCTGAAAAAGCCGGAGCACGCGGTGAAGCTGTTCGTCCGTTTTGCGATTGCTAAGGGCCTGATTACCTACGGTATGGAGCTGATGATGGCGATTTTGGAGATTATCCAGGGCGTGGTCAGTACGATCATGAATTCTGCCGGCTTTGGAAGCCCTCAGGCAACGGTGCTGCCGCAGGAGATCATCACGGCGGTGGAGGATTGCGGATTCTTTGAATCTATACCCTTGTGGGCGGTGACGCTGATCGGCGGCCTGTTCATTTGGGTGCTGTCCTTCGTGATGATTCTGAGTGTATATGGCCGCTTTTTCAAAATGTATATGTACACCGCACTTGCGCCTGTTCCGCTTTCCGCCTTTGCCGGAGAGCCTACGCAGAACATCGGAAAGAGCTTCCTAAAAAGCTATGCGTCGGTGTGCCTGGAGGGTGCAATCATCGTCTTGGCCTGCATCATCTTCTCGGTGTTTGCCTCCAGCCCTCCGGTTGTCGATCCGGACGCAGCAGCAGCCTCTATGGTGTGGAGCTACATCGGCGAGCTGATTTTCAATATGCTCATTTTGGTCGGCGCAGTGAAGATGGCAGACAGGCTTGTGAAGGAGATGATGGGCATCTGAGATGGCAAAGCGTGTACTGAATCAATGGCGCGGATATACCGCGGCTGATTGCGATTGCAAATATTGTCTCTATTACGGCGGCAGAAAGAAAGGCGAAGTAAATTGCCTTGCAGAGGAATGTGTCTGCAAGGAGGAACTTCAGGAGGCTCTGCGCCGGGAAAGGAATGAAAATGGAGGTCAAAATCAATAGAGAGATTCGGAACTATACCGAGTCCATGTTTTTCGGACTGTCCCTCAGACAGTTCGTTTTTTCTTTACTGGCTGTTGGCGTTGCGGTGCTTTTGTACTTTGTTTTGAAGCCCTATGTGGGAACCGAGACAGTTTCGTGGATGTGCATCCTCGGTGCTGCACCCTTTGCGGCAATGGGCTTTGTGAACTACAACGGTATGACCGCAGAGCAATTTGTGTGGGCTTGGCTCCGCAGCGAAATGCTGGAGCCCAAGCAGATCAAGTTCGAGCCGGTGAATATCTACTACGAGGCGTTGAAGGACGCTATCGATGAACGCAAAAAGGAGGTTTCCAAGCACAATGATTAAGAGCATCAAAGCGATCCTCGCACAGGACAAGGAGAAGTTTAAGGTTCCGAGAAAGGTGCAGGATCTTATTCCAATCAAGAACATCTGGCCGGATGGCATTTTTAAGGTTGGGAATAAGTTCTCCAAATCCTTCCGATTCTCGGACATCAACTATCTGGTGGCGAGCCGCGAGGACAAAGAGAGCATGTTTCTGACATACTCGGAGCTTCTGAACAGCCTGGACAGCGGAGCTACCACGAAGATCACCATCAATAACCACAGACTGAACAGGTCGGATTTTGAGGAATCCATCCTGATGCCCATGAAGCAGGATGGGCTGGATGAGTACCGCAAAGAGTATAACGACATGCTCTTGGACAAAGCGACCGGAGCAAACGGAATCACGCAGGAAAAGTATATTACCATCACCGTGGCCAAGAAGGACATCGAGGAAGCACGGGCATATTTTGCGAGAATCGGAGCGGATTTGACCGCCCATTTCGCAAATCTGGGCTCTAAGTGTGTGCCCTTGAACGCCGTTGAGCGGCTGCGCATTCTCCACGACTTTTATCGCCCCGGTGATGAGGCGGCATTCTCGTTTGATATGAACCGGAAGGCGCGTCTGGGGCATGATTTCCGTGACTACATCTGCCCGGACAGCATAGAGCGTACTGCGGATCATATCAAACTGGGCGAGAAATATGCCAGGGTGCTTTTCCTCAAGGACTACGCCAGCTATATCAAGGACAGCATGTTCTCGGAGCTGACCGAGCTGAACCGCAACCTCATGCTCTCCATTGATGTGATTCCCATTCCCACCGATGAAGCCGTCCGTGAGGTGGAGCGTCTCTTGCTGGGCGTGGAAACGAACATCACCGGCTGGCAGAGAAGGCAGAATCAGAACAACAATTTCTCCGCTGTGGTTCCCTATGATATGGAGCTTCAGCGCAAGGAATCCAAAGAGTTTTTGGACGACCTGACCACCCGTGACCAGCGCATGATGTTTGCGGTGGTCACAATGGTGATTACCGCAGACACCAAGGAGCAGCTGGACCTGGATACGGAAACGGTGCTGTCTACAGCGAGAAAGCACATGTGCCAGATGGCGACGCTGAAGTATCAGCAGACGGATGGACTGAACACGGTGCTCCCCATCGGGACGAGAAAAATCAATGCGTTCCGAACGCTCACGACAGAAAGCCTTGCGGTGCTGATGCCTTTCAAGGTGCAGGAGATCATGGATAAGGGCGGCATTTACTTCGGCGAAAATGCCATTTCCCACAATCTCATCATGTGCAATAAGGCAAATCTTCTGAACCAGTCTGCATTTCTGCTCGGTGTCCCCGGCTCCGGTAAGTCGTTCTCGGCAAAGGAGCTGATCACCTTCCTCATTCTGAACACCAACGATGATATTCTGATCTGTGACCCCGAGGGAGAATACGCGCCGCTTATCGAAGCTATGGGCGATCTCGGCTCGGTGATCCGTGTGTCTGCCGGCGGCAGAGACAGATTGAACGCCATGTATATGGTGGACGGGTACGGTGAAAACAACCCCATTGTTGTAAAGTCGGAGTTCATCATGTCTCTGATCGAGCAGATCGACAAGAAGGGCGTCGGCCCGCAGC
>ERZ857757.1320-NODE-1320-length-20019-cov-3.242987_pt1 | contig 20019 bp, 26 predicted proteins | sample MGYA00519764_ERZ857757 | MGnify/ENA primary metagenome ERZ857757 (study PRJEB31778, sample SAMEA3449359) | human gut metagenome | biome: human gut; feature: human-associated habitat; material: faeces | place: United Kingdom | collected 2010/2012 ... | reverse complement strand
TATAGCAAAGCCGTAAAACATGAAAAAGAAACGATTTAAAATGTCGGGAAAAGGAGAGTTGACATGGGATGTGTATGTGCAACAGCAACAGATGAGTATCATGGATGGGAGTGCGAGATAACCGGAGGGGCATGTTTGCTTTTAATGCCAAACCAGGATGCATGTGCCAACATGTACGGCGAGGTAGAACACACAAAAAAATGGAAAGAAAAGCACGAAGAAGATGACGGGGTGCAGGAATGACAGAGAATGAAGCACTTGGATATTTGAAAAACTCTAAACGACAAAAGAGCATATTGGGAATTCTTCCTGGTTCGGATATTGGAAATACGATCATCAAGGCCTTGGAAGAGTTAAAACAGTATCGCGCGATCGGCACGCTGGAAGAATGCCGGGCGGCGATGGAAAAGCAGACCGCGAAGAAAGTGAAATCAATATCCCAGGTAAAAGACGGAGACAGCTATGTCGGTCTTATAGGGAGATGTCCTTGCTGTGGAGACATATTAGAAAATGAAATCGACCAAACAGGAATGGGTAAAGCTTTCTTCTTTTCTACAAAAGGAGATGTAGACGCCATAGATTTTATCAAAAATCACATTCGTTATGCTTATTATGCAGAATATTATGATGGTTTCCAAGCACCATTTACGGTATGCGCATGGAATGGGACTGTTGATTTTTTGATTGAATTAGCAAAAAAACACGGAATTATTGTCAACGCATAAGTACGATAAACTGGAATTTAGTGAAGGAGTGAGCGCATATGGCAAAGTATAAAGGTGTTGTCAGAGAAATATATGAATATGAGATTGAAATTGAAGCCGAAGATGGCGGTGAAGCAATGGAATACTTAAAAGAAGTCTACAATGACGATGAAAAGAATGAGGGTATTTTTGTTGCTGATGCAAACAGTTTCTTAAGAGCGGAATTTTCTCTTAGAAAGTAAATTAAACTGAATATGAGGTAAGCATATGGCAAAATGTATGATTGTTACAAATGGCATTGCTGATAAGAAAGGAAAGCCATCTATTGAGTTTTATAAGAACAGAAAACCTCAATATTACTGTCTAGGGTATGAAAATAGAATGACAGACGAACCATATAAAGAGTGCATGGAGTGTCCTGGATGGGATTTAGAAGAACAATGTCAAAAAGACTATAGAGATAGTCGCTTAAATTAGAATTTAGGAGGATAAATATGTTAAAAAATGAATGTAGTATAAAAGACACAACTATATTGCGAAATCTTATTTTGGAAAATCCGGATTTACCTGTAATCTTTTTCTGTGGTGAGGATTCGTGGGATGGAGAGCATCAATATACACAAGCGTATGCCTCTTCCGGCGAAATCAAATCACTCACATTATACGGTGATTACTGGATGGACGAGGATGAATATCGTGATAAACTTTCGGATGACCTCGCTGACGAAGAAGAGTATAAAAGTTTATCAGATGAGGATTACGAAAAGGTGATTGATGAAAAAGTCAAGAATACCGAATTTGTTTCAGCAATTGTAATTTATGTTGGTTGAATAAACTGAAGTTTTGGAGGAATGAAGATGTCTAAAGCCGTATTGGTTATGGATATGCCGGAATCATGTGATATGTGCGATTTCGTAGATGATGAGCAACCGCCAAGATACGGAGAAAAAACATTGTATTGTGGAGTACCGGGAATCGGAGAGGACGTAACAGATTATATCGCATGCAGACCCGATTGGTGCCCACTCCGGGAACTGCCGGAGAGAATGGAGATTTGCGGCACGTATAACGCCGAGTATTATGCGAAATGTGGACTGATGCCCTCATACAAACTGGGATGGAACAAATGCCTGGATGCTATAGAGGGAGATGCGGATAAAACAGATGATTAGAGGAGAGAAGACATCATGGGGAACATAAAGGAGACAGTGATAAACAAAGTGATCGTAGAGATGCAGCAGTGGATAGAGACAAAAGTGCTGAAAAGGTTGGAGGAAGCGATCAGAAGAGCCCTGTATGGCTGCAAAGTCGAAGAGGAGAGCACAGAACTGTCGACTTGCATGGATGACAACATGTACATTCTGCAGGTGTTTGCCGCAAATAAAAAGCTGGAGGGACGCAAAGAAATCAGCATCATGCAGTATGTGCGGCATGCTAAGAACTTTTTGGAAAACATCGACAAAAACTACCGGAATGTCACCAAGGATGATGTAAAAGTGTATCTGGCCAGATACAGCCAGAATCACAAACCGAACACTGTAAGCAACATGAAGCAGTTTTTATCTAGCTTTTTCACATGGTTACATGATGAGGGGTACATCATGGCCAATCCGGTAAGGAGCATAAAGGGCATCAGACCAGTAGAGGTCCAGAATAAAGCAATGACAGTCGAAGAGGAACTGGCGGTCAGAGACGCTGCGGGCAAAAGAAGCACACGTGATAGAGCAATCATTGACGTGCTGTTATCTACCGGCATGAGAGTCAGCGAGATACAGAGAATTAACCGGACAGACGTTGATCTGGATGACAGCAGTATTACATTTTTGGGAGCCAAGAACGGGAGATATCGGACGGTATATCTTGACCCGCGTGCGCGAAAGCACTTGCTTGAGTATTTAAAAGAGCGTTCGGATGCGTGTGAGGCACTGTTTGCAACAGAGAACAAATACGGGGAAACATGCGGAATAGAACCAAAAAGGATGTCGAAAGAGGAATATGAGCATGTGGCAAAGCAGACAGGGAAAAGTGCAGGAATAGATAGAGCCTGCACAGTGCATGTATACCGAAAGACGTTTGCTACCAGACTGGCGGACAGAGAGTGCCCGTTGCAAACCATACAGGAGCTCATGGGACATGCGGATGCTGGAACTACAGCAAAGAACTATGTGGCCAAAAGCAAAGCAAGAACCAAGAAAGCATGCGAAAAGTATTTATTCGTGGCATAAGGGAGGTCAGAAATGGCAGAAGAATCAGAGAAGAGAGGATATCAACCAACGGCATCGGGACCATTGCAGCCGTCAACGCCGCTATCAGGCGGATAGGCAGTACGAGAAAAAGATCAAAAGCAGATGATCCAGAGCATTCAGGAGCTGCCTACGCGAACACTGACGTCGGCGATGCAGATGATACTGGATGTCATAAACGGGAGAGGCGACGTGGTAAGGGACTGGGACCATAAAGACAAAGTGGTGCGGCAGGTTAAAGTGATAGGAGCACATCCATATGTCTTATGTACCAAAGGGAAAAAGCAGGAGCGACAATTCGAGACAGAGGTGCAGCAGCTACAGCGCCAGGTGCAGCAGTTGCAGACAAAGGTGCAGCAGTTGCTAAAGGAAAATGCATATTTGCGCGGGCGGAGGGGAGAGCGAAGGAAATGATAGCAATCGAGGTAAAAGAGGAGCTGGAGCAGAGAGAACTGCTTAAGAGGTATCTGGAGCAATACAGAAGACAGTTAAAGAAAAAGGACATCCTTAGGAGACGCTTGGAAAATATCCGGCTAGAACTTTTGGGGACGAAAGGAACACGATACTCGATCACACCAAAGAGCCAGACAAACGCGATCGGAAACGAACCGTTAGACTTTGTGATTAAGTGCCAAGATATTGAGGAACGAATGGAAGCACAGCGCAAGAACGCAATGGCTTGTATGTTAAAAGTGTTGGATGTACTTGACTTTCTCGACAATGGATCGCTGGAAAAGGAGATCATGGAGTACAAGTATCTGGATGGAAAGACGTGGGACGCGATACCAGACATCGCGAATAAGAGCAGGAGCCAGTGTATAGAGTACTGGAACCGAGGCTTGAACAAACTGCTGGAGTTTGGAAAAGTACAGGCGCTGCTGGAAGAGTATAAAAAGATGCAGGAAAATGAAAAACCGGACTCAACCGGACAGTAGAGTGTGATATAGTAGGAGCATGAAAAAAGCAGAGAGAGCGCAGATGTGTGAAAGCATGTTTGCGTTCTCTCTTTTTACGCCCCGAGAACAGGAGGTGGAGGCAGTGCATACACGGCGAGAAGAAACAAATGACAAACAGGTGTTCTCTAAGGTACTACTGACCCCATACCCCCGTCACGGGGCGAGGAACGTCCGTAAGTTTCCTCTGAACGAACAAAAAAAAGTTGGTACTTCCTTCCGCTTTTGAAGAGTTGAGGAGGATGTTGACGGGAGGAGAAAGCAAGATGGATGTGAACCAGAAAGAGCTGGCAGCGATCTTGGGTATCACAGCCCGCAGAATCCGCCAGCTGCGAGAAGAATATGGACTTTTTGAACATGGTCTGGCGGCGGGGGAAAAGGTCAAAAGATATCGCCTCGAAAAGTGCGTGCCGGAGTACATCAACTATCGACTGGAAGCGGAAGTGACCAGGGGTACAGCCGTGGTAAAAGAAAAGGAACAGGCAGAGCATGAGCAGATCAAGAAAAAGATCTCCATCCTGAAGCTGAGAAGGTTAAGGAGAGAGCTGCACGAAGCGGAGGACGTAGAAGAGTTTTTAACAGACATGTTAGTGCGGTTCCGGGCAAGGTTGCTGACCGTCCCGCAAAACATTGCACCGGCAGTGATGGGAGTCGATGACGTAAACAAGGTTATTGATATCCTGGAAAAAGAGATGTTCGCCGCATTAGATGAGCTATCAGAGTATGACCCGCTTAAGATAGACAAGGATGAGGCGGAGAGGATCATCCGCGAAACGGATGAGGATGAAGGAATAGACGAGGATATAGATGATGAGGAGTAAGGAGAAGAGATGTCGTCGAGTGAGAGACAGAGATCCAGACGGCGCACGAGGGCATTATTTGTAAACACCGTAAAAAAGGTGCTGCAGAAGCCGGAAAAAATGACAGTGAGCCAGTGGGCAGAAAAGTATAGAGTGCTGGATGAGTCGAGCTTTTTGTCAGGCAAATGGTCAAACGATATCACACCATACATGGTGGGGATCATGGACTGTTTTAATGATCCGTATGTGCAGGAGATCAATTTCTGCAAGCCGACGCAGGTCGGCGGAACGGAGCTCATCATCAACGCGTTGGGTTATATCATTACACATGATCCGGCGCCGACGATGATCGTATACCCGAGTGACGAGCTGGCCAAGGATGTGTCCACGGACAGAATCAAACCGTCACTACTAAAAACGCCGGAGATAAAAGAGCGGTTCAATGAGAACGCATCAAAAGAACTCAAGCTGGTCTTTCGTGGCATGAGGGTGTACCTAAATGGGTCTAACTCGCCGTCTAAGCTGGCGTCAAAGGCAATCCGATTTTTGTTTTTTGATGAAATTGATAAGTTTGAGGCGGCCACCAAAAAAGAGGCGTCGCCATATAACCTGGCAAAAGAGCGTACCAAAACGTTTGCGTACAGCAAAAAGATATACACGTGCTCTACGCCGACGTTGAAAGATAACTATGTTTGGCAACTCCACGAGGAGGCGGACGAGCAGAGGAACTATTTTGTGCCGTGCCCGCACTGCGGGAAGCAAATCATTCTCAGGTTCAAACAGATCCGGTATCCGGATGATAAGACCATGTCACACAAAGAAAGGGCAGAAAAGGCAGTGTATGTCTGCCAGGAGTGCGGCTGTGTCATCACGGATAAAGAAAAGATTGGAATGCTTAGAGCCGGCGAATGGAAGGTTGTGGAGAAAAAGGGCACCGGAAAGGCGCGAAAAGTGTCTTTTTGGTTGAATGCCTTATACAGCAGGTTTTTGACATGGGCAGATATCGCGCTGGAATTTATGGAGTCGAAAGACGATCCAGATAAGCTGCAGAACTTTGTAAACTCATGGCTGGCCGAGCCATGGGAAAACACGAAGTTGAAGACAAATGAAGATACCGTTCTGGATAGACAGACAGAACTTCCGGAGTTTGTGGTACCGGCGTGGACAAAGCTGTTGACTGGCGGCGTGGATGTGCAGGAGAACTGCCTGTACTGGACTATCCGGGCATGGGGGGACTTTATTACGAGCCAAAATATTGCGCATGGTCAGGCGTACAGTCTTGCGGACATTGAACGGATTATGAATCTGGAATTTAAGACAGAGGATGGGGAGCCGCGGATTGTTAACTTGGCGCTCATCGACTCTGGATATGACACAGACAACGTCTATGACTTTTGTGCAAACAATGCAGAATGGGCACTTCCGGTAAAAGGTTCGAACAACCCAATGCAAAGTCATTATAAATTTTCAACAGTGAACAAGACGTCATCTGCCGCACTCGGAATGAATCTGGTGATTGTGGATGGCGGGAAGTATAAGGATATGATCGCGAGCAGAATGCGGCGCGAAAACGGGAAAGGTGCATGGATGGTGTACAAAGGATGCGATCTGGAGTACGCACAGCAGGTCACAGCGGAGCACAAGGTAAGCGTAAAAAACGGCAAAAAGAAGGTGCAGATGTGGGTGAAGAAAAAGTCACATGCGGACAATCACTATCTGGATACCGAGGTGTACGCCATGGCTGCGGCAGACACACTGGGTGTAAGAACGCTGCACCTGATGGAGCAGGGACAGGCACCGCCACCCACAGAAGAAAAGACAGAGGAACCGGAAGAAAGCTGGATCCGGGAAAACGAGTGGTTAGGAGGAGAAGATGGACAACAGTAGCGCAGAGATAAATATGAGCACAGAAGCACTCTTGACCGAGGTAAATCAGGCAATACGGACGGTGCTGCTTGGCGGGCAGTCGTATAAGATCGGGTCGCGGGAGCTGACGAGAGCCGATCTGGGACAGCTCCGGGCACTGAAATCTGATCTGGAAGCAGAACTGAGTTCGGGTGATACCGGAGACTTGCTGGGGAACACATACGTCGCCTTTTTTGACGGGAGGTAAAAATGGAAAATTGGATTGATAAACTCATAGGCGCCATCTCGCCAGAAGCGGGATACCAGAGAGAAGCCTGGAGACAGGGACTGGAAGAACTGCGAAACTATGACGCCGGAAGCTATGGGAGACTGAACGCCAACTGGACACCGCAGAACATATCTGCGGAGCTGACAGATTGCTGGCAAAGGGACACGGTACGGGCAAGAGCAAGGGACCTGGAGAGAAACTCGGATATCCTCAACTCAGTAGTCGGAGCGTATAAGCGAAACGTAGTAGGCGGCGGGTTTAATCTGCAAGCACGGACAAACAGCGAAGAGATCAATCAGCAGATCGAAGCACTCTGGAAGCTATGGACAAAGAAAAGAAACTGTGATGTCACGGGAGTACAAAGCTTTAATCAGATGCTGCGAATGGCGGTCGAGAGAAAAAAGATTGATGGTGGGATGCTGATACATAAATGCTACACCAAGGACGGAATATTGCCGTTCAAACTCCAATGCATCGAAGTAGACGAACTGGATTCATCACAGATGCAGGCAAAGCACCAAGGGAATAGTGTCATTGGCGGCGTAGAAGTAAATGAATATAACAAAGCTATGGGCTACTGGATCAAACAGACATCGCCGGACGGGATAGACATTGGAAAAAGTGTGTTCGTGCCGGAAAAAGATATGATTTACCTTTTTACAAAAAAACGTCCATCGCAGATCCGTGAGATGTCGGATATGACGCCAACGATCACACGGATAAGAGATGCGAATGAGTTTATGACGGCCGTATCAGTAAAAGAACGAATCCTATCATGTCTGTCCGTATTCATCAAGCGCGTGCTCCCGGGCGGTGTGGGAAGGAACGGGCAACAGGTGCAGAAGTATGACTATAACGGGAAAACGCTTACACCGGGGATGATAAAAAACCTTAATCCGGGAGACGACGTGATCGCCATAAATCCATCCGGACAGTCTGGGGATGCCACGACATTTATAAAGCTGATGCAAAGAATGATTGGAGCCGGACAGGGGATAAGCTACGAAGCCACGAGCCGTGACATGTCCGAGAGCAACTACTCATCGACGCGTCAGGGAATCATCGAAGACGAACTTACTTACACGGAAGACGTGGAACTCATCACAGAGGTGGCGGATGAGATCTATGAGACATTTTTGATCTCAGCAGTGCTGGCAGGGAAGATACAGATCACAGACTTTTGGGAGCATAAAGAGGCATACATGGAACATGAATGGATCAAAGCACCGAAAAAGTGGATTGATCCGCTCAAAGAGTCGAACGCGAACCGGATTGCGATGCAGACAGGACAGAAGACGTTCCAACAGATCGCGGCGGAAGCCGGACGGGACTGGAGAGAACAGATTGATGACATGGCAACGGCGCTGGAATATGCACAAAAAAAAGGAGTGGAGCTAGGAGGTATGTTGGGATATGAAAAAAACAAAAAATCCTGAAAAGGCGATGACGCGGGACATGTATATTGACGCGGTAAGAGCAGAGGCGGGCGAAGAGAAAGGGCGAAAAGTAGAACTTAGCTTTTCGAGTGAGGTGCCATATAGCAGATACTGGGGCGTAGAAATTTTAGATCATGCGGATGGAGCAGTAGATCTGACAAGGTTAAATGAGATCGGATGTGTGTTATTTAATCACAAAAGAGACGTTGTGATCGGAAAAATCACCCGCCTCTGGATCGAAAAGAACAGGGGATGTGCAGAGATTGAGTTTGATACAGACGACGAAGCCGAAAAAATCTATCAGAAAGTAATGAGTGGAACTTTAAAAGGCGTATCGGTAGGATATAGCGTGGAAAGCTGGGAAGAGGTTGCGGCAAACAAAAAGTCAGTAGATGGCAGGTTTACCGGACCGGCAATGATCGCGAGAAGATGGACGCCGTATGAAATCTCGATAGTATCTATCCCTGCGGATGACACGGTAGGAGTTGGAAGAGATCTGGAACTCCCGAGGGGAGATCCGGAGGAGAAGGAAGGTAACCGGCTGGCAGTATACGTACGCCAGCTTGAAATAAACAAAAATTTATATTTTTAACGAGGAGGAACATAATGGATCTTGAGGAAATGAAGAGGGAAAAGGCGAAAAAGCAGCAGAAGCTTGTAGACACAGCAAAAGCGGAAAAGCGCGATCTGAATGAGGAAGAACAGCAGCAGTTTGAAACATTGCAGCGCGAGATCGAAGAACTTGACAAAAAGAAAAGAGAAATGGAGAAAGAACAGAAAGAAGAAAAGCCGGAGGGAGCGAACGAGAATCCTGCGGAAGCAGAAAGAAAGCGTGCGCTCGACATCACACTTTTGAGCAGAGACTTTGGAGTTGATGCAGAAGAATATATCAGGGGAGGATATAGCGTGGACCAGGTAAAGGACAAGATCCTCGAGCAGATGCGCGAGGAAAAGAAGCCGCTGCACACGCAGGGGAAAGCAGACATCAGCGTGACAAGGGACGAACAGGACAAATTCCGGGCGGCTGCGGCAGATGCAATGCTGCTTAGAAGCGGAATGACACTCGAAAAAGCAGAAGAGGGTGCAAAAGAATTACGATCAATGTCTTTGCGGGATTTGGCAATTGAGTGTCTGACACCGGAAAGCAATGGAGCAGCGCTGAACAGAAAGAGTTCAGATGAACTTTTCACAATGCTCCAGAGATCGTACTTCGATCCGTCCGCGGCGTTTCCGGCTATCATGGACACTGCGATCAATAAGGCATACGTCGAAGGTCACAAAAAGGCAAACGTTACTTTTGACCGGTTTACTAAAAAAGGCAGTCTGAAAGACTTTAAGACGGTGGACAACAAGTATCTGGCAGGACCGGCAGGAGAGTTTCTGGAGATTCCGGAGGGTGGAGAAATCAAGAAAGACACCTACCGTGATGAGAAGCTGCCAACCAGAAAGCTGAAAACATATGGACGTCAATTTACAATGTCCAGACAGGCTTTTATCAACGATGATATCGGCGTTATCACAAAAATGCCAGCAAAGTATGCCACATCTGCGAGAAAGACCATCAACAAGCAGGTCTATGAGGTGCTGTGCAAAAACCCGGTGATCTATGATGGAACACAGTTATTTTCAGCGGTGCACAAAAACGTACTTGCATCCGGAACTGGAATTACCAGAGAAGCATTACAGAATATGATGCTGGCATTGCAGACACAGACAGACCAGTTTGGCGAAGCAATTACCATCAATCCGGCCAAGATTGTAATTCCGGCAGGATATGCGATGGATGTTTATACCATTCTGTACAGCCCAACCATTAACACGGCGGGAAACACGCAGGCAACAAACCCACTGTACAGATACAAGGAACTGCTTGAGGTGATCGAAGATCCGACGATCAATACGCTGTGTGGAGGCTTTGGCAAAGTAATGCCGTGGTTCCTTTTTGGTGCGGAGTCGGATACAGACGGAATCGAGGTGGATTACCTGGACGGAAAAGAGATCCCAAACATCCGCAGGATGGAAGTACCGGGGCAGCTGGGCTTTACATGGGATATCTATCTTGATTGGGGTGTCAATCTGATGGATTACAGAGGAATTATCAAGAATCCGGGCGTAGAAGTAGCAAGCCCATTATAAAAAAGAGGAGGAAAAGCGATGAAAGCAGCATTTTGGCAGAGGGGCGAAGTGATAGATTACACGAACACAACAAAAGCGACCATCCAGGCGAATACAATTGTGACGATCGGATCAAGAATTGGAATTGTCGGCGGGGATATCCTGCCGGGAGAGATTGGCGCATTACACATGAATGGCGTGTTTGCAATCCCAAAAGCGGATGAAGGCGAGATTGCGGCCGGGATCGATGTATACTTTACAGAAAAAGGAATCACGAAGAGTGCGGACAATGGAAAGACCAGCGGCGAGAAAGTAGAGTATCCAAAAGCAGGGTATCTGATCGAAACGGCGGCGGCGTCTGATGCAATGGCAAAAGTAAAACTTTTGGGATAAGGAGGACATATGCCAAGAAAAAACGTGACGGAAAAAACAGAAAGTTGCACCGGTGCAACCGAACAGGACGTTGTTGCGGTTGAAGAGGAATCAGCAGAAGGAAAAGAGACAGCAACCGAATCAGATGTTTCGCCAACTGATGGCGGTACTGCAGAAGCAGAGGATCAGACATCGGAGCCTGAGGATCAGACATCGAAACCGGAGGAAGAAAAGCGGTTGACTGCGATCCTCCCGATCCTGTTTGAGTCACGACAGTATGCGCCGGGAGACGTACTCCCGACGCATAATGCCGAGATGGTGGAGCTGTGGCTCGAAGGAAAAGCAGCGGAGTGGATGCCCCAGAGCAGCGAAAGCGTGCAGGCACGACCAATCACAGCATATAGCGGCAGGAGTGGTCTGGCAACACCAGCAAGCGGGAAAGAGGATCTGACTGGCAGGCTTCCGTGGTCGCCGCGGAGAGAAAATGCATGACGACCTTTAAAGACATCATCAAAAAAGATGTGACAAATATCTTTTTTAACTTTGACGAATTTGGCGAAAAGCATACGGTTGACGGGAAGACAATGACGGTGATCGTGGACGGCTATGAGCAGATTACCAGAGACAAAAGATATAAGACACTAGAAGATGGTGTGCACACAAAGCAGATACTTTTTTACGTGGCAGCCGTAGAGTTTGGAAGATTGCCAATGGTTGGGCGTATCATACGATTCGACAACGCGGATTACCGGATCACGGACGCGGTAAGAGAAGGCGGGGTATATTCTATATCACTGGAGGCGGTAAGATCATGATTGATGTAGCGATAAGGCTTGAGAACATGTCGGAAATTGAGCAAAAGCTTGATAAACTCAACGCAAATGCCGCAAACGAGATAAAGAAAGCCGTGAACGAGACGGCACGCAAGACAAAAAAAGAACTCGCAGAAGGTGCCAGGAGACGGTATACGGCAAAGCGCCCGAAGTATTCGGATGCAATGCAAATCAGAGGCGCTACGGTTAGCAATCTTACAGCAGAGATTACCGCAAGCACACCGCCGATACCGCTGGTTGATGGCGGCACTGACGGGTCAAAAGCAAACTTTAAAGTGTCCGTGGGAAAGAAAGCCACAAAGGTACAAATCCTAAAGGGTGGATCCTTAAAAGAGCTTAAGGTGGGCGGAATTAAGGCGTTTGTGAATAACATTGCGAGAAAGGGTCAGACACGAAAAAAGGACACGGAAAAGGGAAAAGCCGGATCGCAGGTGCTGCATATAGCCATGGCACAAAGAGAGGGGCGGGACAGATTGCACATCAACGAAAAGTTCGGCCCATCAGTGGCAGCCATGCTTGGCGGAACGTTTAAGGCGCAGGAACATACGGTAAGAGAAGACCTACAGACCGCGCTGGAAAAGCACATTGAACTGTGGATGAAGGAGTAAAGATGGTAGCGTTAGAATTGCAGCATGATCTCGCAAAAGAGATACAGGGCATATTTGAACAGCGAAGATTCAAAGCGCCAGGCGGTGCCCAGGTGACTTTGAATGTGTATGAACAGAATCTGCCGATGCGGGATGTAAGGCAGATGCGGGAGCAGATCCAGCAGGAGGATGAGGCAGAGCTTGATGAGGTACCGGAGGAGGACGGAGACGAAGAATTAAATGATCTTTTTCCGTACTGCGTTGTAAAGCTGGATCAGGGAGTATCAGAAAGCCCGGAATCAACACATGATGTAAGCACCAAGATTATCATTGGAATATATGATGACGCACTGAGTGCAGAAGGATACAAGGATATCCTCAACATGATTGAGGATATCAGACGCAGGTTCCGTGTCAATCCGGTCTTAAATGGCCGGTATGTAGTAAAAGATAAAATAGAATGGGCGCTGCCGGATGACGACAGAGAGACCTTTCCGTATTTTTTCGGAGCAATCTATCTGGAATGGCAGACAGCAGAATATGAAAGAGAGGACGAATGGGCATGAGTACAGTGGAAAAGGTCACCGAAAAAGTGACGCAGCAGAAAAATGCAACAACCGGACAGAGCAAAAGTGAAGGGGCAGTGGTAAAAGAGACTACTGCCCCTGTGGTGTATATTGGGCCGACAATCCCGGGAATTGTGATGACAAATACGATTTTAAAAAAGCAGGGGACGGAACTGGCACAGAAATGCGAGAATATGCCGGAACTTAACACATTATTAGTACCGGTTGCAGATCTGGCAAAGGCAAGAAAAGAATTGGAAACTGAGGGAACGCCAGCGAATATCTGCTATAAAAAAGCAGTGGAGCATCTGGCAAGAAAGGAGCAGGAGAATGGCGACGTATAACCATGGAGTGAGAGTACTGGAAGAGGCTACCGCACTTGCGGTACCTGTCAGCGGCACCGCAGGATTACAGGTGGTGATCGGCACTGCACCGATCAATTTAGCAAAAAATCCGGCAGCAGTAAATGAGCCGACGATCTGCAGCAGTTTTTTGGATTGTGAGGAGTATCTGGGATATAGCAAGGACTTTGCAGAGTATACACTTTGTCAGAGCATGTATGCAAGCTTCCAGATGTTTGCCGTGGCGCCGGTAGTATTTATCAATGTACTGGATCCGAAAAGACACAAGAAGGACAATGCGGAGAAGCAGTACACGGTGGTAAATAAGCAGGTAACACTGGATGAGATGGGCGTGATGTTAGAAACACTGGTGGTCAAAAATGATGAAGCGGTGCTTGTAAGTGGAACAGACTATCTTGCAACGTTTGACGCAGACGGAAAAGTGGTACTTACCATCATTAAAGAGGGAGATACCGTGAGTACGGTAAAAGTGACCAGCACCAGCATCGATCCGACGGCAGTGACCAGCACAGACATCATCGGAAGCTATGATGGAGAGACAGGGGCAGAAACAGGAATTGAAGCTGTACGAAAAGTTTATCCGAAAACCGGAATGAACATGGGATTGCTGCTGGCACCGGGATGGTCACAGGCACCGGAGGTAGCGGCGGCGATGGCGCTGAAATGTGAAAAACTGAATGGAGTGTTTTACAGCGAGTGCCTGATTGATCTGGATACAGAAAAAGCGAAGAAGTATACAGACTGCAAAAAGGTAAAAGAATCAAGCGGCATTGAGGACAAGCACCAGATTGCATTGTGGCCAATGGTAAAAGTTGGAGAGAATGTTCTTGCGTTCTCGTCAGTATATGCGGCAATGACGGCATACACTGACGCGACTAATGACGATGTACCGAACCTGTCCCCGTCCAACCGCCTGCTCAAAGCGACTGCAACGGTCCTGAAAGATGGCGCGGAGGTTTATCTTGACCAGATGCAGGCGAACGTGCTGAATGGTCAGGGAATCGTGACGGCGCTTTATGATGGAGGCTGGAGAGCATGGGGCAACAACATGGCTTGTTATCCGGACAACACCGACCCGAAGGACAGATGGATTGCATGCAGACGATTCTTTTCTTGGTGGGCAAATTCATTTATCCTCACGTACAAGAGCCGTGTGGATAGTCCGGCAAACAAACGCTTGATCGAGACGATCTGCGATACTGAAAACATCCGGGGCAACAGCTATGTGGCACAGGGGAAATGTGCTGGAGCAAGCATTGAGTTCCGTGAGGATGATAACCCGGTCACAGGATTAGTGGACGGTAAGGTTGTATTTAGACAGCACTTGGCACCATATACACCGGCGGAGGATATCGTGGATATCCTGTCATTTGATCCGGATATGTTGCAGAGTGCACTTAGTTAAGGAGGAGAGATATGTCAAGTATACCTGAGGTAATTAACAGATGTAATGTGTACCGGAACGGAAATAAGATGATCGGCGTATCCGATGAGGTACAGCTTGCGGAATTCGCGTCAATTACAGATACAATCAGCGGCGGAGGCATTCTGGGTGAGATCGAGACGGTTGTTGTTGGCCAGTTTTCAAGTATGAAACAGGAGATCCCGTTCCGTATTCTTGATGATGATATTTTTGCGCTGGGAAATCCGCTGAACGTGCAGGAACTGACGCTGAGAGCGTCTGAGCAGGTCACAGACCAGGGCACCGGAGGTATTAAGTTCCAGGGATTAAGAGTGGTGTTCCGGGGGCGTCCGGTTTCATTCAAACCTGGAACAATGAAGCAGGGACAGAAGATGGGAGCGTCTGTCACTCTCGAACTTGTTTATGTGCTGATTGAGATCAACGGAAAAGTTGAACTCGAGCTGGACAAGCTTAATGACAAGTATATCGTAAACGGCGTGGATATACTCGAAGAAGTAAGAAAGTATTGCTAAGGAGGCAAAGAAAATGGAAGAGACAGTAAACATCAAAAGCACAAACACACAGACGGCAGAAGAAGAGAAGCTGGTGATCGAACTCACAAAGGAGTACATGTTTGAGGGGAAAAAGTACACAAAAGTGGATCTGACCGGGCTGAATAACCTTACGGCAGAGGATATGATTGCAGCGAACAGAGTGCTGTCCAGAAATGGAAACGTGGACTTTTTACAGGAGATGACGCTCGAGTACGCGTGCGTGCTGGCATCCAAGGGATCAGATCTGCCGGTTGAGTTTTTCCGTGGATTAAAACCGAAAGATGCAATGAAGGTAAAGAGCCGCGTGACGGGTTTTTTGTACGGAGCGGAATAAGCCCGGAGGATGGGGCAAATTTATACAAGATCATATTGAGATTATCAATTCGGCTCAAGACAGGTATGGAATTTTTCTTACACCTGTCTATTTTTGATCTTAAAAATATCATTGAGGAGGTTGTGGCACTTGAGAAGCAGCAAAGAGTACAAACTGGCGATAAAGATCGCTGGTGAGATGGAGAAATCATTTTACAACTCAACAAGGCTGACAAAAAAAGAACTGGCGTCGATTGCACGACAGGCAAGTGTCACATCCGCCACATTTTCAGAGTCATTCGCAAGCGGTTTGAAACAGGCAGAGCCGGCGTTTAATGGACTGGAAAAGGTGGGAAAACAAGCTTTTGAAGCGATTGCCATTGCAGCCGCCGCGGCAACAGCGGCAACGGCAGCGGTGGTCACCGCATCAATCTCGGCAGGACAGAGTTTCGAGTCTGCGTTTGCCGGGGTAAAGAAGACAACCGATGCCACAGTGTCAGAGTATGAGGAGCTGCGGCAGGGTATTCTGGCAATGTCCGAGCAGCTTCCGGCATCAGCGGATGAGATTGCAGAGGTGGCGGAAGCGGCGGGACAGCTGGGTATAAAAAAAGAAAACTTGTTGGATTTCACTCGGGTAATGATAGACCTCGGAGAGTCCACAAATATGACGGCGACGGATTCGGCGTCATCGCTGGCCAAGTTTGCGAACATCACAAACATGGCGGCAGATAAGTACAGTAACCTTGGATCTGTCATTGTAGACTTAGGGAACAACTTCGCAACGACGGAGTCAGACATTGTAGCCATGGGTACGAGACTGGCGGCAAGCGGTGAGCTTGTAGGACTGTCACAGGCTCAGATCATGGCGTTGGCAGCGGCAATGTCCAGCGTAGGTGTGGAGGCAGAAGCCGGAGGATCGGCAATGTCAAAGCTGCTCAAAAACATTCAGGTCGCCGTGGAGACAGGCGGCAAGTCACTCACAAAGTATGCAAGCGTTGCAGGAATGACGGGTGACGAGTTTAAAAAGGCATTTGGTGAGGATGCATTAGGAGCAACGAGTGCGTTTGTCACCGGGTTAAATGACACAGAAAGAAACGGAAAATCGGCGATCGCTATCTTGGATGATATGGGATTAACCGAGGTCCGATTATCAAATACAATTTTAAGCCTAGCAAACGCGAATGGGGTAATGACAGACGCGATTGATACGGCAAACTCAGCGTGGGAAGAGAACACAGCTCTCACGAATGAGGCGTCCCAGAGATATGCCACAGCGGAAAGCCAGGTAGAGATGCTAAAGAACAAAGTAAATAACATTGGAATCAGCATTTATGACGATCTTAGGAAGCCATACACAGAAGTGATAGCGCTTGTATCGGATACAGTATCTGAGATCGGAGATACCATTGAGGAGAGCGGGATTTTTAAAAATACCGCAAAGAATTTCTCGAAAGAGCTACCAACCATTGTTAGACAGACAAAGCAGCTGGGGGATTCTGTTGCAGATTTTGCACATCCATTTCTAAAGGTGGGCGGCTGGCTTGCGGATAACCCGGGACTTATCGCGGGAACGATCACGTCAGTAGGGTCGGCTCTTGCGACATATAAGGTGGCAAACGGAGTCCTGGCAATCGGAAAAGCACTGGGAAGTCTTGGACCGGTGGGAGCTGCGATAGGAATAGGTGCTCTTGCGGTGGGAAGCATCGTAGGAATCAGTACAGCGATAAAAAAGAGTGCGGCAGAGGCAAAGCGAGCAAACCTTGCCGGACATTTTGGAGACATTACACTGTCACTCCGAGAGCTTGAAAAAGTTGCTTCTGGAATCATTGCGTCCGGAAGTCTGACACAGGTGCGACAAGCCATAGAGGAGTTTGACAAATTGGACTCCATACAGGGCACAATCGATGATTTGTCGAGCGAGATCGCAAAGGCGAACTGGGAGGTGTCTGTAGGAATAAGCATGTCGGCGGACGATGCGACAGAGTACAGATCGAACATAGAGGAGTACATAAATCAGTGCCAGGAGTACGTGAATCAGCAGAGATATGCAATAAATCTGGCAGTTGGAGTATTAACAGACGATGACCTGGAAGGGCAGAATATCGTTGACCAGGTAAACGACTTTTATATCGGCAAACAGAGCGAACTGGCAGCGTTAGGAACACAGTTAAATCAGGCTATCACAGACGCTTTTCAGGACGGTCTGCTTGATATGGACGAGGCACAGCGCGTGTCGGAGATTCAGGCACAGATGGCAGAGATCCAGGCACAGCTTGCCGGTACAAACTTTGACGCAAACATGGAGATGCTGGCAATAAATTACGGCGGAAATCTTGATGCCGAGTCATTTCAAAACCTGCAGGCAGAACTAGCGGAGCAGGTCGAAGCCGCAAAAGCGGACTACGAAGAGGCTTTTACATCGGCAGCGGCCGGAGCTCTTGCAATGCTGCAGGATGGAGCTATCGATCAGAGCGGCTATGATGACATGATCGCGGAGTTTAAGGAAAACTACCTGGAGCAGGTGGGAGAAATCGAATTAAAGGCGGCAAACTTCCAGACAGAAACGATTATAAATCAATATAAAGATGAGATCGAAGCAGCCGCGCCACAGTTGCAACAGATCACGCAGGACGCATTCTCAAATAGTTTCGCGTGGGAAAACAACCCACTGCAAGCGTTTACATCGCTAACAGATAGCCTGCTGGACGGCGAGACGCTTGATAAGGATACACAGGCGGCGATCGCAGACCTGTATGCACAGTTGGCACCATCACAGGAGATGATGCAGGAGCTTGCACAGGAGTATATGGATGCCGGAGAGGAGATACCACAGGCACTGATTGAGGGGCTGAATAATGCGGCATTGATCGGAACACTTGCGGGTGATGAGAATTCGGTATGGACATATCTTGGCAGTCAAATCAGTGAGAATGAGGATTATCAAAACATGCTCGACACCATGACAGAGGCAGGAGGAGAGATACCGGAGCAGCTTGCACAGGCACTAAACGAAAATCAGCATGTGGCAGCCGAAGCAGCACAGGAATTGTACAAAGAAACAGACGAAATGTTGCAGAATACCTTTAATGCAGGATTTGAAGTAGCGGCAACTGTGCGTATGAATATGATGCCGCAGATGACGGGAATAAGTGCACAAACGGGACTACCCCAAAGTACGACCCTGGGCGAACAGCTAAAGGTAGGGCATAAGGATGGAGGCATCTTTGATCGACCGCACATCACATGGTTTTCCGAAGATGGACCGGAAGCAGCAATACCGATTGACGGATCACAGAATGCAATCGAACTGTGGGAAGAGACGGGAAGACTGCTAGGACAGACGCAAAGCGCAACAGATCAGGGACGTACGATCACGGCAATGTCACATGATATTGAAAAGACATCGGCAACGACGTATGAGGGAGGGGCGATAACATACGCGCCAACCTTACAATTTAATGGAGCGGCACCAAGCAAGGAAGATCTGGACGAGGCGTTGCAAATGTCGGAAGAACGTTTTGCAGAAATGATGGAAAGCTATATGCGCCGGAATGCGCGACTTAGCTTTGCACAGTAAGGAGGCAAAAGATGCAGACGTACACCACGCAGCAGGGACAGACCTGGGATCAGATCTCAAAAGAGGTCTACGGGTCAGAACTGCATATAGGGGAGCTGATGGAAAGCAACCAGAAGTTGATTGACATTTTTGTGTTTTCTGCCGGCACGGTGCTTACCGTGCCGGAACTAACAGAAGATACTACGAATCTGCCACCGTGGAGGAGGGGATAAGATGGCAACCGGAACGTATGTGCGCAGGGCATATGTGCACGCAGAGTATGAGGGACAGGACATCTCCAAACTAATGAATAAGTACCTGGTGAATGCGTCATTTACGGATGTGGCATCGGGGGAAAGTGATTCGCTGTCTGTGACGGTCAGAGATGATGAGCATTTGTGGATGGACGCATGGTATCCGCAAAAGGGTGACAGAATCCAGGCATTGATAAAGTATAAAAACTGGAACAAAGATGATGACATCATTGATGTAAACATGGGGCAATATCAGGTGGATGACGTGACATTAAAAGGCAGACCGACCACAGCTATGATCGGGGGAGCTGCAAGACCGCAGAATAATGCATTTGCAAATGAGAACCGAACAAAGACGTGGGAAGCCACAACCGTGCAGCAGATTGCGGAGCAGATAGCGGGAGCTGCAGGAGTGCCGGTGCAGTATCTTGCAGATGACATTAGTATCGCATCAATAGAGCAGACAGATCAGACGGACTGTGATTTTTTATATCGGCTGTGTCAATCATACGGACTAGGCGTAAAAATATACGAAGACAAAATCCATATATTTGACGAGGAAAAAATTGAAACTGGAAGAGAAGCGGGGACATATCACGAAGACGATCTGCTGTCATGGAACTACAACACGACAATGGCAGGAACATACACGGGAGCAGTGTTTAGCTTTACAGATCCGGACACAGAGCAGGACTTAAAGGTTACCATTGGAGGAGGAGACCGGATTTTAAACATCAATATCACGGCGGATAACATACAGGATGCTGAACGGAAAGGGATCGCAAAACTGAATGACACAAACAAAAAAGCAACAACGCTTACGATCTCAACGCGGG
>ERZ857757.1316-NODE-1316-length-20079-cov-22.909958_pt1 | contig 20079 bp, 23 predicted proteins | sample MGYA00519764_ERZ857757 | MGnify/ENA primary metagenome ERZ857757 (study PRJEB31778, sample SAMEA3449359) | human gut metagenome | biome: human gut; feature: human-associated habitat; material: faeces | place: United Kingdom | collected 2010/2012 ... | reverse complement strand
GCTGACGCTGCCCAGCGGCGCAATGCTTTTCAGCAGCAGATGCTTCTTCTGCTCCGCTTCTGTATCGCCATAATGGAAGGTGCTGGACACCGTGCGACCCGCGGCGGTGGTTAATGCCTCCTGTTAGTAGTGTGTTAGAAAAATGTGTAGTAGGTAAAGAAGGGGGGAATGAAAGCCAGCCCGTCGGCGGCTTGTGCGAGAGGCACAGGACGCGGCGGGCTGGGCGAGAAGTAATGTTCCTTCGCTTATAGTCGCATTGTTTATATGCTTATTAAGCATTTATTCTGAAAATATAAATTGGATTCCAATTTTTTTCATTCTCAATCGTATGAGAATCTTTTCGGCTTATCTGATTACAGTAAAAGGCAAAACATTGTGCAATATTATCATGTGTGAACAGTCCATATTCATTAATATCTTCTTTGTACGTTTGGAATTGTTGATACGTTAGTTCAGAATAGAAAGAATATTTTTTCTCGTAAGATTGCAAGAATCCGTCACCAAGCGGTGAATAATAACCCGCATTACCACAAATATCAATTCCAAGAAACGTAGTGTGCAAACCACTTGGAACGCAGTTATCATTACTCCAAAAAATCATATCCCCCTTCCATCCACAATTGCTTAACCTCTGATATAGTTCCGTTACCGACGCAAGTGTTTTCCATGAAAATTTCTTGTAGATTCCATCATGTGAGTTGCAAAAATAGTCTTGAATTATTGTTCCAATATCTGCATTCTGATCAAAATCAAGTAGGTCATTGTTACGATAGATACCACGGTATTTAGGGCATTGATCATTTATTACTGCACTAAAGACTCCCACATATTGCATTTTATTTTCCTCCCAAATTAAGCAATTCGATGATAAATTCAATTGCTTCAGGTTCAATTGCAACATGAATACGTGATACGCCAATATGTATATGTGGTATGCCATCCCATGTTTTATGATTTACAACGTTAATCAGGTCATTCAGATGTGCCGAATATTCAACGCCTAATTCGTCACAAAGTCGAATCAGTTCCTTAACCATTGGTATGTAACCATCAAATACTTACTGTAGAAAATGTAATAGTACTGTAATAGTACTATAGAAGGAATATGTTCAAATGATGAGGATAGTTATGATTTTGGAGCGATGTCGACAATAATTTTAGAAAATGGATAATACTTGATTCTATAAGAATTATGCTCAATAAGAGGCTGCTGTTTTACAGTAACAAGATCAATGACGTGCTCTGCATCGTTAATACAACGGATAATGAAATATTTCGCAAACGTTTGTTCTGAAACCCTACGAGACACAGAAAAATGCGAATGACAGGACTGTATCTCTTGAACAGTGAAAGTGTGTGTAACTGATATATTTCGCATGAGATCCACTAGTGCCCAAATGCCGCGCTTCATATCACGTGAAAACACGCATTGAAAGATATAGAGCGCATATCCTAATACGATCAAGGCAGCTCCGGGTGCAACAGAAATAGTAACTAAACCAGTCAATGATAAAAGAATCGGGACCAAAAGAAACAGGGTTATTGACACCAGAGAATCAATGATCCATAGTCGACATTCTTTCCACATAAATATCCCTCCTGAATAGCTATAAATGAGCAAATAGTGAAAACTGCACAAGGCGCATCGAAAAAAAGAAAACTGTTCGGTCGCAAATCGCAATTTATCGCGTTTTTTACAACCCAAAGGCTACAGCGGAATCGCGGTTTTTGTGCATTTTTTCGGATTTGCTCGTTTATAGCTGAATAGGTTAATCGACATACGTTGCCGTAGTGGATACAAAGACGCTCAAAACAACATCTATTGTAATATCTACTTCTGAGATAATACAGCCCCGTTTCTTCGTCATAGACGTAGCCGCGATACCGGAAGGGCTGCACAGTGCCCAGTGTTCCGGCCATACTACCTGTCTTGCTGATGGGGCGGCCCCATGCATCATACACATAGTTTACCACAGCCGTGCCAGTGCTGTCAAGAATGGCCACAATATCGCCCTGCAGATTCTTGATATAGCTGTACGGTATGTCGTTGTACACAACTACAGCAGGCTTGTTCTGCGCATCATAGAAGAAGTGCAGATTATTGCTGCTCTGGGTCATGTGCACCACATTCTTGCTATGCAGCGTGTATTTCGTTACCACCCCATTTACAGTTTTTTGCACTCTCAAGCCATTTTCATTATAAACGAAAGTGGCTGTGGTGTCAACAGACTGCATCTGCTTGAGCTGCCTACCATTTTCCCATCCGCGTTTTTAGACAGGGCAGGGATGATTGTGCTTTTCTCCTTGGAAGCACATGATTGCCCCGCTATCTGCTGCACTGTTCCGCGGATAGTTTCACCTGCTGTTGCCAAGCGCATACACAGGCGTTTCAGTCTCTGTCGAAGCGGAAACTGAATCTATTCTCGATGTTTTTCTTTGTTGCTCATACATTTCCTTTCTTTGCGTCTCTTTTGCGCATGTTTTTTCTATCGAACGGTACAAAAAAGCCCCTCGCGCCGTGCGCGGGAGCCTCTCTGTATCTTTCGACGGTATGATTCTATCACACTTTTGCAGCGTGTGCATCCGCGTTTTTAGACATGGCTTGTCTTTCTTCTCTATCCGTCACGAATTCATGTAATCCCTATCGGGTATAATTTCACCTTCCTTATTGACTTTCGCCCCGATTGGGTATAAAATAGAGTGATGATTTAAGCCTTTGGAGGTGTTTATCGTGAACAAGATTGCCCAGTTTGTCCGCGAAAGCCGCAAGGCTGCAGGACTCACACAAGAAGAATTTGCTGTTCGTTCTGGTCTTGGACTTCGCTTTGTCCGTGAATTAGAGCAAGGAAAACCTACTGTCCGCATGGACAAAGTAAATATAGCACTTGCTATGTTTGGCATGGAAGCCGTCCCCGGCAGAAAGGAAACAGACTGATGGACGCATTTAGAGCAGGATTTGTTTATGTCGAAGATTGCTATGCTGGCACACTTTCTGAGACAGAAGATGGCTATCGCTTTGCCTATGATGCAGATTATCTAAGCAGCGAGAATCCGAGAGCAGTTTCGCTGACTCTTCCGCTGCGTGATGAGCCTTATGACTCCAGCACACTATTTTCTTTCTTCGACGGTCTCATTCCAGAAGGGTGGCTGCTAAATGTTGTCACGCGCAACTGGAAACTTAATCGAAAAGACCGTTTTGGTTTGCTGCTTGTCGCATGTCGTGATACGATTGGCAATGTAACCATTCAAGAGGTGCGCAAATGATCTGCCTTTGCTGTGGAAAGCCCATCAAGAATAAAGAAGCTGCCTCCTGCGGCTGGCATCACTCCTGCATCAAACATTTCTTTGGAACTACCAGATTACCTGAAATCACCATTTCAAACGAAGCATTAGAATGGATTGCAAATGAAACAATCAGTAAGGGCTACACTGTACCGGGTGTGCAAAAAAAATTGTCGCTGCACCTGTCCAAAGAAGAGAAAGCTCGCCTAACTTTAGTTGGTTATCCATCCGGATATATTCTAAAGCCGCAGACGAATGAGTATCGTGCCTTGCCAGAAGCAGAGCAAATGATTATGTGTATGGCCGATGCAGCAGGCATCACCACAGTACCGCATGGACTCATCCAATCAGATGGTACATATGCTTATATTACGAAGCGTGTTGACCGCATGGTGCTGCCAGATCAATCAATTCGACTGTTAGCTATGGAAGATTTCTGTCAATTAACCTATCGGTTGACAAATGACAAGTACCAAAGTTCCTATGAACGATGTGCCAAAGTCATTGACCGATGGTCTTCACAAAAGGGATTAGATATGGCAGAATTCTTTATTCGCATTGTTTTTTCTTTTCTGGTTGGAAATTCCGATATGCATTTGAAAAATTTTTCATTGCTTGAAACTGCCCCCGGCTCACAGGAATTTATGTTGTCTCCCGCGTATGACATGCTTCCTGTAAACATCGTATCAACTGACACAGAGGAAACCGCTTTGGCGTTGAACGGCAAAAAGAGCAACTTGCGCAAGAAGGATTTCTTTGCGTTAGCAGCAGCCTGCCACTTGTCGTCCGCTGCTGCTGAAAAGATGATTGAAAATTTGATTAAAAAGGTTGACGTGCTGATTTCTATTGCCGAACATACTGAAATTCCCAATGATATTCAGCAAGCCTGCATTGCACTGCTGATAGAACGCGCCGCTGTATTTGCATAAAGAAAAGAAGGCCCTATCGGGTATAATTCTGCATTCGACATGCATTTTATCACCGATAGGGTATATTTATGATGTCAGCTATCTTTTCCAAGAAGCCAGTCTGTAAGGTTCTTTACGCGAATGCCATTATAGTTTCCTACTGTCAGGCGTTCTGATGTAAGGACTACTTTTTCGTAATTATCGCGGATTTGTGTCAATGGACGCATTTCGCGGTCAAACGTCTCCTGTGCCATCATATCAGCTGTTACCTGATAGTAGCTGTATTCGCCATGCTTCTCCGCCACAAAATCAACTTCCGTGCTTCCGAGCTTGCCAATCATCACCTGATAGCCCCGTCGCAAAAGCTCAAAATAGACTACATTTTCAAGCGTGAAGCCGAAATCGTAATTTCTGCGGGGGAGAATGTGGTTTCTCAAACCGAGATCAACAATGTAGAACTTTTTGTTGACCTTCAGAAGCTGTTTTCCCACAATGTCGAAGCGCTCAGCAGGATAAAATATGAATGATTCTGTCAGCGCATCCACATAATCATCCACCGTATTCGGAGAAACTTTTCTGCCGGAAGAAATCAGATAGTCGGTAATGCTGCGAATAGAAACAGGGCTGCCCACCACGCTTGCAAGGTATTTGGCAATTGATTTCAGCAGGGCAATGTCTGTGATTTTCCGCTTGCTCGTCTCGCTTTCTCGCCGCACCTGCCTATCTTCGATGTCTTTCACGATAACGGTATTGTAGATGCCCTCCAAATAGGTTTCCACTTTTGCTGTGGTGCGCCCCATCCGAGCAACGTAAGGCAGTCCGCCGCATTTCAAGTACTCCGCAAATCCACGCTCCTCGTCCATCCCTGTAATCGTCAGAAATTCTTTCAGCGAAAGCGGGAGCATCTTAATCTCCACATAGCGCCCTGTCAGAAGCGTGGCAAGGTCGCCAGAAAGCGTGTACGCATTAGAGCCGGTGATGTAAATATCCACATTGGGCTTCACATACAGACTATCCACGACCTTTTCAAAGTCAGCAACCTTTTGAATTTCATCAAGAAAGATGTAGGTGTTTTTTTCGGGAATCAGCCGTTCTTTCAGATATGCGTACAGCTTTTTGTAATCCAGCAGTTCCTCATACTCCAGTTCCTCGAAGTTTATCGAAACAATCTGCGCATCTGCAATGCCATTCTCCTTGAGCCAAGTTTGATACTGCGCCAGCAATGTAGATTTTCCGCAGCGGCGAATGCCGGTCACGACCTTGATAACTTGTTCGTCCTTCCAGCCAATCAGCTCGTCAAGATACTCTTTTCGCTCTACCACTGAATACACCTCCTGCAAGAAGTATCTCTATTATAGAACAGAATATTCTCGAAGTCAATATAGTATTCCGAAACCGGAATTTTTTTGTGTTTTCATGCAATCATATTCCCAATAGAAATCAGCCGCTACCATTTTCAAATGAGAATGCGCCGCGAATCTTTGTATTCTGACTAACGCAAATGAACCCCAGCATACCGCGCTGCACATAGTATCCACAAACTGTTATTGATTAGCGCTGCAAAGTCGGTCGAATGTTAAAAGTTTTTGCATTTCAGTGCATTTACTTTATTTTTTCGCCGATTTGTGCTATACTAATGATACAGGAGGTGTACCACATGATAGATTCTCATGAACTTAGACGGCGCGACAGCTATTTGAATAAGCTGATTGGCTTTCAGGATACGGAACCAGTCAAGGTTATTACCGGTATTCGCCGCTGCGGTAAGTCCAGTCTGTTAAAGTTGATGGTTCAGCATTTGAAGGATACCGGTGTTCTGCCGGAGCAGATTATCGAGATGAATTTTGAGTCCTTTGATTTTCATAAGATGAGTGCTGACGATGTCTACCGATATGTGAAAGAGCGCATCATCGCCGGAAAGAGGATGTACCTTTTCTTTGACGAGCTGCAGCGAATCAAAGCATGGGAAGATGCAGTAAACGCTTTCCGTGTGGACTTTGATTGCGATATCTATGTTACCGGGTCGAATGCCTATCTTCTTTCTTCGGAGTATGCCACCTATCTCTCCGGACGGTGCGTAGAAATCAAAATGCTGCCGCTCTCTTTCCGCGAATTTCTCGATTTTCATGGTTTTGATGTTCGTGAAACGCAAAGTGCGCTTGGCGGGCTTCGCAAACAGGTATTCGATAAAAACAATGAACGCTATGAGTTGCGAGAGGTTTTCGCTGCCTATATGCGCTTCGGCGGGATGCCCGGCATTGCTGATGTTGGTCTGGAGCAGGAAAAGGTGCTGGCACTTCTTGATGGCATCTATTCCACAGTCGTAATCCGCGATATTCTGGAGCGAGAAATTCGCAGAGGGCAAAAGCAAATCACAGACCCTGCGCTGCTTCGCAAGATTATCCTGTTCCTTGCAGATAATATCGGCTCCAGCGTTTCTATTGCCTCCATCGGTAATATACTGGTAAACGAAGGGCTTTTGGACGATGATAAACGCAAGGGTATCCCCAGCGCACATACTGTACAAGCCTATGTGAATGCGCTGTTGGAGAGCTACTTCTTCTATGAAATCAAACGCTTTGACATCAAGGGCAAAGCCTACCTCCGCACGCTCGGAAAATACTATATCGTTGACATCGGACTTCGCAATTATTTACTGGGTTTTCGCAATCGCGACAGCGGTCACGCCATCGAGAATGTCGTTTACTTTGAGCTTCTTCGCCGTGGCTATGATGTAGCAATCGGCAAAATCGGCAATGGCGAGGTGGATTTCATCGCAACGACAGCTGACGAAAAAAAGTATATTCAGGTAACGGAGTCCATGATGAGCGAGGACGTGCGCAAGCGTGAACTCGCACCGCTGCAAAGCATTCGTGATAACTACGAAAAAATCGTGTTATCTCTTGAGCCGGGACTTGATACTTCCTATGACGGCATCAAATCCGAGAACCTCATTGATTGGCTTCTCAACGAATAATCACTGCATTTTCAGAGACACGTTCTTTGAGTCCCCGCCGTAGAATGTACCTATTATAATAGGTAGAAACTCATCCTGAAATGCCAAAGAGCCCGCCAGCACACTGTGTTATTCACAGTATGCTGACGGGCTGAAAATACTCAATCCTTTTTCTTTACGAAGCAGCGTTTCTTATAGAACGCAATGCCATAGCAATGAATGTGGTCACTGTCATATTCATCTTCAAAATCCTTGGCATACATTCTTTGGTCAATTTGCCGCAGCGCCTTGTCACACGCAGATTCCAAATCGCCTAATGTCATCGCGCGTTTCGCTTCAAAAATAGCCACCCGGCCATTGATCGTATCGCAGACAACGACATCACTTCGACCTTCTCCATGTTCCTTGTTTGAATCCACCTGATATCCTGCACCAGCGAAAATACCGCTCAGAAATGCGTGATAAAAGTCCTCTCCATAATCATGGTAGCTTATGGTGCGCCTTAATAGTGTGCTCACTTCCCTTGTGATTTTTTCGCAGTTGCCACGCCACACGGCTTCAAAAAGTGTGTTTCTATTCCATTTAGAAGCACTTTCCTCAAACCATTCAGCGACCTCTGTTTCAAAAATCTGTTTGATTTCCAAATTCGGAATTTTCAGCGCCACCATGTTATCCGGAAGAGCTTCATTGATTTCACCATCTCTGACCCGTGTCAAATAGCCCGTCAGGTACATCATGCTCCATAGATTTTCCTCAGAGGAGTGCAAATAGTCATACGTCAGATTTTCATCCACTCTCTGTACGATATATCCGCCGCTCATCAGCGTTTCCATTCTCTTGGTAATGCTTGTGCCGGCATAATCAATGAACGAGCGAATGATTGCGTTATCACTTGTATCTTTCCAATACTCATCTGGTTCTGCATTGGAATTTTTCTGCAAATCATCAATATAGCACATCACATCCCAAGGGCAATAGACATCGGCATCACCGAAACGGTAGCCATCATACCATTTCTTTATGACTTCTTCCTTCCCCTTGATGCCTGCATCTTCAAGGATTCTATCCACTTCGCTTTGAACAAATCCATAGTATTCGTTAAGGTGAGATGAAGTAATTGTGTTCGAGACGAAATTGTTTGTGCCTGTAAAAATGCTCTCCTTTGCAATTTTCAGGCATCCAGTAACCACGGCAAGTTGAAGATACGGATTATCCTTTAATGCCTGCATAAATCCCTTCATGATTTCAAGCATTTCTTTGTAGTAGCCGTTGCTGGTTGCTTTCGCCATAGGGACATCATACTCATCAATGAGAATAATTGCATTTTTATGATAGTGTCTGTTCAGAAACTCTGAGAGAATTTGAAGTGAACGCATCACTTCAACCTTTCCCGCGTGCTTATACGCAATGTTCCAAAACAGCTTCTTTTCTTCTTCGTTCAGCACCGAGCTTTGCATCAGATATTCATGTTTCTTATAAAGTTCTCCAATTTCATAAGCAAACTGCTCATACGCAGTTGAAAAGTCGTTTCCCTCAACTGCTTTAAGACTCAAACTCATCACAGGCCACTGGTTCATCCACGCATCGCAAATACCCTTTTGCCTTGAAATTTCCAGTCCCTCAAACAAACTTTTGCTATCTTTTTGAATGTCTAAGAAGCACTCAAGCGTACTCATTCCTAACGTCTTTCCAAAGCGGCGCGGGCGAGTTATTAATGTAACTTGCGTACCGGACGACTTGAGTATTTCACCAATCAGCCCTGTCTTATCGACATAGTATAGACCTTCTCTACGGATCTTTTCAAATTCGGATTTTCCCTTCGGAATGTTCAAAAAAGCCATGCTACCTACTCCCTTCCGAAGCATTACTACCGAGGCCGCTCTTGCGCATAACCCTCAAAAGGATATTGAACCTCAGTGTACTTTGATTTTACCATCTATCTCTGGAAATAGCAAGTCAATCGTACGGAATAGCCGGCGATATTTTTTTCTCAGTCCACTTGTCAAATCATTGGGCGGAGGGCAAGCAGACGAAGAAACACGATTGAAGAACTTCAATCCATTGCTAACGTTGCGCTGTCGTCCTTCTGCGCGTCGCATCCAGAATATGCCTCTTTTACTTTTGATTCTTTTGTGCGTTCATATTTTCCATAAGTTCCCAAATCCATTTCTCGTGCGTATCGCTCTTATTGCGAATTTCGCGGAACTCCCTGCTTAATAGGTGCTTCATCACCAATTCTTTTGGTGCATATTGCTGCTGAGCGTTCTTAAACCAGCGAATCATTCCAAGACTTGCCCACGTCAAAACGGTCTTTTTTGAGTAACCCGTCAACTGGGAAATCGCCGCCGCCGTCATCAAGTCTGGATACACGCTGATTTTCCGAACTAAAAGCCGCTGATACACCCGCATAACTGCTTGATCATAGTTGATTGACGGATGCACAATCGGCTCACGCCCCGCTCCGCCTACTCCTATAACACGATACCTGTCAGGATGCTTCTCCCTATCCCGGAGAAATGCCACTGCATCACTCGTTCGGATAATGTACTTATGCGTGGAATGCCCCGTATTTGTGCAAGCAATCATCCCATTGTCAAGATAGAACTTCGCCATGCGCTTGCTGATATGGCACAATTTATAGAGCTGTTCCTTCGAAATCGTCTCCGGATACGCCTTCAAAATCGCTTTATAGTCGATGTTCTGACTCATTGCATATCACCTCATCTGTTTTACCAACACCAGACGGGTGTGCGTTGCGCGCTGTTCTCGTTCTTTTCTCTCCAATTTTCTCTCCAAACTGCCAAATTCTCTCCAAATTCGGAGAGAACAGCGTACATCTTTCGAGCCTTTGCCTCTGCTTGCCTGCCGCCTTTGCGAAGTCCAGAAACACTTGATTTTTGAACATTTTCCGGGTATGCCAACTTCCAGCACATCAATTTCCGCAATTCCATGCAGGATCTGGTTTTCGCCTGCCTGCGGATTTCGCGCACCATGCGCCGACTCCTCGAAGCGCATCCCGCCAATGCGAACCATGTCCTGCCGCACATTCGCAATCTCCTCCGCCGTTGTCGCCAGAATCGCCTTCATGCTGCAATAATCTTTCAGCGCCGCCATTGCCGCGCTCCGCTTATCCAGATAGTTCCATGCAATACTCATTCCGCAAACCTCCTGTCGTTGCTTCGTAGCCTCATCATAGCAGAAAAGTTCGCGAATTCAAAACCAGAAACTGAAATCCTGAGCCCCAGTAATTCCAAGGGATTCAGGACTTTTCTTTTTGCCGTCTGCTTGAAAGTCGGGACAATGCAAGCCTTTCCGGACTGCCTGAATTTCAGTTTCTGAAACGCAAAAATGAAGAAAATTTTCAGGCATAGAAAAAGCGGCACACAGCCGCTTGGGTGTCGGTTGTGTGCCGCTGAGGAGCTTGCAAGTGCAGGAAGTTTTTGTAGCATTGCTTGCGAAAAAAGCATTGGGCATTTTGAAAATGCAGAAAACCAAACCAGCGCTATATTGTTCAGGAGCAACAATGGTAACAGCGTATTCCGCTATTCTCAAAAACATCAGAACTCATTCAGCATAGATTTACAATATATATCATTTATTCAATGTGACAAATGATATTCGAAGTAGAACACATTCATGCTAATCATTTTTGTTAAGTAAAAGTCCGTTCCATTATTGCGCTTTCCAAGTATATAGTAATCATTGTATATTTCAAAATCATAGTTATCAAAATAGTTCTCAGTAGCAACAAAAGATAAGTAATCATTAGAAATTAGTGGCTCTGTTTCTGGTGAATAATAAATTCCATATTCTATACCATTCATGAAACTTCCCCTATATTCTAAGACAAGAAACACTACACCATTAGGTTCTACATATAACTGTTTAGCTTCCAGCTTTTGCTTTATTTTTTCAAAGTAATCATGATACGGTTCTGAATCAATCACATCCGTCGTTAGTCCATATTCAAGCGCATACTGGCTAATTTGCAATAATGTATTCGTTACGCCTCGCCAATTTGTTTGAACTTCCCATGCGATTTTCTGTTCCGGAGATGAAATAAAAGACACACCATTAAGCATAATTATCACGCATATGACACATACACTTATTATCACAATTGCTTTTTTCATTTTTTCCTCCATACTATAAGCTCACTGCATAAACTGGTCTAAAATATCTTTGTAAATATTATTCTCTTCCGGGCGGGTCCATGTCACCTCAATTTCTTGACCATGTTGCGCTTTATAAAGCAAAATGCCATACGCTATCCATTGATTATCTTCCCTTGAATCATAATAAGTATCACGGTCTTCTATTTTTGCTGTACCACCAGAAATTGCAGCATACCCCCCGCCGGCGAATAGAATGTCTGCTGGAATTCCCATAGCGCTCCCGATATATCCATAATGTAAATTCCCAAACTGTTCCAAAGTCATTGCTCCATCTTCTGGAAAATTGCCATTTTCATCAGGGAGGCAAACCATCTTTACCTTAAAGCGAGTTGCAGATTTATACTTTTCAAACTCTTCTTGTGAAATCCAATCCGGTGGATTGCGTTTATAATCCCACTCTCCATTATGGTTGACCTTACTGTAAAAGTATGCATATTCATAGATTTTTGCACTACCGATGAAAAAGCCCTGTCTTATAAAACAATAGGTTCTCACAAAACGTACTTTCTTTTCATTTTCGTCAAGCAGTTTCCAGAACTCTTCTGTTTTGTCATCTACTTTTCCTGATGGATCTTTACACATGATTGGATTGCCGCGACAATAATTGTATAAATTAGACAGCAAACCATATACGATAATACTATCTGCATTCAAAAACCGTCCCCACTGTGCATTATAGTACCGGCTCCTGAGATAGTACAGCCCCGTCTCCTCATCAAAGACATACCCGCGATAGCGGAACGGCTGCACCTTGCCCAGCGTTTCCGCCAGCTCACCAGTGCACCACAGCGGCATACCCCACGCATCGTAGCCGTAGCTGACGACGGCATTGCCATTCTCATCCAGAATCGCAACAATGTCACCCTGTAAGCTCTTGACATACGCATACGCCGTGCCGTTGTACACCACCACCGCCGGACGGTTCTGCGCATCGTAGAAGAAGTGCAGCTCGTCGTTGCCTTTGGTCATATGCACAACATTCTTTCCATGCAGGGTATAGTCTGTTACCACCCCATTTACTGTCTTTTTCACCCGCAACCCGTTTTCATTATACACAAACTGGGCGTCGGTGTCAATGCTCTGCATCCGCGCAAGCTGCCGCCCGTTTTCCCATGTGTACGTCCACTTACCGTCATTCAGCGGGGTGCCAATGACACAGAAAAGGCCACCCGGCAATGCCGGATGACCAAGGAACTTCAGTGCTTTAACTATCGATTGACGTGTTGTGTTAGTTCATTTGTTATGGGATATGCCACTTACTCCCACCATTCGCCATTCGGATCTCGAACTTGATACTCGTCCAAAGTTTCAAAATGAGTGGCAGGGTTCACTGTGATAATGCTGCATTCTTCCGGAAAGGCATTGTAGCCAACAAATTGAACAGACTCAGAAAGTGTAACCTCTGTCAGCTCCCAATTGTAATAGAAAGCATACTCTCCTATATACTCAACGCCGTTCGGGATACTGATGCTTGTAAAAGCACAGTTAACGAAACAATACGCAGGTATTTGAGTGATGGTAGATGGAATAGCAAGTTCTTTTATTCCTGTTGCGTTGAAACTATACGGGCTCAAAGTGGCGAGCTTTGCAGGCAAAACTACATTTTCCAAATCAGGAAGATCATAAAAGACACCAGTGCCGATTGCAGATATGCTATCCGGTAATACAACATCGGTCTTATCAGTTAGCCAGTTATCAAGGCACTGTTCACCCAGATACATAACCGGTGGGATTGCTTCTTCTGAACTACATGGAGAGGAATACAGCAATGTTTCTGAACGTGTATCAACGAGGAATCCCTTGTTCATGACATAAAACGGATTGCCTTGAGGGAATGTAATCTCCGCTTTGACATGAAACATACTTCCTTCGGAAATTGTTTCCAGAGTGGATGGTAAGCAAATGCTGCTCGCCTCGCAACAATCCGTGAATGCGCCGTCTTCGAGGAAAACAACACCTTCAGGGATGACAATTTCAAGAGGGTCAGTAATAGGCTCGCTTTGACTGGAGGCAAACGTCCCAGAGCCTATTCCAATTACTGGCTTTCCACCAAGCGTGTTGGGCACTATCAATGTAGAAAGCGGCAACTTCTCTCCTGAATTTTCCCAGTCGACCAGTACTGCACCTTCATTGGTCATGTAGTAAGAAAAATCGCCTTCTGTATAAGTTATATCTTCTGAAACTGCGGTGTTAGAAAGGAAGAACAGAATCAAAAAACTTAGAATAGTTAATTTCATTCACTACACCCCTTTGCGCAAAATGATAAGTTGGTAAAAACAAGAATCACGGTTTACTCGTAGAAATCATCAAGTTCATCTCTGACACGCCAGAGAGTCGGAGCTTCCTCCTGTGTACCGAGACCAGCTGGCCACGCGATATATTCGAAGCGGCGACAGAGTTCTTCATACGTAATGTCCTCCGAAAGAATTCCTTCTTCCGTTCCTGCAGCATGATTGATTGTGAGCATACCATTACTAAGGCGTGCAGCAAATGTTGCTCCGTGACCGTATTCTGCCCCATTATATCCAGCAGTGCGAAGGAAGCACTCAATGAAGTAATGTGTCACATTCTTCGAACGTAAATACGATATGCATGGAATGATCAATATAAAACGCTTTCTTCTCTGATTCAACGAGCGCCCAACCATTAAAAAACGGTGATACTGAATCCCATATGCAGGGGCATACCACATTGCCGGATAAATCGGCATATCCCCAGCATTCTTGTTGGTCTTTGACTATTATTAGCTGTTCATATACATTACATCCCCGCTCACTATCAATGAATAACTTCCGCTCTGGCTCGATAATATCTGTTCCCAACCGATTGATTAAACTTGTACCTTCGTCATTTGTAACGAGAATTAGCTCATTTGTAAAATAGGACAATTCGGAATGGCAGTCAAATTTCCGAAGAGTGTGACCGTCTTCGTCAATCAGTAAAGGTTGTTGTTCCAGACTTACCGCAAAAGAAATTCCATTGAACCAGTATTCATTATCATATTTAGGAGAACAGCATATATTGCCCATTCTGTCAATATGTCCCCATTTCCCGTCTTGTAAAAAAGATGCATAGCCATTCAAATGCGTGGAAACATCCTCGTATTGTGGGGAAATTATACAATTCCCGTTATAGTCAGCAAATCCAAAGAGACCACTTTCTTTGTCGCGTACAGTGATCAAATCGCCTAAGCTTACAGGAACAAGTTCATCTGGAAGCGGAACAATATCTCCTTTTTCATTAAAAACAACATATGTGTCATCCCGCTGATCAATAGTATATCCACCAACAAAACCGCTAAAATATTCGCCGGTAAACACATAAGGAATTTGAAGTTTTCCATTTGTTGTATCGACATACCCATAGTATGTTCCATCGATGGACACCCGCACAAGATCAGACTCTTCACAACAATACCATATATCTTGATTTCGGTGAAAGATAAATCCTGAAAAATATCCAGTTGTCACATCAAAAAATCCCACGCCCTCTTCATTCTGAAGCCAATATATACCTGTATGCATACCGCCACAGTATACACCGTTTTGACCTTCTTCAATGCCACCAATAAACCGCATTACATAATTTCCGTTTATATCAATTATTCCATATTCTTGCGTTTGACGGTCTATCATTACAGATGCATAGCCTCTGCCACGGAATTCACCTGCATCTTCCCATTGACAAGGAATTATTATTTTTCCGCTATCATTTACATATCCATAATATCCATTTTGGAAAATGAGGTGCGGATAGACTTGTGCTGAATTCTCTTCGCAGATGACGGTCAAGCATGTTTGATGGCAAAGCAGAAAGACAAATAGAAATACAACCATCAAATTCTTAATACCTTTGAAAAACATGATGATCACCTCATTCTATGTAAAATCACTTATACAGATACCATTTGTTGTTCGGATCAAGCATAAATGCATCTGAACCCTTCGTGTAATCCGGATGACCAAACGCATCCCAATGCCCAATTTCATCCAAAGCCGTTATATTAGGCCCTGCATTAGAATCATCCATGAAGACGGCTGTAGTGATTGTTTTCGCTTGGGTTGCTATATTTGCCACACTAGTAGATTGAAACACTGCCAGTCGGTATCCTTTCCCATCTCCAAAATCGTACATGATAACCAAACCGCAATGACTTGTCCCTTGATAAATCTCCATTCCTGGTTGTAACTGATTTAAGTCAGTAAGTTCTTGCAAATCAGGGCAAGAAGCTCTTCGTTTTCCAGCGCTATTTCCACCGCCTAATATTCCCCTTAGAAGTGATGCGCAGCATACTCGAATAACCTGCTTTTTTTTGTAAATGCCATACTTATATTTTCCGTTTTCTTTGATTGAATATCCATACATTTCTGGATTCTCCATAATTTTATCAATAGCACGAGCCACTTCTGGAGACACACCATAGTACTTCCAAGGATCAGAAGTATTTTCAATATAGAATGACATTTCACCAAGTCGCGATGAAGTAGTCCCCTCTGTGTCCAAATTATTTATCGGTGAATTTTCGCAATAAGAAAATAGGTTCTGTAATAAAACGCTATCAGCATTCACAAACCTGCTCCGTTCCGCGTTATAATACCTACTCCTTAGATAGTACAGCCCAGTCTCTTCATCAAACACATACCCTCTATACCGGAACGGATTGAGTGTCCCCAGCGTCTCCGACAGCGCCCCATTTTTGCCAATGGGCATACCCCATGCATCATACATATAGCTAACGACAACATTCCCCGTACCGTCGAGAAGCGCAATCACATCGCCCTGCAAGCTCTTGATATACGCATAGGGAACTCCGTTGCACACCACCACCGCCGGGCGGTTCTGAGCGTCATAGAAGAAGTGCAGCTCATCCGTGCCGGAAGTCATATGCACAACATTCTTCCCGTGCAGGCAACCGCTCGTTGCTCTCGCCACGCCGCATTGTCATAGACGAATGTCTTTGACCGCGGCGAAGCTGATGGGCTTCGCCGCGGTTTTTCGTAACGTTTGTTTAGACACCAGTACCTGCATCCTTACTTAAAGAGATACCACACAATTCGTTGGCAGCGTTGCTGATGCTCTTGTACGGTATTGTCTGAGAGCCTAATCTTATTTTACATCCGCCCTTTTTTCTATCATATATGTAATTACTTTTTCTGCATAAATCATGCTGAGTTGAGTAAGACAGATGAGAATAGATGCGAGATCTCTATTTCCACCGAGCGTTTCCGCAAGACGAGCTTTCCCGTTTGACAGTATAAACCAAACAGGAAAAAGTAAAATAAATATTTCCCAACTTGCATCAACAATATACAGAAGCCTATTCTTTCGATTAGCCAAGATTTGAGACAGTAACCTTTTGATTTTCATAATTAATCGTCTCCAATCCAATCTATATCCAACAATTCCTGCATGGTCATCTCGCCAACCTTCTGTTGCGGTGTTACCGCTTATTGCTACATTGTTTGAATCTTCAGAGATAGAGTAGTTGATGTTGTGTAAATCAGTTCATCATGAGGTTAATTTCATTTCCAGTAGTATCGATATAGTATTCATAGTAATCGTCATCAATCCACTTTCCCACTTGCGCCACTCCTTCTACGAAAGGTGTTGCCCAATCGTACTGACACTCAATAACCACATGTCCAAAGCGGTCTACATATCCAAAGCCTGCATCCCTGTCTTCTACCAGAACTAATTCATTGATTCCAATACCCTCGTCAGCAATTGTAACTGAAAACCATTGTGGTTCAACAAGTGTCTTGGTTGAAATGCAAAAGAATCCCATATATTCTTCATCATCAACGCGATCGATGATAATATAGAATCCATCACTCAGACCGCCAATGTAACTGTTAGAATCTTCAAATGGCGTTGTCTCATAATATGAATGCTGATCCCAGATGCTATCGTATCGGCATGGTACGAGATATTCGCCGTTTTCATCTATAATCCCCCACTGCCCATCGGTAGAGCAAACGGCTGCGGTTCCGCCCCGATACCACCCCGCAACAGCCCACTGCGGCTGTATAACTATAGAACCAGTACGATCGGTATATCCCCACATGCCATTTTGTTCATGAGGTGTCAATACCTCAGTATATTCCTGCGACGTAGACTGATCAGCTGACACCTCAATCGGAAGGAATATCATAGGGAAGAGCAATCCAAGAACCGCACACACCGCTATAGTCAACACATGCCAGTTCGCCCCACTCATAGAAACCATGCCCAGTTTCTGGATTGTACAGCCGTTCTTCCAAATTCGCATAATGCATTCGATCTCCTTTTCCTGTGGTTTCAATAATACAATGCTCATATCCATTATGACTCCCGATGTAATATGCCATGTGCCTCTTTCCGTTCTTATCTGGAAGAGTAAATAGCACGGCACCATATGTGATTTCCTCCAAAGCAGTGGGATCAATATCTTCTAAGCGGGAAAGGTTGTTCGCTCGGATTCCACTTGCAGTCGCACAAATATTAGCATTCAAGGTTCTGCTGTTTTTGAAAAACTGTTGTCCCATGAACCTCGCACCGCCAATACAATCAACATATCCAAATCCCATATTGCGGCGATACTTCCAACCTTTTTTACCATCGACGACGTCGTTAACCATATAGTGGAGGCCATTCACGAAATAGAACACACTCATTTGCTCGCCATCAACGGCAGTTCCCCAACGAGGACTCTTCCGCAAAGGTTCAATCCAACCCTCAAGCCACTCTTCTTCTGTACCCATTGGTATGGGGAATTGCCCCTCTTACACGGTATCTCCAGTTTCTTGACGCAATAGAATTGAGCTGACACTATTATAAGCATACTCATTATAGGCTAAAACAATGCAGTGGGGATTACTTCGAATCTCTGAATAGGTTGTATGGGGACGTGTTTCGGCGTGTGAAGAATCAGATTGTATACAGATGTATTGCTGTTTACGCACACAGGGTATTGAGGCGGCATACATAACTTGAGGTAAGTTGACAACCCGCACATCCACTATGTCAGAAAAGTTGAAAGTACGTAATGCTTTCCCGGTAGGACTATACAATGCAACAATACGCTTGTCAACAATAATGTGTACATACTCGTTACATTTAATTGTTATCAAACAAGCTCTCCATGCTACGATAGATAGAATAACTGAAAAAAGAAATGAAATAAACACAATACCCTGCACTTGGTTTCCCAAATACAACACAAGGAACATGAGTATAGTTACCAATAGACTCGTTATGGATGTAATGGTACAGAAAAAAACACTCATTTTTCTATATACTGTCGGTAGAACAGGAAAATACACTCTAACACCTCACTCACAAACACAAATTAAGGCAATCCCGCACAAAGAAAGAACAGCCAAAAGGACGAAAAAGGGGTATAATAAAGAGGTGAAGAAGCAATTCAAGGAGCAGAATGAATAAATTTGTAAGAAAAACTATCGGTGCGATCCGGATTAGGCTCGATATATACTCTCGGAACGCGATATAGCAGAACCTCATTCGGAAGACAATTGACATCATGAACGACTTTACCATATTGCATTTTTTTTGCATCAGGTTGTTTACAATACAGATACTCAATAGAAAATCCGTAACTGAGGATGTAAGTATATTGTGAAAAGTCAAAACCAACGAGAGAATTATACTGATTATAAATCAACTTCTCTTCCGACGAGACAAAATCATCAGGGTGAAAGAATGTGCGCCATGTGTACATATCTGCTTCGGCTTTATTATTGTTTTTATCTCTAAAGGAAAAATCGGAAGCGTGTGTGTAACACAATTCGATTGGAAGAGAACACCAAGATCCTATGTCAAACCACCAAACGAATTGACATATGAGCAAAGCGAAGATGAAAAACATTATCAACATATTCTTTTTCACCAGATACATTTCCTTTCATTACCATATCAGTCAATCCACATCCCGTCTTTTGAGAAGGTCACCCAGCAACTTGCATATAGCCAATTCATCAAGTTGCTGAAATTTTTCGACAAACCATTTGACCACTTGAGGCCAGGAGATTGATAAGGTATTCCCGTGCCTTCATAATAGTTAACAGAAGCGTATGCTGAACCCATAGTCGGCGCCCCACCGGCTTTTGAAGAAAGCATACCAATAGCTGTCATATATTCTGAGTTTGGCGTGGCGCCGTTACACGAAAGCAGGTAAATGCCCTTATTGACTCGTATCTCTTTCAATTCATTGATAGAGCTATAACAGTGGTTCCCGTTCGCATCTTCACCTGATTCAGTAGTTTCCTTCAAATAACCACCTGCACAGTCAATAGTGCCAGGGCTGCCGTGCGCATAAATGATAATGTAATCGTATTCGTAAGCTCCGGCATTGTTCCATGCTGCTATGAACTCAGGAATATTGGTAAAACCAGCAGGCATTACGTAATGGCCATTTTCCCGCAAAGCGTTGATTGCCCATTCACCTTGAAGGGTTAGACCCTTATATTCAGGATGTTCATCTGTAGCATTGGGGCGACTATCATAAATGACATAGATACTGTCCTGTCCGTTAGCATCAGCACGGATTGTCGGAGCATTACGGGAATAAGCATAGGCATTTGCAGAAGTATGTGTACCACGGGTTGACAGCATTGAGTCAGCAGAGATACAACGACTGTTGTGTGCATTGTAAAATCTGTTTCTCAGATAATACAGCCCCGTCTCTTCGTCGTAGACATACCCCCTATACCTAAACGGCTGCACCTTGCCCAGCGTTTCCGCCAGTTCACCGGTACACCAC
>ERZ857757.1314-NODE-1314-length-20097-cov-11.514520_pt1 | contig 20097 bp, 19 predicted proteins | sample MGYA00519764_ERZ857757 | MGnify/ENA primary metagenome ERZ857757 (study PRJEB31778, sample SAMEA3449359) | human gut metagenome | biome: human gut; feature: human-associated habitat; material: faeces | place: United Kingdom | collected 2010/2012 ... | reverse complement strand
CGCGGCACCGTCGTGCGCGACGCGGAATCGAACGAGATCATCAAGGATATGTCCGACTCCGAGCCGTTCATCCTCTGCCGCGGCGGCAAGGGCGGCTGGGGCAACTGCCACTTCGCCACGCCCACCCGTCAGGTGCCGCGCTTTGCCAAGGCGGGCCTGCCCGGCGAGAGCCACGACGTCATTTTAGAGCTCAAGCTGCTCGCGGACGTGGGCCTCATCGGCTTCCCCAACGTCGGCAAATCGACGCTGCTCTCGGTCGTTTCCAAGGCGCGGCCGAAGATCGCCAACTACCACTTCACCACGCTCTTCCCCAACCTCGGCGTCGTGTACGTCGACGAGGGCGTGAGCTTCGTCATGGCGGACATTCCCGGCATCATCGAGGGCGCGGCGGACGGTGCGGGCCTCGGCCACGACTTCCTGCGCCACATCGACCGTTGCCGCCTGCTCGTTCATGTGGTCGATGTCTCGGGCAGCGAGGGGCGCGACCCGGTCGCGGACTTCGACGCCATCAACGCCGAGCTGGCGCAGTATTCCCCCGAGCTGGCGACGCGCCCGCAGATCGTGGTCGCGAACAAGACCGACATTATGGAGGACGAAACGCTGCTCGAAAAGCTGCGCGCGCACGTCGAGGAGGCGGGCTATCCCCTCTTCGCCCTTTCCGCCGCATCCCACACCGGCACGCGCGAGCTGGTGCTGAAGATCGCCGAAAAGCTCTCCACGCTCCCGCCGGTCACGGTCTACGAGCCGGAGTACGTCCCGCGCCCGCCGAAGCTCGACACCTCCGCCCCGCTCAACATCACGGTGGACGACAACACCTACATCGTCGAAGGCCCGTGGCTCGAGCGGCTCATGGCGAACGTCAACTTCTCCGACTACGAGAGCCGGATGTATTTCGACAAGATGCTGCGCGAGAGCGGCCTCTTTGCCCGCCTTGAGGAGATGGGCATTCAGGACGGCGACATCGTCAGCCTCTACAACCTCGAATTTGAATACCAGCACTAAGCCAGACGGCGCTCCTCTCGGGAGCGCCGCCTGTTCGTTATTTGCCGTCTTCCCTCGGCGTTTTTTTCGTCTCGATCGGATAAAGCTGCGGGGCCTCGCCGCTTCCGTCACAGAGGGCAAGGAAGACCTCCCTGAAGGCAGAATAGCCCTGCTCGCGCAGCTTCCGCGTGAGCCAGACCTCGTCCTTGCCGACGGACCGCAGATTCTCCGGCAGCACCTCGCCGTCCATAATGACCGGCGTCATGAGCACGCTCTGCTTCGGCGAGAGCGAAAGATCGGTCGGCTGCGCGGCGCGGTAGGCCTCCCTGGGCAGAAAGCTCAGGTTGCCGTTGTGCTCAAAGACGACCGTCTCGAGCTGGGAGAGGTCAAACCAGCCGCCCGCGCGGCAGAGCGTAAGGAACTCACTCAGGTCGAGCTTCGCGCGCTTGAGGTGCTCGCGGTAGAGCGTTCCTCCGTCGTAGAGGATGAGCGGCTTGCCCGTAAAGGCCCGCCGCGCGGCGAGAGACTTGTTCGTCCACAGCGTGACGCCCCAGGCCAGAAGCCCGTAGACCACCATGCCGGTGAGCGGGCGCAGCGGCGACTCCGGCTCGGTCGCCATCTCGGCGGCAATGGAGCCGACCGAGATGCCGGAGATGTAGTCGAACATTGTCATCTGCGAGATCTGCTTGTTGCCTACCAGCTTTGTGAGCAAAAACAGAACCAGATACGAAACGACCGCTGTGACGGCGAGACTCAGAAAATCAAGCCCGTCCATCGGCTGAACATTATCCATAAAAATCCTCCCGCGGCATTTTTTGCAGTTTGCCGCGGGAGGTGTCGTTTTATTCACTTCGTGTGGACGTTGATGAATTCCGCGCGCAGCTTGGAGTAGAGGATGGTCTGGCTGGAGTACAGTCCCCGGTAGCCCGAGCAGACATAGCTCACCGCACACACGACCGCGTAGCACAGCAGTCCGTCCGCGCCGAACAGCTCAACGCTGATGAGCAGCGAGGTGAGGGGGCAGTTCGTCATGCCGCAGAAAAGGCCCGTGATGCCGAGCGCCGCGGCAAAGCCCGCGGGCAGGCCGAGCAGCGCTCCCGCCGCGCAGCCGAAGGTCGAGCCGACAAAGAGTGTGGGCACGATCTCGCCGCCCTTGAAGCCGCAGCCGAGCGTAACGGCGGTAAAGACGATCTTGAGCAGGAACGCCTCCGGCTTCGCCGTGCCGCCGAGCGCGGCGGCGATGACATGGCCGCCCGCGCCGTTGTAGTCGCGGCAGCCGGCGAGCAGCGTCAGCGCGATCACAAGGCAGCCGCCGAGGAAGGCGCGCAGATAATCGTTTTTGACCAGCCGCTCCGCCAGATGCTCCGTGCGGTGGAGCGCCTCACAGAAGAGGATGCTCACCAGCGCGCAGCCGAGCGCCAGCGCCGCCGCGCGCGCCAGCGTGAGCGCGTCGGTCTCCGGTGCGGCAACGGCGAAGCGCATCGGCTCGATGCCGAAGCGCAGCGATACGGCGTAGGCTACCAGCGACGAGGTGATGCAGGGAATGAGGCCGGAATAGTATAGCACGCCGATGCTCACGACCTCGAGCGCGAAGAACACCGCCGCGAGCGGCGTGCCGAACAGCGCGGAGAACAGCGCGCTCATGCCGCACAGCGTCGCCAGGCGACAGTCCTTATCGTCCATGCGCAGCATCTTGCCGAAGTGCTCGCCGAGGTCGCCGCCGATCTGCAGCGCCGCGCCCTCACGTCCCGCGCTGCCGCCCGCCAGATGCGTGAGGAGCGTGGCGAGGAAGATGGCGGGAATGAGCAGGATCGGCAGCTCGCGGCCCTGATGCACCGCGTCGAGCACCGCGTTGGTGCCCACGCCCTGCGTGCGCAGCAAGCGGTAGAGCGCGACGATCAGCACGCCCGCGAGCGGCAGCGCATAAAGCAGCGCAGGGACCTCCGTCCGCAGCTCGGTGGCGTACTCCACGCCGAGGTGAAAGAGCGAGCCGACCGCGCCGCCGACCGTGCCGATGAGCGCAGCGGCCAGCAGCCATTTGACCAGCGTTTTCACATAAAGCATCACATGGTCGGTAAACCCCTGCAGCTTCTCCATCACCCGTTCCCCTTTCCGTCTCATTTCTTTACGGCAATTTCACATCGTCTGAACAAGGTGATTTTACACGAGTCGACGGAAAAGTCAAGCGGTGAAAAACTCATCGTTTTAGCCGATGAAATTCATCGTCTCAGCCGATGAACTGCTGCGTCCAGTAATGCCCGTCGGCGACGTAGCCGACGCCGATCTTCGTATAGGAGCTGCTGAGGATGTTGGCGCGGTGGCCCTCGCTGTTCATCCAGCCCGCGACGACCGCGGCGGGCGCGGCGTAGCCCATGGCGATGTTCTCACCCGCCGTGCGATAGCTGAGGCCGAAGGCGCGGAGCATCCGGAAGGGCGTGCCGTAGGTCGGGCTGTTGTGCGCGAAGTAGCGGTTATCGTGCATATCCTGTGACTTGTAGCGCGCGACGCGGGAAAGCTCCCAGTCCTCCGTCAGCGCGGCAAGGCCGTGCTTCGCGCGCTCGGCGTTCACAAGGCGGACGACCTCCTGCTCGCAGGCGCGGACGGAGGCATCCGTCTCGGGGATGGTCAGCACGTCGCCGGGGTAGATGAGATTCGGATTTGCGACCTGCGGATTCGCGTCGATGATCTCGCTCGTGCCGACCTGATACTGCACGGCGAGCTTCCACATCGTGTCGCCGCGCTGCACGGTGTGGGACGCGGCAAGTGTCGGGACGGTCATGGCCGCGGCTGCCAGCAGCGCCAGCGACAGGGAAAGCAGTTTTTTCATGGTACATTCTCCTTTTCGTGCTTTTCAAGGGATTTGCTCCCTCCGTCCTCTAATGGTTACATTTTGTAACTATTTTTGCAAGTCCAACTATTTCCCAATTCCGGCAGGAATAGGAAACGGCGCGGCGGCAGACAATAGCAAAAACGCTTCGGAGGCACGCCTATGCAAACGCTTTGGAACAGCCGCTATACGCTCCCCGCCTATCCGCCGCTGCGGGAGGACCTGCACGCCGACGCCGCCGTGGTCGGCGGCGGCATGGCCGGCATTCTGACCGCCTACGCCCTGCACACGCGGGGCCTGCGCGTCGTGCTGCTGGAGGGCAGCCACCTCGCCTCGGGCGTGACCGCGCACACGACGGCGAAGATCACCGCGCAGCACGGCCGGTTCTGCGAGCGGCTGGTGCATGACTTCGGCTTCCATCTGGCCCAGCAGTACCTGCGGGCCAATCTCTGCGCCGTGCGGCAGTTCCGGGCGCTCGTGCAGCAGAAGCGCATCGACTGCGGCTTCTCGGACGAAAGCTCCTTCGTCTATGCCGCGCCGGACGGCCCCTCCCTTACGTGCGAGCTGGAATACGCCCTGTCCCTCGGCGCACCCGCGCGGCTGGTGAAGCCCGAGGGTCTGCCCTTTCCGGTGCGTGAGGCGCTCTGCTTCGAGCGGCAGGCACAGCTCTCGCCGCTGCCGTTCCTCGCGGCGCTGCTGCCGGAGCTGACGGTCTATGAGCACTCCCCCGTGCGCGACATCCGCGGCCACGCCGTCCGCTGCGACGGCGGCACGGTCACGGCGGAGCAGATCGTTGTCGCCACGCACTTCCCCATGCTCGAGCGCTTCGGGCTCTACGGTCTGCGGCTGCGGCAGGAGCGCTCGTACCTCCTTGCGCTGACCGGCGCACCGCCGCTCCCCGGGATGTGGCTCGACGCGGGTGAGGAGGGCTGGAGCCTGCGGCGCAGCGGGCGCTATCTGCTCCTCGGCGGAGGCGGGCACCGCTGCGGCGAAAACCTCGGCGACAGCTACGACCGTCTGCGCGCGCAGGCGCAGCGGCTCTTTCCCGCGGCGCAGGAGGCGTTCGCCTGGTCCTCGCAGGACTGCATGACGCTCGACGGCGTGCCGTACATCGGCCCCTATTCCTCGTCCGCGCCGTTCCTGCACGTTGCCACCGGCTTCGGCAAGTGGGGCATGACCGGCAGTATGGTCGCTGCCACGCTGCTCACCGCCCGTCTCACCGGTGAGGACTATCCCTACGCCGACATTTTCTCGCCCCAGCGCTTCTTCCCCTCCGCATCCATCTCCGCCTTCTGGGAGGGCGCCGGCTACGCCGTGCGCGGCATCGGACGGCGGCTGTTCGTGCCCGCGCAGACCGCGGCGGCGGACATCGCCCGCGGACATGGCGGTATCGTCGCCTGGCAGGGCAAAAAATACGGCGTCTACCGCCACACGGACGGCACGCTGTTCGCGGTGGACATCCGCTGCCCGCACCGCGGCTGCGAGCTGACGTGGAACGACGACGAAAAATCGTGGGACTGCCCCTGTCACGGCTCGCGCTTCGACTACACGGGCCGCCGGCTCAGCGAGCCGGCCAAGGCCGCGCTCAAGCCCTGCAAGGACTTCCCGCAGGAGATATGAAAAAGCGAGCCGTACGGCTCGCTTTTTTACCGGTATTTTCTTATTCCGCCGCCTGCCAATGCTTGAGCGTCGGCAGGAGTCTCGCCAGATAGGCGCGCACCTGCCCGGCAGGCCATTGCTCGCTTGCCATGTGCTCCGCGCAGAAGTCGATGAGCTTGTCCATGCTCGCATAGGCGAATTTGCCATCGGCGTAGCACCATTTACAGTAGTCCTCGTTGATGGCTCCGTCCGGCTCACGGCTGAGCGACGCCTCCTCGAGCGGCATCCCGCAGCACTGGCAGATCAGCTGCCGCGGCGAGCCCAAAAGCGTGTTGATCGACACGTCGAAGAGCCTTGAGAGCAGCTTGAGCGTCTCCGTGTTCGGCACCGTCCCGCCGTTTTCCCAGCGCGAGACCGCCTGCCGCGTCACAAACAGCTTCTCGGCAAGCTCATCCTGTGACATGCCCTTTCCCGTGCGCAGCTCGTAGATCACATTTTTGGTTTCCATGCGCGATCACCTCCATGTCGGACAGCATACCCTCTTTCCGTCGGAAAAGCAAGCAACGCGCGGTTGCCCCCTTACGCCTCGACCGCCTCCGGCATCTCCGCACGCTCCTCCGCGCCGTTCTCCGTCAGCTCGGGGTGCTTGAGGTATCGGCGAAGCGTCTGCCAGAAGAGCGCGTACTCGTGGCCCGTGCAGATGCGCTCGTCCATCACGATGCCGAGCGGCATGATCTTCTTGTTGTATTCACCGGTGAGGAAGTTGGGGACGGGCTTGCCCATGCAGACGAACACGCCCGTCGTGCCGAACTCGTAGCAGTGGTGGTAGATGGCCTCCGTGTTGATGCTGGCGAGGTTCGTGATGAAGAGGCTCGTATGGAACGGGCTGAGGTCAATGACGAAGCGCGGCAGCAGGCCCAGGCGGTCGAGGAGCTTGACGAGGCCGACCAAGAGCGTCGGCAGCACCGGCAGCGAGAACATGAAGTTCGCAAAGCGGTCGGTGTTGTTGTTATGCTCCTTTTTCTGGTTGAGCGCGACCGCGTCCTCGATCTTGCGGTTGATGGAAATGACGTCGTCCCCGTCCTCAAAGAAGATCTTCACGCTCGTCTCATCGGGCGTACCGTCGGCGCGCGTTTTGAGAATGACGAAGCTGACGCAGAAGTGGTTGCGCTGGTAGATCTTCGAGTTCATGATGAAGCGGTTGATCTTCGGGTTCTGCTGATACGCCTTGAAGTAGGCGGCGAGGATCAGCGCCATGTAGGAGATGCGCACGCCCTCCCGCCGCTTGCTCTGAATGTAGCGGCGCATCGGCTCCATCTCGGCATACTCGGTGATGTAATCGTGCGCGTCATAGCGGCGCGGCATGATATAGGGAAGCGCCGAAACAATGGCGCTGGCATTCTTGACTCGGGTTCCGTCCGGACGCATGGCAATACCTTCTTTCACGGTTCTTTGCAAATATTTTATACGTTCTTAACGCAATATGCAATGTTTTTCTTTTTACGACTTTCTTACATCTTTTTTAAGACCGCCGCCCCGCTTTGCTTTTTCAAGCCGAAGCGCAAAAATCTTACTTTTTGTTTCGTTGACAAAAAATCATTCAGGTCATTTCTTTTTTTCTATTGATTATCCAAATAAGCTGTACTATACTGTACTTGTCAAATCAGGCAAAAACCGTCATTTTACCTTAAAATAACAACGATCAGGAGGAAACAACAATGAAGTACAATCGCACCTACAACTTCTCCGCCGGTCCCGCCATGATGCCCGAGCCCGTGCTGGAGGAGATCCGTGACGAGATGATGAACTACCGCGGCAGCGGCATGTGCGTCATGGAGATGTCCCACCGCTCCAAGGTCTTCCAGCAGATCATCGACGAGGCCGACGCCGACCTGCGCGACCTGATGGGGATCCCCGACAACTATAAGGTCCTCTTCATTCAGGGCGGCGCCACCCTCCAGTTCGCGGCGGTTCCCTGGAACCTGATGAAGAACGGCAAGGCCGTCTACATCGACACCGGCGCATGGTCCAGCAAGGCCATCAAGGAAGCCAAGAAGTACGGCGAGGTCATCGTTGCCGCTTCCTCCAAGGATAAGAACTACAGCTACATTCCCGACTGCTCCGATCTCGATATTCCCGACGACGCCGACTACGTTTACATCTGCGAGAACGAGACCATCCACGGCGTGACCTGGCAGAAGCTGCCCAACACCAAGGGCCACATCCTCGTCTCCGACCAGAGCTCCATGTTCCTCTCCCAGCCCTGCAACGTCAGCGACTACGGCATGATCTACGCGGGCGTGCAGAAGAACGTCGGCCCTGCCGGCATGGTCATCGTCATCATCCGCGAGGACCTCATCCGCGAGGACCTCGACCCCAAGATGCCCATCTACATGCGCTACGACACCCACGCCAAGAACGGCTCCATGTACAATACCCCCAACTGCTGGGCGATCTACTGCTGCGGCAAGGTCTTCAAGTATCTCAAGAGCATCGGCGGTCTCGAGGAGATGCACAAGCGCAACATCGCCAAGGCCAAGGTCATCTACGACTTCCTGGATCAGTCCAAGATGTTCAACGGTACGGTGGAGCCCGAGTTCCGCAGCCTGATGAACATCCCCTTCGTCACCGAGAGCGCCGAGCTGGACGCCGAGGTGGTGGCTGCCACCAAGGCTGCCGGCTACGACAACCTGAAGGGCCACAAGTCCGTGGGCGGCCTGCGCGCCTCCGTCTACAACGCCATGCCCATCGAGGGCGCTGAGGCGCTGGTGGAATTCCTGAAGAAGTTCGAGGCCGAGCACAAATAAAATACCCCAACATTATTATAAAAAAGGAGAAGTATCATGCGTATTTTGGTTACTGACGGTATGGACAAGACCGCTATGGCGCAGCTGCGCGAGATGGGTCACGAGGTCGTTGAGCAGTTCTACGAGCCGGATCAGCTGGGCGCTGCCCTGCGTGATTTCGACGCCGTGGTGGTCCGCTCCAAGACCAAGGTCCGCGCCAACCACATTGACGAGGCCAAGGGCGGCAAGCTGAAGCTCATCATCCGCGGCGGCGTGGGCGTGGACAACATCGACGTGAAGTACGCCGAGGCCAACGGCATCACCGTGAAGAACACCCCCAAGGCCTCCTCCCAGTCCGTGGCGGAGCTGGCTATGGGCCACATGTTCTCCTGCGCCCGCTACATCTCCATCGCCGGCCACACCATGCGTGAGGACAAGTGGGAGAAGAAGGCCTACGGCAAGGGCATCGAGCTGCAGGGCAAGACCCTGGGTATCGTGGGCTTCGGCCGCATCGGCCAGCACCTGGGCGTGATGGCCAAGGCCATCGGCATGAACGTCATCGCCTTTGATATTTTCCACATCCCCGGCATTGAGGAGCAGCTGGGCATCCCCTACGTGGAGATGGACGAGCTGCTGGCCAAGGCCGACTTCGTGTCCGTCCACGCTCCCGCTGTGGATGGCGGCGCGCTGATCTCCGCCGAGAACATCGCCAAGATGAAAGACGGCGTGGTGATCATCAACACCTCCCGCGGCACCAACGTGGATGAGGCCGCTCTGCTGGCCGCTTTGGAGTCCGGCAAGGTCCGTGCCGCCGGTTTGGATGTGTACGCCGACGAGCCCGCCAGCAACAAGGCCCTGTACTCCCACCCCATGGTGTCCTGCACGCCCCATATCGGCGCTGCCACCAACGAGGCCCAGGAGCGCATCGGCGTGGAGATCGTGGACATCATCAAGAATTTCTGAGATCGCTTCCCATAACAAACTTAACGGAAAAGACCGCCTTTCGGCGGTCTTTTTTCGCTCACTGTCCGTTTTTCCGGTCTGCTCCTCCGGTATGATACAGAAAAACCGCAAAGGAGGACTTTCCTATGGAGGCCATCACATTCATCTGCACGGTGTGCGGCGCGGCAGCGCTGAGCCGGGGCATCGTCCAGCTCATCGAACATCTGGGTCGGTGATGTTCCCGTTGACAAGCGGCTTCTCTATCTATATAATATTTTCATTCAAAAAATACAAGTATATCTAATGTGGTATATCAAATAGAGAGGTGATTTATGGACATTTTTGAGAAGTGCTATGCGCCGTCCCTGGCCACGGAGCTGAAGGAAAAGGGCGTATATCCCTACTTCCATGCGCTGGAGTCCCGGCAGGACGTGGAGGTCATCATGGAGGGCAAGCGCCGCATCATGCTGGGCTCCAACAACTATTTGGGTTTGACCACCGACCCGGTGGTGGTAGAGGCCGGCGTCAAGGCGCTGGAGCAATACGGCACGGGCTGCTCCGGTTCGCGCTTCCTCAACGGCACACTGGAGATGCACCTGGAGCTGGAGGACGCGCTGGCCAAATTCCTGCGCAAGCCGGGCATCGTCACCTTCGGCACGGGCTTCCAGTCCAACGTGGGCATCATCTCCGCGTTGGTAGGTCGGCACGACTACGTGATCTGCGACCGGGAAAACCACGCCAGCATCTATGCCGGCTGCCAGCTGTCCTACGGAAAGATGCTGCGCTACCGCCACAGCGACATGGCGGAGCTGGAAAAGTGTTTGCAGAAAGTACCGGAGACCGCCGGGGCACTGATCGTCACCGACGGCGTGTTCTCCATGGGAGGTGACATCGCCAGGCTGCCGGAGATCTGCGCCCTGGCGGAAAAGTACGGTGCGCGGGTCATGGTGGACGACGCCCACGGCCTGGGCGTGCTGGGCGACGGCGGCCGCGGTACGGCCAGCTATTTCGGGCTGGAGGACAAGGTGGACGTGTATATGGGCACATTCTCCAAGTCGCTGGCCTCCCTGGGCGGCTACATGGCCGCGTCTGCGGAGGTGGCAGACTACGTGCGCCACACCTCCCGGCCCTTCATCTTCTCCGCGTCCATCCCCCCTGCCAACTGCGCCACGGCGCTGGCGGCGCTCCGTGTGCTGGAGCGGCATCCGGAGCTGCCGGAACGTCTGCGGCAGCTGAGCATCTATGCCCGCAAGGGCCTGACGGAGCGGGGGCTGACCATCCGCCCCTCGGCGCTGGAAGCGCCCACGCCCATTATCCCCATCTACACCTACGAGACGTACAGCACCCTGCATGCGGCAGCGGAGATCTACGACCGGGGCGTGTACGTGAACCCCACGCTGCCGCCGGCCACGCCGGAGGGCGAGGCCCTGCTGCGCACCAGCTACATGGCCACCCACACGGAAGCGCTGTTGGACGAAGCCATGGACATCATCGGCGAGGTGATGGCCCATGAATGAGCAGAAGGTCGCCGTCGTCACCGGCGGCACGTCCGGCATCGGCCGGGCCACGGCGCTGGCGCTGAAGGACGCGGGCTGCACGGTGTACGAGCTGTCCCGCCGGGCCGAGGGCGTAGAGGGTCTGCACCACATCTCCGCCGACGTGACGGACGAGAGCGCCGTCAACGATGCCGTGGCGCAGGTCATCGCGGCGGAGGGGCAGATCGACATTCTGGTGAACAACGCGGGCTTCGGCATCTCCGGGGCGATCGAATTCACCTCCACGACGGATGCCAGATCCCTGTTCGACGTGAATTTCTTCGGCATGGTGAACATGAACCGTGCCGTCGTGCCGCTGATGCGGGCGGCGGGCCATGGCCGCATCGTGAACCTGAGCTCCGTGGCCGCGCCCGTCCCCATCCCCTTCCAGGCATATTACTCCGCCACCAAGGCGGCGGTAAACGCCTACACCATGGCCCTGGCCAACGAGCTGCGGCCCTTCGGCGTGACGGTGTGCGCCGTCATGCCCGGCGACATACACACCGGCTTCACGGCGGCACGGCGGAAGCTCAGCGAGGGTGACGACATCTATCAGGGCCGCATCAGCCGCTCCGTGGTGCGGATGGAGCACGACGAGCAGACGGGCATGGACCCGGCCAAGGCCGGGGCGTACATCGCCAAGGTGGCCCTGCGCAGCGGCAGCAATCATCCGCTGTACGCCATCCGCTTCGACTATAAGTTCTTTGCTTTCCTGGCAAAGGTGCTGCCCGCCCGGTTTCTGAACTGGCTGATCTACCTGCTCTACGGGAAATAAGGCCCTATACGCGTTTTCAACACGGCCGCGGAGATCGACACGGAACGCACACACGAAAACGTCATTTTATACAAATCCATAACGCAGACAGGGACAGACCTCATAGCTCAAGAGGTCTGTCCCTGTTTCAAATTTCCAATTATGCCCATTTTTGTCGAAAAGTTTCACGGTAAGTATAGACACCTTCGACAATTTTGCCTTGAAAACGATGTCCGAATATGCTATTTTTTATAACAGCCCACCGATTTGTGCAATTTTTCGGAATTGCCGGGGGACGGATGGGCAAAACAATCAAAATTCAGGGGGAAATCATTATGGAGAAGATCACAGTTCTGCTGGCAGATTCCAGCGCGGAGTACCGAATGGCGCTCCGCGAAGAAATGGAGAAGAGCGGGGACTTCCGCGTTGTGGGGGAAGCGGAGGACGGCCAGCACACAGTGCAGATGGTGCGGCAGATGAAACCACAGATACTGATCCTGGATGCCATGCTCCCACTGCTGGACGGCATGGCGGTGCTGCGGACGCTGCGGGAGCAGGATGAACAGCCGCCCTGCTGTATTATGCTGTCCGCCTTCTGCGCGGAGCGCTTCCAGCGGGAGGCGGAGCGGCTGGGCGTGTATATCTTTCTGCCCAAGCCGGTGAACAACGAGTCGCTGATGGAGCATATGCGCCGGGCCGTCCGGCCGGAAGAGCCCGCCGCGCCGGTGCTGCCCCAGCTGGAGGGCCAGGTGACGGCCATCATCCATGAGATCGGCGTACCGGCCCACATCAAGGGCTACCAGTACCTGCGGGAGGCCATTATCATCACCGTGCAGGACATGGACGTGATCAATGCCGTAACGAAGGTGCTGTACCCGGAGGTCGCCAAGCGGTTCTGTACCACCCCCAGCCGGGTGGAGCGTGCCATCCGCCACGCCATCGAGGTGGCGTGGGACAGAGGCGATCTGGAGACGCTGCAGAAATACTTCGGCTATACGGTGAATTCCGCCAAGGGCAAGCCCACCAACAGCGAATTCATCGCCATGATCGCCGACCGGCTTCAGCTTCGGATGAAGCGCGGCCACGCGTAACACCGCACACGACCTTTGCCCGGCAGGACAAGAGGGGGAGAAACCACGGGGACGCGCCGTCCCCGTGGTTTTCTATCCTTTAGGCGGCATCTCGTCCTGTATATCGTCCAAATCTGACAGATAAAGTATAGTCTCATTATTTTAATAAGTCAAGTTAATTTTGTAGTTTATTAAAATCTCTGGATAATTTTGGTAAACTATACCAGGGTGATTTTATGGTAGACTACAAGGTGATCGGTCTTCGACTCAAGACCTACCGTCAGCAGGCGGGCCTGACCCAGGAAACCGTCGCCGAACGGGCCGGTATTACGGTCGTATATCTTTCCAAAATAGAAAACGGCCACGTGCGGCCTACCATCGATCTTCTGCAGACGGTTTGCGAGGCGGTACACTGTGATCTCGGCAGCATTTTTCAGGATGCCTCGCCGGTGTCGGCGGGGTATCAGCGGGAGCGGGTGGTGGAGCTGTTCAACGCCTGCGCCCCGGCGGTAAAGCCCGTTGCGCTGGACCTTTTGGAGCAGCTGGCCAAGCTGTAAATGCAATAGCGGAGGGACTTCGTCCCTCCGCTCAGCTTGTCGAAAAAGCCCGTTCGGACTTTTCCGACAAGCTGCCTGCAAAATAGCAAAATAAAATACTGTTTTATATTTTGCTATTTTGGTCGCTGCGGCGGGTGATTAAACGCGAAAGGAAACCCTGACGGTTTCCTTTCACACTATCCTTCCCTCCGATATTTGCAACTAAGCAGGTTTTTCGACAGTCTACGCGGAGGGACTTCGTCCCTCCGCTATTCTTTTCTTCGCACCGTACTGACAGCGGCCAGCAGCAGGTAGACGCCGAAGGGTCGGCGCAGCAGCTCCACGTCCACCGCTGTGGACAGCCACGCGGCCGCCGCGGCCGCCGCCGCGCCCCAGGGCGCGGCGGCGCGGAGCACACCGCGCTCCAGCAGGCCGTTTTTCCGGTGCTGGAGCAGCCCCATGCCCGCCGTGGGCAGGAAGTACAGCAGATTCACCGCCATGGCGTCCCCCGCCGGCACGTCCAGCACCAGCGTCATGATGAGCAGCAGCAGCGTGCCGCCGCCTACACCCCAGCTGGACAGAATGCCCGTGCCGCAGCCCACCAGCAGAGGGATGATCCAGCCCGTCACAGCAGATACCGGACGCCGCCGTAGAGCAGAAACGCGGCGAACAGATACCGCAGCCAGCCGGCACTGACCTTGGGGAACAGCCGCCCGCCCAGAAGGCCGCCGATCAGGCCGCCCAGCAGATAGGGCGCGGCCAGCGTCAGGTCCACGCCCCGCCGCAGGACGTACACCGCCGCCGACACCACACACAGCGGCAGGATCACCGCCACGCAGGTGGCGAAGGCCCTGCGCTCCTCCAGACCGCACCAGCGCCGCAGCAGCGGCACGAGGACCATGCCGCCGCCACCGCCGAACAGGCCGTTGACCGCACCGGCCAGCACCCCGGACACGACGTAACGGGTCCTTTGCTTCATGGTGTCACCTCCCCATCGCGTGTATGTAGGTGCGCCCGAGGGCGCACGGGGTCACTGGCGCTTCTGGAAGCTCTGGCAGTCGGTGCACTGGTCCATGGTGGGGCGGCTCTCGTGAGTACCCACCTGGATGGAGGTCAGGCCGCAGTTGTCCACATCCTGGCAGTGATGGGCGCAGTTGGTGACGGTACACTTGATGGAAGCGTTGGGGGTGCAGGCGCACCCGTCGTTGGTGCAAGCTCTGTTCATGATATTTCCTCCCTGAAAAGATAAAAGTCAGGCCGAAAGCCTGACTTTATTCTTGCCCGCGGAACGGACGGCTATGCACGTTTTTTATATCCCCAGCAGCGCGGAGATATTCCCCTCCGTCATCGCGAACCAGTGCTCACACTGGTGCGGCGATCCGTTCTCCGTGCCCTGTGAACACAGATTCCCACACCAGTGACATCGGTCACTGGTGTGGGAATGACAACCGCAAACAACGCAGGGATGCAGCTCAGATAGGCCCTTATATCCCCAGCAGCGCGGAGGCGAAGCTGAAATAGATCAGCAGGCTGGTGGCGTCCACGACGGTGGAGATGAACGGGCTGGCCATCACCGCCGGGTCGAGCCCCGCCTTTTCCGCCAGGATCGGCAGCGAGCAGCCCACGCACTTGGCAAACACCACCACGAACAGGATGGTCAGGCACACCACCAAACACACCATGGGCGTGACGGCATCGTTGCCCAGCAGCATACGGTCCACCAGCAGCATTTTCACGAAGTTGGCCGCTGCCAGACACACGCCGCACAGCAGCGACACCCGCAGCTCCTTCCACAGCACCTTCAGCACGTCGGAGAAGTCCACCTCGTCCAGACTCAGGGCGCGGATCACCGCCGTGCTGGCCTGCGTGCCGGAGTTTCCGCCTGTGCCGGACAGCATGGGGATGTAGGCGTTCAGCACCAGGCAGGCCGCCAGGGCGTTTTCGTAGTGGTTCAGGATCATGCCGGTGAACGTGGCCGACAGCATCAGCACCATCAGCCAGGGCAGGCGCGCCTTCCAGGTGGCCAGCACGCCGGTGCGGAGATAGGGCTTGTCCGAGGGCAGCATAGCGGCCATCTTTTCGAAGTCCTCCGTGGTCTCCTCTTCGATAACGTCCATAGCGTCGTCAACGGTGACGATGCCCACCAGACGCTTCTCCAGGTCCACGATAGGCAGGGCCAGGAAGTCGTACTTGCTCAGAGCCTGGGCCACATCCTCCTTATCGTCTGTGGTCTTGGCCCACACCACGTCGGGGTCCATGATGTCCTCGATCAGGTCGTCCTCGTCCGCCAGCAGCAGGTCGCGGACGGACAGCACACCCAACAGACGGCGGGTCGGGTCGGTGACGTATAGGATGTTGATGGTCTCCATGTCGCCGCCGATGCGGCGGATGCGCTTGAAGGCATCCTCCACGGTCATATCCTTCTTCAGGGACAGGAATTCCATGTTCATGATCGAACCGGCGCTGTCCTCGGGGTACTTCAGAATTTCGTTGATGGATTTGCGCATCTCCGGCGTGGCCTTGTCCAGAATACGGATGACCACGCTGGCGGGCATCTCCTCCACAATGTCCACGGCGTCGTCCAGATACAGCTCGTCCAGCACCTCGGTCAGCTCCGTGTTGGAAAAGCCGTTGATGAGCAGCTCCTGGCTCTCCGGCTCCAGCTCCACGAACACCTCCGCCGCCGTCTCCTTGGGCAGCAGACGGTACAGCAGGGGCATCAGCTCCTGCTTACCCTCCTCCAGCAGCAGGGCGATGTCGGCGGGCTCCATGGGCAGGAACAGGTCGCGCAGCTCGGCGTAGCGCTTTTCCGACGCCAGCTGCTCTATCTCCTCCTGATAGCGCTCCAGATCCTCCTGATAATTGATCAAGCCTGTTCCCTCCCTCCGTGCAAAACCTCATGCATGAACACATTTTCTGTTTTCCCATGCTCCCGCACAGCAAAATAAACACCGCAGCGGCCTTATATGCCCGCTGCGGATGATATAACAGCGCCGCCTGCGCGGCTGCTGGATTACCGTTACGAGCTTTAGCATCGCGGGGCAGTGAAGCTGCGTTAGATACCACCTTGGTTTCGATAGTACCTGCTCAAACCATCTCATGGTGTCTCCACCACTTCGCGGCAGCAGCCCATATCCCTCGCGGTAGCCTTACCTACCGGATAGAGTTTATGCATTTCAACGCACCTATGTTATGCCAAAAAGCGCCCTGTGTCAAGGCGTTTTTTACGGTTTTTTTGCACAAACCCTCTACAGCAGCACCTCCACGTTCTCCAGTGCCCGCAGATGGTCCGTCAGCTCCTGCAAAAAGCGCTGGGCCGGGTCGGAAAGCACCTCTCCCGCCCGTGTCACCAGGTAGTTCACCCGGTCAGGAGGCGGCTGCGTGAAGCGGCAGGCCCGGCGCACCCGGGTACGCACCCGCTCCGCCGCGGCGATGGCCGGTGCGGCCACCCACAGGTCCTCCTCCTGGGGCAGGAAATCCGCCGCCTGCAGGGTGTCGGCGTAGAGCAGCGGCCGCGCCCCCGGGCCGAACCACTCGTCGTGCCAGCAGATGAACTCCGGGTCCCAGGTGATGAGCATCTCACTCTCCACGTCCAGCGTGGCCGGGTCTACCGGGTCGGGGTATCGGCTGTTCTGGGCGGACAGCAGCAGGAACGGCTCCCGGAACGCCGGGCGCACCGTCAGCCGCTCGTGGAACACGGTATTGCTGTCGATAAACGCGAAATCCAGCTCATGGCGCAGCAGCGCCTGGACGATGTCCACATCCCGCAGGGTGTGTATCCACAGGGACACCGGCAGCCGCAGGGACAGGAACTTCCGGTACACCGGCGGCAGGATATACTGGTTGGTGGTGTAGGTGGCGGCGATGCGCAGGTACTCCCGCTGCTCCAGCTCCGCCAGGGAGTCCGTCTCCGTAATGAGCTGCTGCCAGCGCTGGGCCAGCGTCAGGAACTTCTGCCCCGCCTCCGTCAGCTGGATGCGGCGCTGCCCCTTGCCCCGTATGAACAGCGGCGTGCCCACTCGCTCCTCCAGCGCCCGCAGGCGCATGGACAGCGTGGGCTGTGTGATGAACAGCGCCTCCGCCGCGGCGGTCAGCGTGCCGTGCTGCACCACAGCCCAGAACGTCTCCAGGTCGGTCTTTGTCAAAAGGAACACCACCTTTGCTTAAGAGAATATCAGCTTCCGCTTATATTTTATACAGAAATATCCAATTTTACAAGCCATTCTTTTTGTGCTACTATACAGCCGTGGTCAGGGAAGCCCCCCCTTCCCGCCACATGAACCAAATTCTTTCTTCCTATTTCTCCCTATGCCGATCGACAGGACAGGTCTTATGCCTGCCCTGCTTTGGCATTTTCAGGGGTATTTTTGCACGCTTTACAAGCTCCGCTTTTCCTGTTATCATGAACACGGTCCGCAGGGCGGACAGGAACGAGGATAGGATCGTGAATTTTCAGTTTTACTTTGAGATGATCGGCGTCGTGGCCTTCGCCATCTCCGGCGCGGCGCTGGGCGCGCGAAAGGGCATGGATCTGTTCGGCGTGGCCATGATGGGCATGACCACCGCCGTGGGCGGCGGCATCCTGCGGGATGTGCTGCTGGGACTGACGCCGCCGTCGGCACTCCGCGATCCCCTGCAGGCGCTGGTGGGCATCGGTGTGTCGGTGCTGGTGTTTATCGTGTGGCAGCGCTCCCGCGCTGCGGCGCAGCACCCCTGGCGTGAGGCGCTGCTGCTGGTGGCAGACTCCATCGGCCTGGGCATTTTCACCGCCCATGGCGTGGCGGTGGCCATGCGGGCCGGATACGAGAGCAGCGTGTTTCTGGTGCTGTTCGTGGGCGTCATCACCGGCGTGGGCGGCGGCGTGCTGCGGGACGTGTGCTGCACGGAGCGCCCCTATATCTTCACCAAGCACATCTACGCCCTGGCGTCCCTGGCCGGTGCAGCGGTGTGTATGCTGCTTTGGACCTCCGGTCAGAACATCGCCATGCTGACCAGCTGCGCCCTGACGGTGGTGCTGCGCATCTGCGCCGCCGTTTTCCGCTGGAGTCTTCCGAAGGCCCGGCCATGATCGGTCTTTTTTGCACCGTCGGCAATAATGCTAAGAAACCGTCACTTTGCCCAGTGGCGGTTTCTGCTTTTCACAATGATCGTCACGGTAATTCTCACGTTAATTCTCGTCGAAAAGCGCTTGTGAGACAGGCCCGTATGTGGTATACTGAGGTGTCTGAAATGCGGCGGTTCTTCCGCCGGGAAGGAGGGCCTCCCATGGGTCTGCACGACGGCCATCGCCAGCGCTGCAAGCAGCGCTTTCTCCGCACGGGGGCGGAGGGCTTTGACGACCATCAGCTGCTGGAGCTGCTGCTGTTTTACGCCATTCCCCGGTGCGACACCAACGAGACGGCCCACCGCCTGTTGAAGCAGTTCGGCTCACTGCAGGGCGTGCTGTACGCCGCCCCGGAGGAGCTGTCCGCCGTGGAGGGCATCGGAGAGAGCGCCGCCGTGCTGCTGCGCCTCACCGGCGACCTGTCCCTTCGGGCGCGGAAGGCCGCGCTGCCGGAGAAGCTGCTGAACTCCCCGGGCCGGGCCGGCGCGTACTTTGCCGAGCTGCTGCTGGGGCAGAAGCGGGAGCTGCTGTACGAGGCGTGTCTGGACGGCAAGGGCAAGCTGCTCAGCTGCCGCTGCATCACAAAGGGCACAGTCACCTCGTCACCCCTGCAAATACGGCAGGTGGTGGAAAACGCCCTGTACTCCGGGGCGGACAGCGTGCTGCTGGCCCACAATCACCCCAGCGGCGTGGCCCTGCCCTCCCAGGCGGACATCGTGGTAACGCAGCAGGTGCGGGACGCATTGGCGCCGCTGGGCATCAGGCTGCGGGACCACATCATCGTGGCCGACCGCGACTATGTATCCATGGCCCAGAGCGGCCTTTTGACGGACTAAGGAGGCACGTATGCCTGATTTTAAGGTCGTATCGGAATATCAGCCCGCCGGCGACCAGCCCCAGGCCATCGACAAGCTGGCCGCCGGGCTGGAAAACGGCCTGCGGGAGCAGGTGCTCAAGGGCGTTACCGGCTCGGGCAAGACCTACACCATGGCCAAGGTCATCGAGCGGGTGAACCGCCCCACGCTGGTGCTGGCCCACAACAAAACGCTGGCGGCCCAGCTGTGCGAGGAGTTCCGTGAGTTCTTCCCACACAACGCCGTGGAGTATTTCGTCAGCTACTACGACTACTACCAGCCGGAGGCGTACATCGCCCACACGGACACCTATATCGAGAAGGATGCCTCCACCAACGAGGAGATCGACCGGCTGCGCCTGTCCGCCACCTGCGCTCTGCTGGAGCGCCGTGACGTGATCGTGGTGTCCTCCGTGAGCTGCATTTACGGCCTGGGCGAGCCGGACGACTTCGCCCACATGATGATCTCCCTGCGGACGGGGATGACCATGGAGCGGGACGAGCTGCTGCGTCGGCTGGTGGAGGACCGCTACGAGCGCAACGACGTGGCCTTCCAGCGGAATATGTTCCGCGTCCGGGGCGACACGGTGGAGCTGTACCCGGCCTACTACAAGGACCGGGCCATCCGCGTGGAGTTCTTCGGCGATGAGATCGACCGCATCACCGAGTTCCACCCCGTCACCGGCGCGGCTATGAAGGATCTGAACCATATCGCCATCTATCCCGCCAGCCACTACGTCACGCCCAAGGACAAGCTGGAGCGTGCGGCGGAGGAGATCGAGCGGGAGCTGGCGGAGCGGAAGAAGTGGTTCGAGGCGCAGGGCAAGCTGGTGGAGGCCCAGCGCATCGACCAGCGCACCCGCTACGACGTGGAGATGATGCGCACGCTGGGCTACTGCTCCGGCATCGAGAACTACTCCCGCGTCATCTCCCAGCGGCCCGTGGGGTCTGCCCCCATGACGCTGCTGGACTTCTTCCCCGACGATTTCGTGCTGTTCGTGGACGAGAGCCACGTGACGCTGCCCCAGGTGCGGGCCATGTATAACGGCGACCACGCCCGCAAGCAGAGCCTGGTGGACTACGGCTTCCGCCTGCCCTGCGCCTTTGATA
>ERZ857757.1308-NODE-1308-length-20153-cov-14.262315_pt1 | contig 20153 bp, 24 predicted proteins | sample MGYA00519764_ERZ857757 | MGnify/ENA primary metagenome ERZ857757 (study PRJEB31778, sample SAMEA3449359) | human gut metagenome | biome: human gut; feature: human-associated habitat; material: faeces | place: United Kingdom | collected 2010/2012 ... | reverse complement strand
GCCGAGCCGAGCCGAGCCGAGCCGAGCCGAGCCGAGCCGAGCCGAGCCGAGCCGAGCCGACAATAATTGTCGCATTTCCGTTTGCCATAGTCAAGTCCTCCTTCCATAATTTCTAAGGCAAAAGGATATGAATTCCCCTACCCCATAGATATACAAAAGTATTTTAGCAGATTTTCTCCAAAATCTCAAGTAGTTTTCAGAATATTGCTCTCATCTTTTTCTCAAAGCATTGCCTTCTTCCATTACTCACGGAACTTTATGACTTCTTGAATACTACCTGAAAAGGAAAAGCCGCCGTCTGTGACAGCGACTTTTCTCTTTAGCGGGTAAACCGTATCAGCAGTTCATTTATAGCATCCACTGCGCCGTGTCTTTTCGCCTGTATCTCTCGATTTCGCCACTCCATAAGGCACTGACAAATTACTCTGATTTCTACCGGCTCAAAGGGGATTTTCTTCTTTCGCCCCGGCTTCATTGCTTCAGCAATGTCGCACAGGCGAAGGACGAGGGCGTCAATCTGACCGTTGGTTTCTGCGTCATAGCTCCTGTGCTGCTGCATCAAGCCGTTTATTCAGGGTTTGAAAGAAGGCGACCAGATCCAGGTCTGTCGGAAGCCGGTGACCGTTGAGAGCATCCGGCGGGATAACGGCACCGTCATCATCAACGGCGGCATCGAAAGCGGCGGCGTAGAGCTGATTGAGGATGACGGTCTGTACCGCACCTACGCAATGGATGACCATCCGATCTACTATGATCTGGGAACGATCACCCTGCCCCTATCTACCGACTGCACCTTTGAAGATCACGCCGACCTGGAACATGAACCTGATGGCCTGGTTTATGAGTACGAGGACGTCCCTGCGGCTATTCAGGCCAGCGAAACGCCCTTCAACTGCTACAACACGGTCATCACTGTCCGGCAGAAGCAGGTGGTGCAGATCATCCGCTATTGGATTCCCTGATGGATCGACATATAGAATCGAGGTAACATGATATGATTCAGAAAGAAAAATACAACGCAAAAAAGATACTTGCCCTGATCCTGTCTCTCGCCTGCGTGACAGGGCTGCTGGCCGGGTGCGGCCGACAGAACACCAGTGAAGGAAAAGCTGACGGAAGCTCCTTGGAAGAACAAACATCCGACACCTGGTATGAAATTGATCAGGAAGCAGGCATTCTGACCGTCCGCCTTCCCGCCGAAAAGGAAGGATTCATTTGGAACTTTACCATCGACGACACCACCCTGTTGGAACTGCTCACGGAGGAGGACGATGACGGCACCTTTGTTGCCAGCTTCCGGGCGCTGGGAGACGGCGAGACAGTTGTGTCTTTCTCCTATGGCAGGGATGATGCGCTGGAGGAAATCCGGGCGCTGAATGTTACCTGCAAGGATGGAAAAGTAGCCGACGTCTCCAACGCTTCTGCCCATTAGTGGGCAGGATGATCCGGAGATCACAGACCTTCGAAACAGCAACATCATCCCCATGATTATGAAGGAACACAGCGCGGTGACCTGCGTCTCCGAGACCTGGGACGGGGAGAACAACTGGCAGAATATTGCCGGCTGACTTCACTCAGCCGGAGCCTGCAAATAAATTTGCGCATAAATCTTGACGGCACCGCGCGGGATTGCAGGCAATGCTGGAGATATGACATAGCGTAATAGCTTAGTTGGATCGCAAAATGCGCAATAGTGGTCAAATCAGGTTTCAATTCTCCTAACTTTCCGCATATAAAAACCGTCTCAAACATATCGTTTGAGACGGTTTTTGTAATTGCTCCCGGGTTTTGTTGTCACCGCTGCGCATTGGGCAGTTCGTTCTTCACATACTTCTCCCATACATGCAGGCGGTCGCGCTCGTCGATCTGCCGCAGCACTCTGGCGGGTACACCGGCAGCGATACTGTTGGGTGGGATGTCACGCGTCACCACCGCGCCGGCGGCGATGATGCTTCCCGCTCCGATGGTCACGCCACCGCACACCGTCGCACCGGCGCACAGCCAGCAGTGATCCCCGATGGTGATGGGTTCGGCATACTCCAACGCATGGCAGCCGTTGGGGTAATCTGTATAGGCTCGTTCTTCGGCGATAAACGGATGGTTGGGCGTGGCCAGCGTCACATTGGGTCCAATGAGCACATTGTCCCCCAGCGTAATGGGCGCTACATCCAAAAATACGCTGTTGTAGTTGATGAAACAGTTCCGCCCCACATAGATATTCACGCCGTACTCGCAGTAAAAGGGTGCAAACGCCTCGAAATTCTTCCCTTTTGCGGAGGGGATCAGGCGCTCCAGCGCACGCTGCTTGGTCTTGGTACGCCACAGCGGGAGGCGGTTGAACCGGTCACAGCGGCGCATACCCACCCGGTGCCGCTTGGCAATCTCCGGATCGGTAGGCGTATAGAGACGCCCCGACACCATCCGCTCCCATTCACCGCCCGTCCTGCTCTTATCCATGATCAGTCACTCCTTTATGTGCGCCTGTACCGGTACAGATACAGGGCCGTTTCCAATGCCAATCGCTTCATCGGATCGACCGGATCGGCCTCCAGCAGCAACCATAGCTGCTGGAGCCGGTAACTCACGGTGTTGTAGTGCAGGTGCAGCTCCCGCGCCATCCGGCGCTGGTTGCCCATACAGCGCAGCCAGCTCGCCAGCGTGTCCAGCAGCTCTTGCCGCCGCGGCTCTGGCTGCCGCAGGAGCGTTCCCAGCTGCCGATGGATATAGGCGTCCGTTTCCGCCGGGGAGGATTCCTCCAGCAGCCGTACCACCCCCGCTGGGTCGTCTGTCACGCAGGGTGTTTCCGTTCGCGCCGCCATGCGGAGCGCCGCGCGGGCACTGCGGTCTGCTTTCTGAAAACCCACCGTACCGCCGTAGGGGCGGCTGACGCCGCAGATAACGCCGTGGTCGGCGGCAAAGTCCGCCATCACCCGCCGCAGCGGCATCTCCAGCGCGAACAGGTCGTCCGCCTCCAGCGCCAGCAGAAAGCCATCCTCCGACAGTGCGCCCCACATGTCCGCGCCCAACGCCCGGTAGCGCTCTTCTACCTCGTGCAGCCAAGAGCGCCGCTGCAACTCCGGCGCATCAGCCTGTATCCACATCAGGATATGCGGACATTCCAAATGGATACCGGACTCCGCCGCCTGACGCTCCATCGCTTCGCTCAGCGGCGCGCCAGAGATGAGATGGTGCAGTAATACGGCCAGCTGCCGCTCCTGTTCCGCCGGTATTCGCCGCCGTGCGATCTCGCGGGACACCGCATCGGCCAACTCGGCAAAGCGCATATCGGTCGGCAGTTGGAGCAGCGGCAGTCCCAGTCGGTCAGCCTTCTCCGCCAGCGCCGCCGGCAGGGGGCCGGGCAGGTAGCGCCCCGGCTTGATACCCACGCCGGACAGGCCTTTTTCTGCCGCCGTGGGCAGCAGCGCATCCACGGCCTGCGGATCGTCTGCGATGGCAAAACCAGTGGTGATGAGCAGTTCTCCCTGCGCCAGCCAGCGCGCGTAGTCCGGTGTGTCCGTCAGATTGACACCGCTGACTCTACGGCCAAGTCCCGCCGCGCCGCCGCAGACCGTGCAGCCTGCGAACACGGGCAGGCGCAGCACCTCCTGCAGTGTGGGATAGTCCGCTGTGTGCTGTGATGTCATGGCTTCTGCCCCCCTTGTGATACTATCACAATTTTCATAGAAATGTTCATTTATTTTTGCCAATGGAACAGACCGTCCGTTGTTTTATGATAGCGGTAGTAAAACGAACGGAGGTATATTCCATGGCAAAGCAAATGAAACAGGATACTCCCTCAGTCCCCCGCAAGCGGAGACTGGCCGCGCTGATAGCAGCCACCCGGTGCGCCGGAGAGAAACGTGACACGCTCTCCTGCTATGTCCGCCGCTGCACCGCCTCATCCATGGCGCAGGGTCTGAAGCACTACGCCTGACGCGGCGCACCCCTTCGGCAGACTCCCCCGGCAATGTGCCGGGGGAGCTGTCCGTTCAGGGCTTTTTGGATTCCTTCTTCAGCAGGGACGCCGCCGTGATGATGGTCAGTACCGACTCTGTCACCATGCCGGAATACGACCGTACCGCAATGACATACACCAGCCACGACAGGCCGCTGGCAATGCCCGCCACCTGTATCACCCGCTGTCTGGACTGGAAGAACGGCAGCATCGCCGCCAACGATGCCACGATGGGCAGTACCGTCACTGGCGTCTCATAGGTCACCACGGCAATCAGCAGAAATACTGCCACGATGGGTATCGCGGTGACCAGTTTACTCCAGTTGAATTTCTCCTGCAATAGGAAAAGCAGCAGCACGGCAATCTGGAAAAAGCTGCACAGTGCGCCGGAGCGTGCGTGGAGCAGCGTGTAGTGGATGGCGAAGATCTGGTTGGCCACCACCTGCCACAGCAAGATGGTACGCTTGTCATCCTGCCAGTAGCTGAGACCCATGGCGATCAGTGCGCCGAACCCTATGAGCTGGCAAAATACGTTCATCCGTCGTCCCCTTTAATGAAAAACGCCGCACACCCTGTCGGATGCGTGGCGAAAAATGAAGGCAATGCCCCAGAAAAATCCACACTTATTTTGGATTTTCATTGTACCATGGGACAGCCGTATTTGTCAATTGCGGCAAAGGACAACCTCCAAAAGCCATGGGCTTTTGGAGGCGAGTGGTACGCCCGACTGGATTCGAACCAGCGGCCTTTAGAGTCGGAGTCTAACGCTCTATCCATCTGAGCTACGGGCGCATATTTGGTTGTGGGTTTCTGCGATAGTCGTCAAATAGTAGTCAACGACCACGCATTTTTTCTCTGCCATTCCCGCAAACGCAGGTGCGGCAAGGCTTTGCGCCATATCTCAACTGGAGACGCCTGAAATGTCGGAGTCTGTCACTCTATCCAACTGAGCTACGGGCGCATACATGAACTTGTCGGCTCATCAACTTTTGGTATTATAGCAGTTCTTCACCCAGATGTAAAGCCGTTTTCCAAAAAGTTTTTTTGCAGAAAGATTGTTAAAAAAGTTGACAACTTGTAAGACTTGTTGTAGAATAGTCACAACATTTCGGTGCATTGCACTATATTCCAAGCCAAAGAAGGTTTCCTTATGAAAAAGCAAAAAATCTCCGACGCGGTGATACACCGCCTTCCCCGATATTACCGCTACCTGGATGACCTGTATAATAAAGGCGTCGTGCGCATCAGTTCCAATTCTCTCGGCACAAAGATGGACATTACCGCCTCTCAGATCCGTCAGGACCTGAGCTGTTTCGGTGAGTTCGGGCAGCAGGGTTACGGCTACAACGTAGCCGAGTTGCGCTCTGAGATAGGCCATATTCTCGGTATCGACAAGGGACATCGCCTCATTGTCATCGGTGTGGGTCACTTGGGCCACGCGCTGCTGCAAAACTTTGATTTTGAGAAGGTCGGCTTTCGCATCGACTCCGCCTTCGACGTCTCCCCCGCCCTTATCGGCACGGAGATTCGCGGCGTAAAGGTCCATTCTATGGATGAACTGGAGGAGTATGTGGCCAATTATCAGCCCAATGTGGCGGTGCTGACTGTCCCGCAGAGCGTGGCGCAGCCCCTGGCTGACCGGCTCATCAGCCTTGGCGTCCGCGGCTTCTGGAATTTCACCAACGTGGAGCTGTCCACCAAGGAGGAAGGCGTGTTCTTCGAGGACATCCACTTCGTGGACACGCTGCTGACTCTGAGCTACCGCATCTCCCGGCAGTAACACTTTCTCCGCCCCGGCATACTATGGGAATGAGACCGACATGGCGGTCAAATTTTCATAGGAGGTTATACAATATGTGTAATCAGAATTCCTGCTTTGGCGGCAGCAGCTGCTGCTGGATCATCATCGCCATCATCCTTCTGTTCCTGTTCTGCGGCAACGGCTGCGGGTGCAACAACGGCTGCGGCAGCAGCAACGGCGGCTGTGGCTGCGGCTGCTGACCCTTATCAGGGCTTGACCCGTTCCCCCGCCGAAAGGCGGGGGACTTTTTTACCAATGAAAGGGGTACTGACATGGACATTTCCTCCCTGCGCAACTACTACACCGGCCACCAGCCCACCCTTATGGGCCAGCGGGGCGGCTCTGCCGTCCTCGTGCCGCTGGTGGAGCATCAGGGCGAGACTTGCCTTCTGTATGAGGTCCGCTCTGCCTCTATCCGCCAGCCCGGCGAGATCTGTTTTCCCGGCGGCAAAAAGGAGCAGGGCGAGACGCCGCTCCAGTGCGCCCTGCGGGAAACTCGGGAGGAGTTGGGCATCCCGGAGAATGCCGTCAGCGTCATCGGCCCGATGGACTTCGTCTACATCCGCGCCCACAACCTGCTGCGCCCCTTTTTAGCCGCCGTTGACCCCGCGGCCCTGGCCGCCATACACCCCGACCCGGCAGAGGTGGCGGATACGCTGCTGCTGCCGCTCCACTGGCTGAAGGAGCACCCACCGGAGATCTACACCTATCAGCAACGCATAGACATCCCCGGCTTTCCCTACCAGGACGCCGGCGTCCGCCCGGATTACCACTGGCGTCCCTGCTACCTGGAGGTACCGGTGTACCATGGCACGCCCAGGCCCCTGTGGGGTATCACCGCCCGCATCACCATGGACGTGGTAGCCCATCTGCGATAAAAAAAGACGGCGCACGCCGTCTTTTTTATTATCACAGCACACCAAAACGCTCCAAGAGAATCTTCACGCCGATGAGGATCAGTATTGCGCCGCCCACGAACTCAGCCTTGCTTTTGTACTTTGCGCCGAACGCATTGCCCACATACACGCCGGCCAGAGAGATCACAAACGTGGTGCAGCCGATAAGCGCCACCGCCGCGCCGATGGACACCGCCAGCTCCAGCATGGAGAACGTAACGCCTACCGCCAGCGCGTCGATGCTGGTGGCCACCGCCAGCACCAGCAGCTCCTTATGGCTGACCGAGCCCGTCTCTTCTTCCTCCCTTTCCTCCTTGGACAAGCTCTCCCGGATCATGTTTCCGCCGATCCAGGCCAGCAGGATAAACGCGATCCAGGGGGCAAGCCGCGTCACATACCGTGCAAACTGTGAACCCAACAGCCAGCCCAGTGTGGGCATCACCGCCTGGAACACACCGAAATACAGCGCGATGAGCAGCGCACCCTTCCTATCCACCTTGTCGGGCATAGCCAACCCCTTACAGATGGCCACGGCAAAGGCGTCCATGCTCAGGCCGATGCCGATGAGGAATATCTCCAGCAGCGTCATAGGCTTCTCTCCCCCTACAAAATGACCGGCACGGGCCGGTCGAGCTCCAGTGTATCCGGCGTGACACGGCAGCCATACGCCGCCACGTGTACCCCGGCCTCCGCCGCCTGCCGCAGCGCCGCGCCAAAGGCGGGATGGGTGTCGTCGTTGGGGGCAAAGTCGGTCATTCCCGCCATTTGCAGCACGAAGAATACCGTGGCCCGGTGTCCTTCCGCCACCGCCCGCATCAGCTCATGCAGGTGCTTCACCCCTCGCTCCGTGGGTGCGTCAGGAAACCGCGCATGGCCATCCTCCTCCAGCGTCACGCCCTTTACCTCCACCAGGTGCAGTCCCGCCGGTGTGGTCAAACAGAAGTCCAGCCGGGACGCGCCGTAGACAAACTCCGGCTTCACATCCACCGCCGTGGGATCGAATGTCCGGGCGAACTCGCCGAACACTCGGTTGGGCGCTTGGGCATCCATATTGATGAGCAGGCCATCCTTATCCACAGCGATGAGATCAAAGGCCGTTTTTCGCAGCAGATTGCCGCTCCGCTCTAAATATACCGTCGCTCCGGGCCGCAGCAGCTCCCGGCAGCGCCCCGTATTCTTCACGTGGCACACCGTCTCCGCGCCGTCTACCTCCACCAAGGCGATAAACCGGTTGGGCCGCGCCAAAAAGCGGCCCTGCACCACTGTCCCGTACTGCATGACGCCGCCTCCCTCATTTTTGGATAGGAATCGAGTATACCATAGATACTATCCCCTGTGAAGCCCCTTTCTTTGCAGCTTCACCCTTTGTGTATTCCGTCAAAGACGCTGAAAATTTTTTAGGCGTTCTTACAATTTTGTTGATTTTGCCTTTTTCGGATTGCATTACTACCAAATGTTTGGTACAATGCAGGTAATCTATATTTAGTATGGGAGGGATTTCAACCTATGGATTACTCCAACCTGTTCGTCGTCCTGATGGGCCTTGGAACGGTGTTTGCGGGACTTTTGTGCATCATCCTGCTGGTCACGCTGATGAGTTGGGTCTGCAACCGCACCGCCGCACCTGCCGCACCCAAGGCCGTGCCCGCCGCGATCCCCCAGGCGGCTGCCGCACCTTCTGCCGTAACGCCCTCCATGATGGCCGCCATCGCTGCCTCTATCGCTGAGGACATGGGCACAGACATTTCCGCTATCCGTATCGTATCCATCAAGAAAGTTTGAGGAGGAACGCATCATGAAAAAGTATAGAGTCAACGTCAATGGCACTGTGTACGAGGTCGAGCTGGAGGAGATGACCGGCGCGCCCGCCGCTCCCGCGGCTGCCCCTGCTGCGCCCGCTGCCGCTCCTGCCGCCGGCGGCGAGAAGGTTACCTCTCCCATGCCCGGCACGATCCTGTCCGTCAACGTGGCCGCCGGCGACGCGGTGAAGCGCGGCCAGGTGCTGATGATCCTGGAGGCCATGAAGATGGAAAATGAGATCATGTGTCCCTGCGACGGCACGGTCACCTCTGTGTCCGTGACCAAGGGCGCTGCGGTGGAGTCCGGCACGCTGCTGTGCACCATCGGCTGACGCCGGAGGGCTTTACATGGAAGCTATTGTCAATTTTCTGACGAGCACCGGCTTTTATCAATTCTTCCAGGGCGATAACTGGAAGTGCGCCGTCATGATCGTCATCGCGTGCGTGCTGCTGTTCCTGGGTATCGTGAAGAAGTTCGAGCCGCTGCTGCTTGTCCCCATCGCCTTTGGTATGCTGGTGACCAACCTGCCCGGCGCGGGAATGTTCCACGAGATCCTGTTCGCCGGAGGGCACGTCCACTGGGATCTGTTCGGCGGCGAGCCCATTACGGCCCAGTTTCTGTCCGAGATGCTGGCCAGCGGCGTGTCCGCCGACGTTTTGCAGCCCTATGCGGATGCCCTGATGGTTTCTTTCCAGAACGTGTTCGGCGCGGATACTCTCAACGAGCTGATGTCCCAGATCGCCGCCAGCGGCGCGGATGCCGTGGGCACGCTGTCCAATCAGATCACCGCTTTGGCCACCGCGGAGCAGTATGTCATCTCCTACGGCATCACCCTCAGTGATGTCACCGTCAGCGTCGGCCTCATCGACGTGCTGTACCTGGGCATCAAGCTGGGCATCTATCCCTGCCTTATCTTCATGGGCGTGGGCGCCATGACCGACTTCGGCCCGCTGATCGCCAACCCCAAGAGTCTGCTGCTGGGCGCTGCCGCCCAGTTGGGTATCTTCCTGACTTATATGGGCTGCCGCCTGCTGGGCTTCACCGGCGCGGAGGCCAGCTCCGTGGGCATCATCGGCGGCGCGGACGGCCCGACGGCTATCTTCGTCACCGCCATGCTCGCCCCGGCCCTGCTGGGGCCCATCGCCGTGTCGGCCTATTCCTATATGGCTCTTGTCCCCGTGATCCAGCCGCCCATCATGAAGGCCCTGACCACCGAGAAGGAGCGTCAGATCGTCATGAAGCCCCTGCGTGAGGTCAGCAAGCGTGAGAAGATCTTCTTCCCCGTCGTGGTCACGGTGTTCGTGGCGCTGCTCGTTCCCTCCGCCGCGCCGCTGATCGCCTGCCTGATGCTGGGCAACCTGGCCAAGGAGTGCGGCGTTCTGGATCGTCTGAACAAGACCATGCAGAACGAGCTGATGAACATCGTCACCATTTTCCTGGGCATCAGCGTGGGCGCCACTGCCACCGGCACGACCTTCCTCAGCCCCAAGACGCTGGCCATTATGGGCATGGGCGTGGTGGCCTTCGGCTTCGGCACTGCCGGCGGTGTCCTGCTGGCCAAGTTCATGAACCTGTTCCTCAAGGAGAAGATCAATCCCCTCATCGGCTCTGCCGGTGTGTCCGCCGTTCCCATGGCAGCCCGCGTCAGTCAGAAGGTGGGGCAGGAGGCCAACCCCGGCAACTTCCTCCTGATGCACGCCATGGGTCCCAACGTGGCCGGCGTCATTGGCTCGGCCATCGCCGCCGGTGTACTGATCTCTCTGTTCGGTTAATAGGAGGTAACTATGGAATTTCTGTCTAACAAGCCCCTGCTTATCACCGATACCATCCTCCGCGACGCCCACCAGTCTCAGGCGGCCACCCGTATGACCATCGAGGATATGCTGCCCGCGCTGGAGCAGCTGGACGCCATCGGCTACTACTCTCTGGAGTGCTGGGGCGGCGCGACCTTCGACGCCTGTATGCGCTTTTTGAACGAAGACCCGTGGGAGCGCCTGCGTACCATCCGCAGACACGTGAAGAACACGAAGCTGCAAATGCTGTTCCGTGGACAGAACATCCTGGGCTACAAGCACTATGCCGATGACGTGGTGGATGCCTTCTGCGCCAAGTCCATCGAAAACGGCATCGACATCATCCGCATCTTCGACGCGCTGAACGACGTCCGCAATTTAGAGCAGGCCATCAAGTCCACCAAGAAGTACGGCGGGCAGGTGGAGGCCACCCTGAGCTATACCATGTCCCCCATCCACAACGAGGCCTACTTCGTCAAGCTGGCCAAGGAGCTGGAGGATATGGGCGCGGATGCCATCTGCATCAAGGACATGGCCAACCTGCTGCTGCCTATGGATGCCTATTCCCTTGTCAAGGCACTGAAGGAGACCATCTCCGTTCCCATCCACCTGCACACCCACAACACCTCCGGCACAGGCGACATGACGCTGCTGATGGCGGCCTACGCCGGTGTGGACATCGTGGACACCGCCCTCTCCCCCATGGCCAACGGCACGTCCCAGCCCGCCACCGAGTCTCTGGTGGCCACGCTGCAGGGCACGGTCCGCGACACCGGGCTGAGCCTGGAGAAAATGTCCCCGGTGGCCGCCCATTTCCGCAAGGTGGCCCAGCGTCTTCAGGATGCTGGCATCCTCGACCCCAAGGTCCTGCGGGTGGACACCAACACCCTGCTGTACCAAGTCCCCGGCGGTATGCTGTCTAACCTGATCTCCCAGCTGAAGCAGGCTGGGAAGGAGGACAAGTACTACGACGTGCTGGCGGAGATCCCCCGCGTCCGCAAGGACTTCGGCTATCCCCCGCTGGTCACCCCCTCCTCTCAGATCGTGGGCACGCAGGCCGTGATGAACGTCATCATGGGCGAGCGCTACAAGACCTTCCCCAAGGAGAGCCGCGCCATGCTCAAGGGTGAATACGGCAAGCTGCCCGGCGAGGTCAACGAGGCGGTTCGCGCCAAGGCGGGCATCGCCCCCGAGGATGTCATCACCTGCCGCCCCGCCGATCTTCTCGAGCCGGAGCTGGACAAGTACCGCGAGGAGTTCAAGGGCCTGGCCAAGTCCGATGAGGACGTATTGAGCCTGGCCCTGTTCCCCCAGGTGGCCCCCAAGTTCATCGAAAAGCGCGACGCACCCGCCGCTCCGGCAGCTGCCCCGGCTGCAGCGCCCTCTGACGACAATGGCGTCCGCGAGCTGTACGTGGAGTGGAAAAACTGATATTTCTTCTTTCCTTTCCCTTTTGGAGCGAGGGCTGCCGGCAGGGCAGCCTTCGCTCCCATTTTTTTCTTGTTCAATTCGCAAATAACACTTGCAAATTGGAAAGGCATCGACTATAATAGCGTTGTTCAAAAGGATATGCACCTTTAGCTCAGTTGGTAGAGCACCTGACTCTTAATCAGGGTGTCCAGGGTTCGAGTCCCTGAAGGTGTACCACATAGAGATCACCGACCCAACCGCCGGTGATTTTCTATACGGCCCGTTGGTCAAGTGGTTAAGACAGAGGCCTCTCACGCCTTTAACATCGGTTCGAATCCGGTACGGGTCACCAAAAAGAAAGGGACACATAGTGTCCCTTTCTTTTTGGTGACGGCGGTTTTGCTCCGCAAAACCGGGCCGCCGCAGGCGGCCTTTTATTGTACGCGCAAGGGAAACCCGCCCCATTTTCCCTTGCACACATTCCTTTCCCCGCGTTCATAATGACCGCCTGCCATTCTACCGGCAGGCTTCCATTCTCTCTGACAGGAGGTTTTTATGTCCAAGCAGCCTATCCGCCTTTCCGACCACTTTTCTTACAGTAAGCTGCTGCGCTTTACGCTGCCCTCCATCTGCATGATGGTCTTCACGTCCATCTACGGTGTGGTGGATGGTCTGTTCGTTTCCAATTTTGCCGGCAAGACCCCCTTTGCCGCCGTCAATCTGGTCATGCCCTTCATCATGATCCTGGGTGGTATGGGCTTCATGATCGGCACAGGCGGCACGGCCCTTGTCTCCAAGCTGATGGGCGAGGGCAAAAAGGATGAGGCAAACAGCACCTTCTCTATGATGGTGCTGTTCACTCTGCTGCTGGGCATCGTTCTCTCCGCTGTGGGCTTTCTCACCATGCGTCCCGTGTCCTATTTCCTGGGCGCGACGGACGCCATGATTGATGATTGTGTCCTTTATGGCCGCATCGTCACTGGCTTCACGTTTGCCTTCATGCTGCAAAATGTGTTCCAGAGCTTCTTCATCGCCGCCGAGAAGCCCCGCTTGGGCCTCATCGTCACCGTGGCCGCCGGCGTCACCAACATGGTGCTGGACGCGCTGTTCATCGCCGTGTTCAACTGGGGCGTGGCCGGCGCGGCCATCGCCACTGGCCTGAGCCAGTGCGTGGGCGGTGTCCTGCCCCTGATCTACTTCCTCCGTCCCAACGACAGCCTGCTTCGTATGCGCCCCACCTCCCTGCGCCTGCGCCCCATTCTCCAGGCCTGCGGCAACGGCTCTTCCGAGCTGATGAGCAACATCTCCTCCTCCCTGGTGGGTATGCTGTATAACTTCCAGCTCATGCACCTCATCGGCGAGGACGGCGTTTCCGCCTACGGTGTGCTGATGTACGTCCAGTTCATCTTCGTGGCCATCTTCATCGGCTACTCTATCGGCTGCGCACCGGTGGTCAGCTTTCACTTCGGCGCACAGAACCACAGTGAGCTGAAGAGCCTTCTTCGCAAGAGCACGCTGCTCATGGCCTCCGGCGGTGTCCTGCTGACCATCGCCGCCCGCCTGTTGGCCGCGCCGCTGGCCCGCCTCTTCGTAGGCTACGACGCCGGGCTTTTTGAGCTGACATCCCACGCTTTCCGCCTGTTCTCCTGGTCCTTCCTGCTGGCCGGCTTCAACATCTTCGCCTCCGGCTTCTTCACCGCATTGAACAACGGCGCGATCTCCGCTGCCATTTCCTTCCTGCGCACGCTGGTATTCCAGACCGCCTCCGTCCTCATTCTCCCCCTGCTGCTGGATGTGGACGGCATCTGGTGGGCCATCACCGTGGCGGAGATATTCGCCTTCCTCATCTCTCTCATGTTCCTGTACCTGAAGCGGAATAAATACCACTACCTCTGATTTTCCCCTTGCGTTTCAATAAGCATAGTGCTATACTATGTTTATTATCGTTTGACAAGGGAGGCATCCCCATGCTGGTATCCACCAAAGGGCGTTACGCACTCCGCGTTATGCTGGAGCTGGCCCAAAGTCAGCCTGACGCCTATATGCCCCTGCCTCTTATCGCCCAGCGGCAGGGCATCTCCGAAAAATATCTGGAGAGCATCATCGCTATCCTGTCCAGGGCCGGGCTGGTGGAGGGACTTCGCGGTAAGGGCGGCGGCTATCGTCTGACCCGTTCCAGCGCCAACTACTCCGTGGGTGAGATCCTCCGCCTTACGGAGGGCTCGCTGGCCCCTGTCACCTGCCTGGAGGGTGCTGAGAACCCCTGTCCCCGCGCCGGAGAGTGTACCACCCTCCCGATGTGGCAGAAGCTGGACGACCTGATCAACACCTATCTGGACAGTGTTTCCCTGTCCGACCTGCTGTCCCAGACCGATGGGAACGCCCTTTGAACGTAAAAAAAGAACCTCCTTAGAGGTTCTTTTTTTACGCTTATTTTACCGTTACGCGGCCTTCTCCACTTGGAAGCCGTAGGTCGCACCCGCCTCCGGTGCGGCGTAATCTACGCCCACCGACGCGTACTCGCCATTGATGTAGAACGCCCAGTACGCGCCGTCCTTGTCATAGTCCGCCGTCTCGCCATTCACCGTCTTGACGTACAACCCGTACTCTGAGTTGTCACCGGCAATAACGCCCAGTCCCAGCAACGCCGCACCCACCGTCTCCTCGTCGGTGTTCACCGTGAACGTGACGGTCTTACCGTCCGCGCCGGTGACCTGCACGGTGATGGCCGTTGCACCCTGGCCGATGACCGCGCCATCCGCCACAGGCAGCTCCACCTTATCCGCCGCGCCGCTGTCCTTCTTGCCGCAGGCCGCCAGAGACAGCGTCATCAATACTGCCAGCGCCAGCGCCAGCAGCTTCGTCATCGTCTTTTTCATTTTCATTTACTCCTTATCGTGTATTCCTATCAGCAGGCAGCCGCTGTCCACAGAGACGCGCACCGCCCTGCCCACAAAATGATTACTGACGCCCAGCGGAAAGAACGCCGTCAGCGCCGCGTTCTCCAGCTCGTACTGCGCGCCCCGTATGGTCACACCTGAGGCGTCCGCTCCCAAGCAGAACACGGACAGGATACCCGCCTTCCGGGCCTCCAGCTCCAGCACATCCGGCCCGCAGAGGGCCGTATACCGTTCGCCGTCGCCGTAAAGCCAGCCCTTCGCGCCGTGAGAAGCCAGATAGGCCAGCGTCTGCATATTGGCCACGGTGTGGTCGCTGCGCTGTCCGCCCATACCGCCCAGCAGATGAAACTCCGTCTCACCCCGGGCCAGCCCCTCCTTCACGGCCCGGACCATATCCGTGTCGTCCTTCTCCACCGGAAGGCGGAGGATATGCCCAAACTCCGGTACTTCACCCAGAGAGTCAAAATCCCCCAGCAGCAGATCGGGCGTAATGCCCAGCATTTGGCAGACGCGCCAGCCGCCGTCAGCGGCGATCACAAGATCTCCTGCTTCCACGCTCCGGGGCAGCCCATAAAAGCTGCCCGCTCCGAAAATCAAACAAGCCATACTGTACGTTCCTTACATCCACATGGCAAACAGTCGCAGCACCGTCCCCAGCAGACGCCGCCACATGGGTCGCTCCGCCATGCGCTGGGGCGTCATCAGCTCGCTGCTGTCCACGATCCGATCCATGTCCTCCAGCAAAGACTCAATGGCCGGCACGCCGTACAGCACCTCGCCGCACTCAAAATGCAGCTGAAAGCTGCGGTAGTCCATGTTCACCGAGCCGACAAAAGCCACCTCCCGATCTGCCATCGCTGTCTTGCCATGTATCAGGCCGGGTGTAAAGGTATATATCTTCACATGGTGCTCCATCAGCTCTTCAAAGTAGCTCTCCGCCACCAGGTAGGCAAACTTATGATCCGGGACACCCGGCATCATCAGCCGCACATCCACACCGCTGTCACCGGCCAGGCATAGCGCCTTCATCATCGGCTCATCAATAGCCAAATAGGGCGTGGTCACATACACCGACTGTCTCGCACGGGTGATGAACTGCAAAAACAGATCCTCCGCCGGGGCGTTCGGGTTGTCGTCCGGGCCGTCCACCAGTGTCTGGCAAAAGCCCTGCGCCGCCGCATGATGCACCGGCCGGTAGTAATCATGCTCGCTGTGCATCTCGCCGTCCATGCGTTCCCACATATGGATAAACTCACGGGTCAGCCCCCAGGCACCCTCGCCCTCCAGCCTCACGCCACAGTCCTTCCAGTAGCCGAAGCGCTCCACGATGTTGGCGTACTCATCAGCAATGTTTGCACCGCCGGTATAGGCCGTATCGCCGTCAATGCAGGTGATCTTCCGGTGGTCGCGGTAGTTGAAGTACAGCCGGTTGACGTAGTGGTGTACGGGGTTGAAGATCTTGACCTCCACCCCGGCGCGGGTCAGTGCCTCCACCTTCTCATTGGGCAGCCGCAGCATACTGCCAAAGTCGTCGAATATGAGCTTGACCTCCACGCCCTGCCCGCTTTTGCGGCACAGTATGTCGGACAGCCGATCCCATATCTCACCCTCGGCTACAATGAAATACTCCAGAAAGATGAACCGCTCCGCGTGTTCCAGGTCGTCCAGCATGGTGTTCAGATACGCTTCTCCGGTGGGCAGATATTTCACCGCGGTGTTTCTGTAAACCGAAAAGCCTTTACGGTCCAGTCCTGCCGCGGCCGGATACCAACAGGGCATAGCCTGCCGCAGCCGCTCCAGCTCCGACTTGGCCTGCTCCTGCTGGGCCAGCGGTTCTTCCGGCCGGGGCAGCTTTTTCAGATCCAGCCGCTTGGACTGCCGCGCACCGTTCCACAGCAGATATAGAATCACACCCACCACCGGCACGAACAGCACCAGCATGACCCAGCCGATCTTATAGCTGGTCGCGCCGGGCCGTGACCAAATGGTAACGGCCACCACCGCAGCCAGCAGCTCCAGCGCTGAATAGGTCAGCGCCATGCGCTGCTTCAAAACATCGCTCAGGAGGAACACCAGCGCGATCTGCGCCACCAGCAGCACTGCCACCATCACCAGCCGCAGTGCGGCAGATATGCGGCGCTCTGTCCTCTGTTGTACATGGGGCTTCTTCACGGATGCTCCTCCCTTCCCGTTTTATCTATTTGCTCCTTCAGCTCAGTGCTGGGATGTGCGCAGCAGGCACTGCTGAATATCCCACAGCTTGTCGGACAAGTCCACATAGTACTTATGAGGATAGTCGAACCGCTTCACCTCGTCCCACAGCGTGTCCACCTGCTGGGCACAGTAGACCTTGATCTCCTCCAAACTGGGCCGCTCATACACCAGCTTTCCATTCAGGAAGATCGGCACCAGCAGCTCTTTGGCCTCGTAATTATACACAACCTTCCGCTTCCAGGTAGCCATGGGGTCAAAGATAGTCAGATCCTTGCTGTCGTCCACCGTCTCGTCGTACACGGTGAGGTAGTCAGCAATGGCCTTGCCCGTATCCTTGCCGTACAGTCGATACACCTTCTTGAAGTGAGGCACGGTGATCTTCTCCACGTTCTCGCTGACCTTGATCTTGGGCAGTACCGTGCCGTCCGGCTCTTCCACCGCCACCAGCTTATACACGCCGCCGAACACCGGCTCGGACTTGGCAGTGATCATCCGCTCGCCCACGCCAAACAGGTCGATCTGCGCCCCCTGCAGCAGCATATCCTGGATCAGATACTCGTCCAGTGAGTTGGACACGGAGATCTTGCACTCCGTCCAGCCCGCTTCGTCCAGCATCTCCCGGGCCTTCCTGGTCAGATAAGCCAGGTCGCCGGAGTCCAGCCGAATACCGCACTTGGTGATACCCAGGGGCTTCAGCACCTCGTTGAACGCTTTGATGGCGTTGGGCACGCCGGACTTCAGCGTATTATAGGTGTCCACCAGCAGCGTGGCGTTGGTGGGGTATATCTGGCAGTAGGTCTTGAACGCCTCGTACTCGTTGTCAAACATCTGCACCCACGCATGGGCCATCGTGCCGCCGGCCGGCACACCGTAGATCTCGTCGGAGATGGTGCAGGCCGTTCCGGCGCAGCCGCCGATATAAGCCGCCCGCGCGCCGATAATGGCCGCGTCCGCGCCCTGTGCCCGACGTGAGCCGAACTCCAGCACCGTCCGTCCCTTGGCCGCCCGGGTGATGCGGTTGGCCTTGGTGGCGATCAGGCTCTGGTGGTTGATGGTCAGCAGTGTGAAGGTCTCGATGAGCTGGGCCTCGATGGCCGGCGCGCGGACGATGACCAGCGGCTCTTTGGGAAACACCGGCGTCCCCTCCGGAATGGCGTAAATATCGCCGGTAAAGCGGAAGTCCCGCAGGTAATCCAGAAATTCCTCGCAGAACAAATTCCGTCCCCGGAGATACGCGATGTCCGCCTCTGTGAAGTGCAGGTCCTTGATGTAGTTGATAAGCTGCTCCAATCCGGCCGTGATGGCAAAGCCTCCGCCGTCCGGCACCTTGCGGAAAAATACGTCGAAATAGGTGATGCGATCCCTGTAGCCCGCCTCGAAGTAGCCGTTGCCCATGGTCAACTCGTAAAAGTCGCAGAGCATGGTCATGTTCAGCTTTTCCTCAGTTCTCATTCGTATACCTCAAATCGGTCTTTGCGCAGGGCGCAAAGTGTAGTGTATAGTATTATACCGCTTTTCTCCCGTTAAGGCAAGCCCCGCCGTCCTTTCCCCATATTTTCTCCCGGTATATGTCCGGAAACCCGGTGGTAAACCAACAGTCGGTTGCTTTTTCCGGCGCATTTGCTACAATAGCGGTGAGGTGATCACTTTGGACAAACAACTTTTCGGTGCTTTTATCGCCGAACAACGCAAGCGGCAGGGCCTGACCCAGCAGCAACTGGCCCAGACGCTGCACGTCACCGACAAGGCGGTGAGCAAATGGGAGCGCGGGCTCAGCTACCCCGACGTCACCCTGCTCCACCCCCTGGCAGCCGCGCTGCACCTTGCCGTGGATGACCTGCTGACCTGTCGCCCCGGAGAAAGTGAGGAGCTATTGGAACACACCACCCCAACCATCCCCGCGGCCTCTCCCGCCGTACAGGCCGTAGTGGACATCTCCCATGTCAACGATGTCCAGCAGCAAACACGCCGCCGTCGCTGTGCGGCGGCCGCCATCTTGACCGTTATTGTCCTGACCGTGCTGGCGGTACGGCAGTACAACGGCGGGCTTTTCCTGCGCCAGCGCACCGTTGCCCCCGACGGTACCTTCACCCTGTCCGTCTACCGTGACGGACTGTTCACCGGCCGCTACTGGCTGCAGAGCAGCACGCCGCTGTATGTGGAAAGTCACTGCACCCTCTGCGATCAGTTCTCCGCCCACACGGTCAGCCGCGTGCAGCTGTCCGAGCAGGTCTCCGACGTGGCACAAATGCGCTGGTCTGCCGATGGCCGCCGCCTGCTGCTGTATGGCAAGAGCGGCGGGGGTGTCAGCCCTGCCTATCTGGAACTGTGGGACTTCTCTGCCGAGCCTATCCGCCGCCAAGAGCCGACTGCGGGTATTTTAGTACAGCTCTCCGGCTATGAAGACCCAGCGCATCCCACCGCGCCCCTGCTGCCTGCCCTTCCCGGTGTATTGGACCGTACCTATGTCCCCCGCGTCGCCCTGTCCTCTCCCCGTTGGCTGAGCAGCGGCGACCTGGAGCTGAGCTACACCTATACCGGCACAGACGGCATCCGCCGTGCGGGCACGCTGGTCTACGACGCGGACACCGGCCATATCCGTTCCGTCAGCGCCCCGTAACTGCAAAAAGAACCGCCTCTCGGCGGTTCTTTTTGCAGTTACGGATAAAGAATTACTCCTCGTCCTCGTTTTCGTCGTCGTTGACCAGATCGCTCAGATCGAACTCCAGCTTCGCGCCGCAGTTGGGGCAGATGACCTCGCCATCCTCCAGGACGGACTCATCGAAGTAGACCTCCTCCTCGCACTCGGGGCAGTTGGTCATGAAGCACTCCTCTTCCTCGTCGTCCTCATCCTCGTCCTCGTCATCATCGTCCAGGGCGAAGTACAGCGTCTCCTCCACGTCGCTCAGGTCGTCGCTGACGGCGTCCAGGCCGTCCTCCACGTCGCACAGCTCGTCGTCGATCTCCGCAAACTTCTCAGCCATATCATCCAGTACGTCGATAATAGCGGCGATCAGCTTGCCCTCTTTGCTCTCGGTGTCCAGGTTCAGGCCCTCGGCCAGTCCCTTCAGGTATGCTACCTTTTCAGAGATCTCCATAATAGCTCCTTTCTGTACGGTCAGTTGGTGGTTGACTTACTTGCAGCGGCCGATATACTCGCCGGTACGGGTATCGATGGTGATCTTGTCGCCAATGTTGATGAACAGGGGTACCTTCACCTCGGCGCCGGTCTGCACGGTGGCGGGCTTCAGGGTGTTGGTGGCGGTGTTGCCGGCCAGGCCGGGCTCTGTCTCGGTGACCTCCAGGTCCATGAAGTTGGGGCACTCCAGGCCGAACACGCTGCCCTTGTAGCTCAGCACCTTGCACACAGTGTTCTCGGTGATG
>ERZ857757.1302-NODE-1302-length-20264-cov-4.320253_pt1 | contig 20264 bp, 24 predicted proteins | sample MGYA00519764_ERZ857757 | MGnify/ENA primary metagenome ERZ857757 (study PRJEB31778, sample SAMEA3449359) | human gut metagenome | biome: human gut; feature: human-associated habitat; material: faeces | place: United Kingdom | collected 2010/2012 ... | reverse complement strand
AAGCCCGGATTATAAAGGGGTTTAAAATAGATTTTCAAATAAAAATTATAATTGATAGACATAAAATTAATTATGAATAATGAAACGGCCAACCTAATTATGCTAGCCGTTTCATTTTAATCATACATCCCTAATTTTTCATCTAAACAATGGATATTAGAACCATTTTTAGTCGTTTTGCTTTTAAAATGTATGTATAAAGTTAGGTATTTTTCTAAATACTGTGATGATTACTTTTTAGCAGCAAATGCAGCACCCCAAGAATTATCATTAGCTTTTGCTGAACCGCCTAATTCTTTTGCATTCTCACCATAGAATTTACCTTCAGCCTTACCCTGAGAATTTAACAACTCTGATTTAGCTGTACCTGAAAAACCATTTCCAGAAATATTAGCATCAATTTTAACTACATCTTTGTTATGCGTGCTTAAGGTACCCGTTAATTTCTTATTACCGAAATCAGCAGTAAAGCTAGATGAACCTTTTAAATAATCTTCATCTGGTAATTTATCCGTATCAGCTGAAATAATGCTATCACCTCTATAGGACGCTACGCCTGATGATGGCATTGAAGTTGTTGGATATCCGTTATAAAACAAGATATCATCTTGGCTAGGATCTTGACTCTCAATTGCTCCAAAACGAACATTGCTATAAGAACCACAGCAAACTTCTAATTTACCATTTAATTTCATACCATTAATCGTTTTAGCTGTGGCCTGTGTCCAGCCTCTCGCACTAATACCAGGACCAAAACCAATAGGAATATCTTTTCCATCAACATTAATTTTATATAAATTTGCTGAAGTAAGCGCTACAGTTTTAGCTGTAACATTTCCCTTATTATCTGAATCAATAACTATTGCACCACCTGTCTTATTATTTGAAGATGTTGATGCTGAACCACCTAAATTCTTCTATTTTTTAGCAGACTGAGTTGTTTGTGCTGCTTGTTTATCTTTTGTTGGTGCTTGACTACTACTTCCTGCATCACCACTGCCACTACTTCCACAAGCAGCTAAAGTTAATGCAGCTAAAGCTGTTAAACCAAACTTTAAAATAGTATTTTTCATAATTTACCTCTTAGGTTGTTAACTAAACACAATTAATAGATAGACATAACATAAATTTATGTGATTTTTATCTTATCATAAATTTAATATTATTATATATATAACCTATATAAAAAAATAAGGTAAAGACAATATTTGTCTTTACCTTAATAATTTATAAATTAATCATACATCCCTAATTTCTTCTCTAAATAGTGGATATTTGCGCCACCTTTTTGGAAGTTTTCATCTTCAAGAATGAGTTCATGAAGTGGGATATTTGTTTTGATACCATCAATAATCGTCTCTGATAATGCATTTTGCATACGACGGATTGCTACATCACGAGTATCACCGTATGTGATTAATTTTGCGATCATAGAATCATAATGCGGAGGAACGGTATAACCACCATACACATGAGAATCCCAACGAACGCCTAAACCACCTGGTGAGTGCAAGTGTGCCACTTTACCTGGAGATGGTAAGAATGTTTTTGGATCTTCTGCATTGATACGACATTCAATTGCATGACCTTTCACTTTAATATCTTCTTGTTTATAAGAAAGTGGTAAACCAGCCGCAATACGCAATTGTTCTTTCACCAAATCCACACCAGTAATCATTTCTGTTACTGGGTGTTCTACTTGAATACGAGTATTCATTTCGATGAAATAGAACTCACCATTTTCATATAAGAATTCAAATGTACCTGCACCGCGATAGCCAATTTCAACACAAGCCTTCGCACAACGAGAACCAATATCATGACGAACTTCTTCGGTAATACCTGGTGCTGGTGCTTCTTCCACCACTTTTTGGTGGCGACGCTGCATAGAACAATCACGTTCAGCAAGATAGATTGCATTACCGTGTGTATCAGCTAAAACTTGAATTTCAATATGGCGTGGATTTTCTAAATATTTTTCCATGTAAACCATATCATTGTTAAACGCTGCTTTTGCTTCTGCTTTTGTCATCGCAATGGATTCTTCAAGTGCATCCTCGCTACGTACCACGCGCATACCACGACCACCGCCACCGCCAGACGCCTTGATAATAATTGGATAGCCAATACGTTTTGCAATTTCTTTATTTTTCGCGATATCGCTACCTACTGGGCCATCTGAACCAGGTACGCAAGGCACGCCTGCTTTTTTCATTGCTTTAATCGCAGAAACTTTATCCCCCATCAAACGAATAACGTCTGCAGTTGGACCAATAAAGATAAAACCAGAACGCTCAACTTGCTCTGCAAAATCCGCGTTTTCAGAAAGGAAACCATAACCAGGGTGAATCGCATCCGCACCGGTTACTTCTGCTGCAGCAATAATCGCAGGAATATTTAAATAACTTTTTACAGATGGAGCAGGTCCGATACAAACTGTTTCATCTGCAAGTAATACGTGTTTTAAATCACGGTCAGCGGTAGAGTGAACCGCCACAGTTTTAATGCCTAATTCTTTACAGGCACGCAAAATACGCAGTGCAATTTCACCACGGTTAGCAATCACAACTTTTTCTAACATAACAATTTCCACTTGGGTGAAAAAATGGCGAGAAAGCTCGCCATTTCAGATTGATAGGGATTATTCGATAACGATCAATGGTTGATCAAATTCAACCGCTTCGCCATCATTTACTAAGATTGCTTTAACCACACCAGCTTTATCAGCTTCGATACGGTTCATCATTTTCATTGCTTCAACGATACAAAGTGCATCACCTACTTTGACTGTTTGTCCCACTTCCACGAAAGCTTTCGCTTCTGGGCTTGGGCTGCGATAGAATGTACCCACCATTGGTGAACGTACTTGGTGTCCTGACACTTCAGCTGCAGGCGCTTCCGCAGGTGCAGCCGCTGCAGGTGCTGGTGCTGCTGCCGGAGCCGCAACCGGTGCGACTGGCGCCGCTGCATATTGAATTGCAGCAGGTGCAACAGCTGGTGCCGCACGACTAATACGTACTGTACCTTCTTCTTCTTGCACTTCTAATTCAGTGATACCCGATTCTTCTACTAATTCAATCAGTTTTTTGATTTTACGAATGTCCATACGCTCTTCCTAAAAATATTAATGAATTTTCAACCGCACTTTCAAAATTCACTCCAAAGTGCAGTCATTTTGAAACCTGTTTTTTGTGTCGGCAAGATTACCGCAAAATCACGCACTTTGCGATAAATTTCTGCGAAAATCTGTAAATTTTGTGAAATTTTATGCTTTTTTATTTAAAAAATCTAACGCGAATTGGAGAGCAAACTCATAGCCTTTCGCACCTAAGCCACAAATCACCCCTTCAGCCACATCACTAAAGTAAGAATGGTGACGGAATGGATCGCGCTTATGTACATTAGACAAATGGATTTCAACAAAAGGAATTGACACAGCAAGCAACGCATCACGCAATGCAACACTGGTATGCGTATAAGCTGCCGGGTTAATTAAAATAAAATCCACTTTCTGAAAACTTTGATGAATCTTATCGATTAACTTTTCTTCGCTATTTGCTTGAAAGCACTCCAAATTCACATCATGCTGCACTGCAAGTTTTGCCACATTTTCTTCAATGGCAGATAACGAAAGCGAACCATAATGTTTCGGCTCCCTTGCACCCAACATATTTAAGTTCGGGCCATTTAACAGCAAAATATTGAATTTTTTTGACATTTTCACATCCTTTAACTTGTGCGAATTATAGCGATTTTTTGTGTAATGGTGGTCGTATCTCTAGATAATTTTGGTAATAAATTCTGAATTTAGATCAATTAACGGTAAATCTGAGCCCGGCCATGCTCGTAATACCTGATGTTGCATCAAATTCAATGTATCTAATCCAGGCATCACGTTAGGCGTATATTGCGCAGCGATACGAGCGAGTTGCGTCAATCCAAGGCTACTTTCAATACTCGAGCTGATCACTGCTTTTATACCTAAACCATGCGCTTGCGCAATCAGCTTTTGACAATCTTGTAGCGAACCAACCAGTGTTGGTTTAATCACAATGGCACTTAAGTGCGGTTCTTTTTCTAAAAGAAAATCTGGCTCTCGCACACTTTCATCCCAAGCAATATTAATGCCTGTTTGAGTTGCAAACTGGCGGCTTTCTTCACGGGTTTTACAAGGTTCTTCCAAAAATTGAATGCGAGAACGATGTTGTAGTTTTACTTTCTCCGCAAATTTTAACGCCTTTTCCAAGGTCCATTGGCGATTCGCATCTAGACGTAATTGCAAATCAGGAATGGCTTCAAGAAACATATCCGTAATCAAACCATCACGATTCGCTTCATACATACCGACTTTGATTTTAGCGACTTTGTCACCTGGCATTTGATTAAGTTCTGCATATAACTCATCAGGATCGCCATAACACAACGGTGCAGTATGATAGTTACCTTCCTCATTTAAATAACGTTTCATCTCATCCATCGCCGTGCTAATACCGAAGGCAACAGAAGGATAACAACCGTCAAGTGGAACTCTTGGCGCTTCGCAGCTTGCATGACACCAATTCGTCAGCCATTCAATGGCTTGCTCTTGCGCTTGTTCGATGGTTTCTTCGCTAAAACCAGGTAAAGGTGCAATTTCCCCCCCAGCCATCACGGCTGCAAGCAACACGTACAATCAAACCTTCACGGCGTTTTAAAAAACGTCCACGTAAAATTAACTGACTATCGACGGGAATAGAATAACGATAAAGATTAAATGATTTGGTTTCCATCTTATTCTCCTTGATGGTAAAAGTGCGGTTAAAAACACACAGATTTTTAACCGCACGTATTCTATTTAAAAGGCACTTGTTTCATAAATAATTTACGTTTTACTCTCATAAATTCGTTTATGATTCTTTCAAAGACTGAAAATTTCGTTTGATTTTCACAAACCGACTCTCGACCTTTTTGCAAACTACTTTCAAAAGGCTTATCCGGATTCACAACAAAATCTTGCACACAAATCCCTGGTGAAAGCTGAACCACTTTATAATCCTTTAAATTCAAAAAATGCTCAAAGATAAGAGAATCAATGGCCACTTCAAGGGGTTTATTTTTCACCTGTTCGAGAAGATATTTAGCGCCTTTCGCTGTCACGGTATAACCCGCCGTTCCTGATTGCTTAAATGTTATGGGATAAATCTTTCTATCATACTTTGCTGGTCTAGGCGCGCGAAATACCATTCTTCCATTAGCTTCAAGCTTCAATACATCAATATCATCAGGCAAATAATCGACTTCTAACAGCTCTTTTGCATTCTCGCCTAAGTAAATATCATCTTCAAAAATATTGATATAATCTAAGTTCTTTTCTAATGCTAAATTCCATAGTGAGATATGACTTAACGCACAACCAATTTCCCCATCCCATAATTTAGCTTCTGAAGAGCGATCTAAAATAATATTAAATTTCTTTGCAACATCCTCAATACGATCTGGCGTCACTGCATCAAAAAATGAAAAAAGGATATTTTGCCGACCAAATTCTTGTTCAATGTGTTTGCGACGTTTTGTTTCTCTGGTTAAGCTAATCACATAATTATGTTGTTTCACACAGGACATAAAATAATTCTAAAATATGAATAAGGATTGAGATATATCACGACAAGGCGGTTAAAAACACACAGATTTCTAACCGCACTTTTATGTTCAAATTAAGGATTACGTCTAAATTTGCTGAAGTCTGGTGCGCGTTTTTCGTTGAACGCGTTACGACCTTCTTGACCTTCTTCAGTCATATAGAACAACATGGTTGCGTTACCCGCGAGCTCTTGTAAACCTGATTGACCATCACAGTCTGCATTTAATGCGGCTTTTAAGCAACGTAATGCAATTGGGCTGTTACGTAACATTTCACGGCACCAACGCACAGTTTCTTTTTCTAAATCTGCATAAGGTACAACAGTATTCACTAAGCCCATATCTAATGCTTCTTGTGCATTATATTGACGGCATAAGAACCAAATTTCACGCGCTTTTTTCTGCCCCACTAAACGTGCCATATAGCTTGCGCCCCAGCCACCATCAAATGAACCGACTTTAGGACCAGTTTGACCGAAAATCGCATTGTCTGCCGCAATAGTTAAATCACATAACATATGAAGTACGTGACCACCACCAATCGCATAACCTGCGACCATTGCCACCACTGGTTTTGGACAAGTACGAATATCACGTTGGAAATCCAATACATTTAAGTGATGCACACCGCTTTCATCTTTGTAACCGCCGTAGTCACCACGAATTTTTTGGTCACCACCAGAACAGAATGCTTTTTCGCCTTCACCGGTTAACACAATCACGCCAATTTTTTCATCGAAACGCGCGTTAGAAAAAGCATGGATCATTTCTTTGACTGTTTGCGGACGAAATGCATTACGCACTTCCGGACGGTTAATGGTGATTTTTGCAATACCATCAGTCGATTTGTGGAAACGGATATCAGTATAACCTTCGCTATGATCAACCCACTCAACTGGTGCATATAAAACATCATCTTTTGGATTTTGCATTGTTCTTTCCTTTATAAGTGTAAAAAGTGCGGTCATTATAGCGGAAGTTTTTTAGTTCGGGAAAGAAAATCACTTCTCAATTAGAGAATCACTTTACAATCAGATTGTTGTTGTTAAAATTTTGCCATTCTAGATGTTATAAGGAAATTTAAGTGAAAAAAATTATTTTTTTAAGCAGCATCATGTTATTGAATGCTTGTAGTTTATTTGGTTCATCACAATCAACTATTCCTGCTGAATTCGCACAAGCTGATTATCTCCTTTCAGATGAGAATGCGAAAGCATGGGCTACAGCAAGTAAACAAGCTGAGCAATGTATCTATCCAAATTTAACTCGTATTCAGCAACAACATTTTGCCAAAGAAGATAGCTATATTCATTCCCAATATGTCTTTTTCTATCCGTTAGAAAAAATCATCGGTGAAGATTATGTAAAAATGATTCAAAAAGATGAAAAATCGATGAATTATGCAACCTATCAATTTAAGAAATTCCGCGCAGAAATTGGTGATGTCGATGCATTAGAACCAAAAGCTTGCCAAATCTTACGTACTCAGGCAAAAGAAGACTTAGATGTGGTGAAAGGCCAGTATGTAAATGGCATGGTAGATGAAACGAAAAATGATGACGGCACATTGAAGAAAACGGGTGATGGTATTGCCACCAATCAAAACAAATTCTTCTTTGATATTATTAAATGGGGTTCTGCCCTTCTTCTCTAATTTTTATTATTTTATATAAATTTATATCACTCTCACGGCGTAAATATTTTTTACGCCGTTTTTATATCAAGAGAAAACGGTTGCGATCAAAAAAAGCTTAAATTTTCAGTAAAAAAGCAAAATAGTCATTTAAATTAAAGCCATTTTCAGCTAGTCTAACAAGAATTAGTTTTTACAAGGAGAAAACATCATGACAACGCTTTTTGATATTGCACAAAACTGGTTAAACCAAGATCCTGATGCAGAAACTCATGCAGAATTAACCGCACTTTTAACCGCGGCGAAAAACGGTGATGAAAAAACAAAAACTGAATTACAAGCACGCTTTAGTGATCGTTTACAATTTGGTACGGCGGGGCTTCGTGGACCATTACAAGCAGGCCCTATGGGGATGAACCGTGTTTTAGTGGCTCAGGCAGCAGGTGGTTTAGCAGATTATTTAAAAGATTACGACAAACAACCTTCTATCGTGATTGGTTATGATGGTCGTAAAAACTCTGATGTTTTCGCACGTGACACCGCTGAAATCATGGCGGGTGCAGGCGTGAAAGCTTATTTACTTCCACGTAAATTACCAACGCCAGTATTAGCTTACGCAATCCAATATTTTGATACCACCGCAGGTGTCATGGTGACTGCAAGTCACAACCCACCAGAAGATAATGGTTATAAAGTTTATTTAGGTAAAGCGAACGGCGGTGGCCAAATCGTTTCTCCTGCAGATAAAGATATCGCGGCATTAATCGACAAAGTAGCAGCAGGCAATGTAAAAGATTTACCACGTAGTCAAGATTATGTTGTGCTAGATGATGAAGTGGTTAACGCTTATATTGAAAAAACCGCTTCTCTTGCTAAAGAACCTCAAGCAGACATTAACTACGTTTATACCGCAATGCACGGTGTAGGCTATGAAGTATTAAGCAAAACCTTAACCAAAGCAGGTCTTCCACAACCTCATATTGTGGCGGAACAAGTATGGCCTGATGGCACATTCCCAACGGTAAACTTCCCTAACCCAGAAGAAAAAGGCGCATTAGACTTAGCCATTAAAGTGGCAAAAGAACACAATGCAGAATTCATTATTGCCAATGACCCAGATGCTGACCGTTTAGCTGTGGCTGTTCCAGATGCACAAGGTAACTGGAAACCTTTACATGGTAACGTAGTAGGTTGTTTCTTAGGTTGGTATTTAGCAAAACAATATCATGCAAAAGGCGAAAAAGGCGTATTAGCGTGCTCTTTAGTGTCTTCTCCTGCACTTGCTGAAATTGCGAAAAAATACGGCTTCCAATCAGAAGAAACCTTAACCGGTTTCAAATACATCGGTAAAGTTCAAGGCTTATTATTCGGTTTCGAAGAAGCGCTTGGTTACTTAGTTGATCCTGATAAAGTACGCGATAAAGATGGTATTTCAGCGGCGATCGTGTTCTTAGATTTAGTGCGTCACTTAAAAGCACAAGGCAAAACCTTAGCGGATTACGCCAATGACTTCACGCAAGAATTTGGTGCTTATGTAAGTGGTCAAATTTCTATTCGTGTAAGCGATTTATCTGAAATTGGTAAATTAATGGCCGCACTTCGTAACACGCCACCAGCAGAAGTAGGTGGCGTTAAAGTGGCACAATTCATCGACCATACGAAAACAGATCGTCAAAGCGACATCCTTGTATTCGTATTAGAAAACGGTAGCCGCTTAATCGTTCGTCCATCTGGTACTGAACCGAAAATCAAGTTCTATCTTGATGCGCGCGGTAAAGATCCAAAAGACGCGGATCAAGTTTTAGCACAATTTGATGAAGGCGTTCGTCAAATCCTTCGTCAAGATGCTTACGGCAAACAAGATTGCTAATTGAGCAAACTATTAAATGATAAAAAACGCTAGGTTTTATGCCTAGCGTTTTTATTTTTGCTTATTTCAATGCAAGTTGTAACTTGCCGTGATTTTTTTCTAATAAAGCCTCTGCTTGAGCACGATCTAATCCACTCAGAATCATCATAATCGCTAATTTCGCATTTTGATCAGCCTGCTTTAATGTCTCTTCTGCGAGTGCCTTATCGCAATCCGTGGCTTGCATGACGATACGAATGGCACGAGCTTTCAGCTTTTCATTGCTTGCCTGCACATCCACCATTAAGTTTTGATAGCATTTACCCATTAAGATCATAGAAGCCGTAGTAAGCATATTCAGTACTAATTTTTGTGCCGTACCTGATTTTAGACGGCTCGAACCAGTCAATACTTCTGGCCCCACTACCGTATCAATGGCAATATCCACAATATTTGCCATCGCTGAATTCGGATTACTTGCAATCGAAACCGTCACTGAACCTAAACTTTTTGCATATTCCAATGCACCAATCACATAAGGGGTTCGGCCACTTGCAGCAATACCCACCAACACATCTTTTGAGGAAAATTGAATTGTTTGTAAGTCAATCACGGATTGTGCTTTACTGTCTTCCGCTCCTTCAATTGGATGACGTAATGCGCGCTCACCGCCTGCAATAATACCTTTCACCATTTCAGGTGACACACCAAATGTTGGCGGGCATTCAGAGGCATCTAATACCCCTAATCGACCACTGGTTCCTGCGCCAATATAGACTAATCGACCACCTTTTTGAAATGCGGCAACAATACGCTCGACCGCTTGGGCAATTTGAGGTAAACATTTTTCAATTGCCAAAGGCACTTGTTTATCTTCCTCATTCATTAACTGCACAATTTCCAATGCAGACAAGCTATCTACATTCATGGAATTGGGGTTCCGTTGCTCAGTAATTAATGTTGAAAGGGTTTGTAATAAATTTTCTGCCATGGTTTATTCCTTTGGAAAAATCGCCCCTAAACTGACCGCACTTGTAGCGCCCGTCACACTCGGCAAATTAGCCGGCAAATTATTCATACGACGATAGGCCAACCAAGCAAAAGCTGCCGCTTCCACATAATCGATATCAAGATCTAATTCAGTCGTCAGCTGAATACGCCAACTTGACAATGCTTGTTTTAAGCCATTCATGATCGCCTGATTTTTAGCGCCACCACCACAAACAAGTAATCGACATGGTAATGTTGTCTGAATATTATTAAGGGCTAAAACGATACTTTGCACGGAAAATTCAGCCAAGGTGGCTTGCACATCTTGTGGTAAAAGTGCGGTCGTTTTGCCTGCTATTTTTTGAATTTTATTCTCTAACCAAGCTAAATTAAATAATTCACGCCCCGTGCTTTTCGGTGGTGGAAGCTGAAAGAAATCTTCATCTAATAATGCCGCTAACAAATCTGGATTCACTTGACCTGAAACCGCCCACTCACCATTTTTGTCGTAAGCTTTGCCTTGATGTTTTTCGATCCATTGGTCGAGCAAGGTATTACCCGTTCCCGTATCAAAGCCAATGACAGGCTCTTCGGGTATCAATAACGATACATTGCTAATACCGCCAATATTCAGCACGACTGTAGCCCAATGAGGATCAAAAAATACCGCTTGGTGAAAAGCGGGTACCAAAGGTGCGCCTTGTCCACCAAACGCCATATCTCTACGGCGCAAATCACCAACAACCGTAATGCCTGTTTTAGCGGCTAATAAATTCATATCACCGATTTGCATGGTAAACGGAAATTGACCTTTTGGGGAATGCCACACTGTTTGGCCATGGCAGCCAATGGCTTCGACCTGCTCAGGTTTTAACTGATGTTTACGTAAAAAGGCATTTACACAATCTGCATAGAGCAAACCAAATTGGTGATCAAGCTCACCCAATGCTTGTAGCGTAGTTTCGCCAGATTGAATCAGTGCGGTCACTTTTTCGCGTAAATTTGCTGGCATCGGCGTAAAATCAGCCGCAATTAATTTGGTTTGATTAGATTGGATGTTAGTAAGGGCAATGTCCACACCATCAAGACTGGTGCCGGACATAATGCCAAGATAATAAGTCATAATATTTAATTCGTGAGTTTTTCAGAATTATAGCGGATTTTAAAAAAATAAAAAAAGAGAGAACATTGTCGTTCTCTCTTTTCATCATGAATAACTCTTATAAGTCGTCAATGACTAAATCGTTTTTTAGCTATTGATGGAATAAGGTAACGGTTCAATTTTCAGAATGGTTCCATCTTCTGGTAAACGGAAATGCGCCCCTTCTTCTAAATCGTTATTCATCACCACTTGTAACCATAAAACGCCGTCAAAATTAACCGTACTGACGATCGTGCCCGTTTTACGCCAAGCCGTTTCTAACTGCATTTCAATTTCACTGCCGATTTTTGGCGTAACCGTGGTTTCTCCTGAAAGCACATACATCGCACGTTTATTGGCGCCACGATATTTGGCTCTAGCGACGGTTTCCTGCCCGATATAACAGCCTTTAGTAAAAGAAATTGCTTGTTCGATAGTTTGTAGATTTAATGCTTGCGGGATAAATTCATTTTGCGTTTCCGCACTCAAGCTTGGTAAACCTGCTTGAATATCCGCACAAAGCCATTGCTTTTCATCGCCATTGAAGGTGACATCTAACGGGGTAGGATTGAGCAAAATTGTGCGATTTTCATCAATATCCAAGGTAATTTGTGCTTGAATTCGACCGCACTTTTCACCAATTAAGCCGACAATTTGCCAATCCAATACTTGAAATGTCACTTTTGAAAACACGGCATATTTTTTTAAATGATCGAGTGGCGCAAATAAATTTTTCGGCATTAAAATCAAAAACTGCTCTGCAGAAAGCTTAATTAAGCGGAACAACGAGTTCATTTTGCCTTTAGGATCACAATGCGCTGTAAGCGTTGAAGCGCCTGCTGCCAAAAGCACCACATCACAAGTTAATTGGCCTTGCAGATATTTCTCCGCATCTACGCCCGCCACTTCCACCAAATCATATTGGTTTAATGAAATAAATGTTGCCATGATTTTTCCTATTCAAGGTTTTGAATTTGCTCACGCATTTGTTCGATTAATACTTTTAATTCCACAGCAGAAGCGGTGATATCAGCATTAATGGATTTTGATGCCAACGTGTTAGATTCACGATTGAGCTCTTGCATCATAAAGTCCAGTTTACGACCCACTGCCCCACCTTTTTTCAAGATATTGTTGGTTTCTTTCACATGCATTTGCAGACGATCTAATTCTTCCGCCACATCCACACGTTGCGCCAATAAAATCATTTCTTGTTCGACACGTTGTGGATCAAGTTGAATTTTCGCTTCTTCAAAACGTTGCAATAAACGCTCACGCTGCCATTGTAAAACCGCCGGCATTTGTGACCGCACTTTTTCGGCTTCTACAGTAATACCATCAAGACGCTGTTGAATAATGGCTTGCAATTTTTCGCCTTCACGTCCACGCATTGCAATAAATTCCACCAACAACTCATCAAAAGCTGTCAACAAATCTTGACTGATGGCATCTAGATCTTGCTCAGCCGCTTCTACCACGCCAGGATAACGCAATACATCTGCTAAATTGATTTCACCCTCGCCAGCTTGTGCCTTAATCCATTGTAAAGATTGAATCACTTGATTCGCCAACTCTTTATTTAAATTGAGTTCAGCCGCTGCTTGTTTTTTGCTATCAATACGTAATGAACATTCAATTTTACCGCGAGTGAGATTTTGACGAAGTTTCTCACGCAAAGCATTTTCCAAGCCACGAAATTGCTCTGGCAAGCGGAAAAAGTTTTCCAAATAACGTTGGTTAACCGAACGAATTTCCCAAACTGCATCACCCCAATCTTTCTTGATTTCAAGGCGTGCAAAGGCTGTCATACTATAAATCATAAGCGCTCTCCTACTATTGTCTCTCGTCTTAATTGATTTGCCGGTTATTTTATCGGGAAAGTGCGGTCATTTCTACCGTACATTTTGTAGAAGAATTTTGTTTTCCCTACTTTACACACTGTAAAGATTAAAATACAATCATCGTAAATTTATTATTACAACCAAAGGAAAGTAAAATGAACAAGACTGTGGGAAGTACCTTACTTGTTGCTGGAACCATGATTGGTGCGGGGATGTTGGCAATGCCTCTCACCTCAGCAGGGATTGGCTTAACGGCGACGGTTTTCTTATTAATTGCCTTGTGGGCGGTGCTCACTTTCACCGCGTTGTTATTCGTGGAACTGTATCAAACGGCTGACAGCGATGCGGGAATCGGCACACTTGCTGCACAATATTTTGGTAAAGCAGGCCGAATTATTTCCACTGCGGTTTTAATTGTCTTCTTATATGCCTTAATTGCCGCTTACGTAAGTGGTGGTGGTTCCTTATTAATGGATTTACTCCCAGCCATGGGCGATAAAGACACCATGAATAAAATCGCGGTGCTTGTATTCACGATTTTCTTCGGTAGTTTTATTGTCATCGGCACGCACAGTGTGGATAAAATCAATCGTATTTTGTTCTTTGTGATGATTGCCACTTTTATCTTCGTGCTCGCATTAATGTTACCAAACATTAAATTTGATAACTTAATGGCGATGCCGATTGATAATGCCTTAATTATTTCTGCAAGCCCTGTATTTTTCACGGCATTTGGCTTCCACGGTTCGATTCCTAGCTTAAATAAATACTTAGACGGTAATGTGAAATCCTTACGCATTGCAATTTTAGTGGGTTCTGGCATCACGTTATTTGCTTACTTTTTATGGCAGCTTTCGACGCACGGCTTACTCAGCCAAAATGAGTTTTTACAAATTTTACGTGAAGACGCCACATTAAATGGCTTAGTGAAAGCAACCTTAGAAATCACCCAAAGCCCAATTATTGCGAATGCGGTAAAAATCTTCTCCACTTTGGCGTTAGTAACCTCATTCTTAGGCGTGGCATTAGGCTTATTAGAATGTATCGAAGACTTGCTCAAGCAATCTTTTAATATTCATGCAGGACGCATTTCATTAGGTTTAATGACCTTTATTCCCCCAGTGCTTTTCTCCCTTTTCTATCCGGAAGGTTTTATTCTCGCTCTGGGTTATGCTGGTCAAATGTTTGCGTTCTACGCAGTGGTTTTACCGGTAGCATTAGTTTGGAAAGCACGCTCAATTCATCCAAACTTGCCATATCAGGTATGGGGCGGTAAAGCATTGTTAGTACTTGTATTGGTGCTTGGGGTGATTATTACTTCAATTCCTTTTGCCATCCGAGCGGGTTATTTACCTTTTGTTGTCGGTTAAAATGAGCGAAAAAAGACCGCACTTTTAAGGTGCGGTCTCTTTTATTTGTTTTCATATACATGTGCCACTAACTGACCATTCAAGTATTCGCCAATATACACTTGCTCAATCGTTATGTTCTGTTTTTCTAACTCAGCTTTAACCCATTCTTCATCACGATCAATAATTTCTAAAACATCATCATCTAATTGTCCATCAACAATTAATGGATAACGTAAGTTATCATCACCGTATTGAATAATCGAAAGTTGTCCATTTTGTTCAAATACCGCACGTTTAACCGTTTTGATTTCATAAATACCGGCAGCACGTAACTTAAACATGAGGTCATTAGCAGTAATACTGTGTTTCATACATTCAGCAGTTTTAACCTTACCGTTTGAAATCACCCAAACAGGTTTACCATCAATCAAAGATTTAACTAATTTGTTATGATTTTTGATAAAACGGAGGGTAAAAACCAATAATGTCCAAAGCACGAGCACGAGAGAGAACTGGAATACCCCAATACTATCGCTATAAATCACACCACCAATAATGCCACCTAGCACATAGTTTTGTACCTGATCCATCGCGGAAGTCGGTGCAAGGTTACCTTTTCCCATTAAGTTAATTTGGAGTACCAGTCCAATAATACCCATGGCCAATTTCAAGCCTAATAATGTGTAGCCATCCATTATTTATCCTCCTTATCAATCACAGTAACATTAGGGTTTACTAAGTTAATTGGGGATAAGGTATACGCTGAAAAATCATTATTAAAATGGACTTCGAAATACTGATCCCGAATATTTAAAATCATGCCGTTCGTTAATGTACGGCTATTGGTACGAATATCTTCTTTCTGTAAATTTTGACTATCTTTCACCGAATTTAAAAATGTCACCACGCGAGAGGTATCAGCTGTATAGACTTCACTTCGCTCATATTGGTTATATTGCACACCGAGCAAGAAAATAATTAATAAAAGAAAGATAATACTGAGATCGCGATATTTGGTTTGTAACCGATGACGTAAATATAAGCTTGTCACCACAAGCAATGCACCTAACGAGACAAAAATGGCGATATATTTAAAATAACCTTCAAAAGACATCGCATTTTCTAAAAAAGCAAAAGAGAAAAAAGACATTTGTCATTCCTAATTTTAAAGAGAAAAACAGGTTGCTACTGTAGCACAACGAAAACTGACTAGCTATTTTTATCACAGAAATTAAATTCGTTTTTCCGAAAAATCCCTTTTATAATGACCGCACTTTTAGAATAAGAAAGAGAAAAATATGAAAGTAATTCAGCCTGAAGATCAGGGATATTGGCTGTTCATCAAAGGTTCAACACTTTATTGGCAGGAAAATGATCTGCCTTTTGGATCAGCAAAGGAACTCGGCCTCACAACGCAAAAAGCAATGTTGCTCGGGAAATGGAAATCACAACCTTTATGGCTTGTGGCAGAAAATGATCAAGATGAACGAGAATACCTTTCCTTACGGAGTTTGTTATCCTTACCGACTGAAGATTTTCATTTGTTAAGCCGAGGCGTGGAAATCAATCATTTTTTGAAAACCCACCAATTCTGCGGAAAGTGCGGTCAAAAAGCGGAACAAACTCACGATGAGCTAGCGGTTCAATGCACAAGTTGTGGCTATCGTACTTACCCAGTTATTTGCCCTTCGATTATTGTCGCCGTTCGCCGTGGCACAGAGATTTTATTAGCCAACCATAAACGCCATTACACGCCAGGCAAAGCAGGTATTTACACCACGCTAGCCGGTTTTGTAGAAGTGGGTGAAACCTTCGAAGATGCCGTTCATCGTGAAGTCTTTGAAGAAACGGGTATTCGCATTAAAAATATTCGCTATTTCGGTAGCCAACCTTGGGCATTCCCTAATTCACAAATGGTGGGCTTTTTAGCTGATTACGACAGCGGAGAAATTCAACTGCAAGAAACAGAACTGCATGATGCACAATGGTTTTCTAGTACTGCCCCCTTGCCAGAATTACCGCCAACAGGTACTATCGCACTCAAATTAATTAATGCTACGCTTGAGCTTTGCAAAGCGGAACAAAATAAATAAAGGAAAGCCCATGTCTGAATTAAAAAATGATCGTTATTTAAGAGCCTTATTACGTGAACCAGTGGATATGACACCCGTATGGATGATGCGCCAAGCGGGACGCTATTTGCCTGAATATAAAGCAACACGTGCAGAAGCGGGCGATTTTATGTCTCTTTGCCGCAATGCGGATTTAGCTTGTGAAGTTACCTTACAGCCACTTCGTCGCTATGCTTTAGATGCAGCTATTTTATTTTCAGATATTCTGACTATTCCTGATGCGATGGGCTTAGGATTAAGTTTTGGTGCAGGTGAAGGCCCGAAATTTGCCCATCCAATTGAAAACAAAAGTGCGGTTGAAAATTTACCGATTCCTGACCCTGAAGGCGAACTTCAATATGTGATGAATGCTGTTCGCACAATTCGTCGCGAACTAAAAGGCGAAGTGCCACTGATTGGTTTCTCTGGTAGCCCGTGGACACTGGCAACTTATATGGTTGAAGGTGGTAGCAGCAAAACCTTCAATAAAATCAAAAAAATGATGTATGCCGAACCGCAAACTTTGCATCTTTTATTAGATAAAGTGGCGGATTCCGTGATTTTATACTTAAACGCTCAAATCAAAGCAGGTGCACAAGCCGTCATGGTATTTGATACTTGGGGCGGCGTGTTAGGTCATCGTGAATATTTAGACTTCTCTTTGCAATATATGCACAAAATCGTCGATGGTTTAATTCGTGAACACGATGACCGTAAAGTGCCGGTGACTTTATTTACTAAAGGCGGCGGGTTATGGTTAGAAGCCATGGCAAATACAGGCTGTGATGCACTCGGATTAGACTGGACAGTTAATTTGGCTGATGCGAAAGCGCGTGTAGGCCATAAAGTGGCACTACAAGGCAATATGGATCCAAGCGTGTTATATGCACCGGCAGAACGTATTGAGCAAGAAGTGCGGTCAATTTTAGCTGATTTTGGTCAAGGCAGCGGACATGTATTTAATTTAGGTCATGGTATTCACCAAGATGTGCCGGAAAGTGCACCAAAAATCTTCGTGGATGCGATTCATGAGTTCTCTAAAGCCTATCATAAATAAGCGAGAAAAAAATGCGAAATCCGATTCACAAGCGTCTCGAAAATCTCGAAAGCTGGCAACATCTGACCTTTATGGCTTGCTTATGCGAGCGTATGGCACCTAACTTTGCCCTATTCTGCCAAATGACGGAACAAAAGCCTGCAGACAAAACCTATCACAACATTTTAAACTTAGTGTGGGAATTTCTAACGGTTAAAGAGGCAAAGATTAATTTCGAGAACCAATTAGAGAAACTTGAAGAAATTATTCCTGATGTGAATGATTATGACTTCTTTGGTGTGGTACCTGCTCTCGATGCTTGTGAAGCGCTAGGTGAATTGTTGCATGCGATTATCGCGGGCGAGACACTTGAAAAAGCAATTCAAATCAGCCAAATTTCATTAGGCACGGTTTGTTCTTTGTTAGAAACACAAGAAGATCGAGATCTTTCTGAAACTGAACTGAAAAGCCGTGAAGAAATTGAAGAAGAACTTGACCTTCAATGGCAAATCTATCGCTTACTTAAAGACTGCGAAAAACGCGATGTAGACTTGATTTTATCCCTTCGCAACGAGATAAAGCAGGAGGGAATCTCCAATATTGGTATAAAAATTGAGCAATAACGTGAGATTTGTCACAATTTTTGCAAATCGGGCTTTTATTTCCCCCCAAGTTCGATTAGACTTGCCCAAGCCGTAGCAGTTAAAAGCTACGCTTATTTAAATAGAGTCAATTTTAATTTAACAGAAGGTACAAATTTATGAACAAAACAGATTTAATCGATGCAATTGCAAGTGCAGCTGAATTAAACAAAAAACAAGCTAAAGCTGCATTAGAAGCTACTTTAGCCGCTATCACTGGTAGCCTTAAAAAAGGTGAACCTGTTCAATTAATCGGTTTCGGTACATTCAAAGTAAACAAACGTGCAGCACGTACTGGCCGTAACCCACAAACTGGTGCAGAAATCAAAATCGCAGCATCTAAAGTTCCAGCATTCGTATCTGGTAAAGCATTAAAAGACGCAATCAAATAATTAGTCTTAAAACGAATTTTAATTGAACCCTGCTTTGTCAGGGTTTTTTGTTGCCTAAATTTTAGCTTTACAATCATTATTTTGCCGATATAATTCCGAACCGAAACTTATTGCGGGATATAAATAATGAAACGAAACATTCAACACCGAAATACCCAACAACGCAGACATGCCATCATGCAACTGCTGCAAGAACAAGGTGAAGTCAGTGTAGAACAGCTAGTACAGTTATTTGACACCTCTGAAGTGACGATTCGAAAAGATCTCACTGCATTGGAAAGTAATGGTTTCCTTCTTCGTAAATACGGTGGTGCCATTTTAATGCCACAAGAAATCATCGAAGAAGAACAAGATGATGAACTTTCGCAACGAAAGTTAGTCTTAGCTAAGGCAGCCGCAGAACGTATTCGTGATCATAATCGTATTATTGTGGATAGTGGCAGCACAACCGCTGCATTGATTAAACAACTTAATCGCAAGCAAGGCTTGGTTGTGATGACGAATTCGCTTTCGGTGGCGACAGCATTACGTTCACTCGAAAATGAACCGACACTCTTAATGACGGGAGGCACTTGGGACACGCGTTCCGAATCCTTCCAAGGCAATATTGCCGAACAAGTGCTACGTTCTTATGATTTTGACCAATTATTTATTGGTGCCGATGGCATTGATTTAGAACGTGGTACAACGACATTTAATGAGTTGGTTCGCTTAAGCCAAGTGATGGCTGAAGTATCTCGCGAAGTGATCGTGATGGTGGAATCACAAAAAATTGGCAGAAAAATGCCAAATGTGGAATTAACCTGGCAGCAAATTGATGTGCTGATTACCGATAACAAATTATCTCAGGCCGACAAAGAAGCTATAGTGGCGCAAGGCGTGGAAGTGATTTGTGTGGATGTAGCATAAAGTGCGGTCAGAAAAACAAGACTTTTAATTTTAGTAAATAAGGAAAAACTATGTGTGGTATTGTTGGTGCGGTAGCACAACGTGATGTAGCAGAAATTTTAATTAATGGTTTACACCGCTTAGAGTATCGTGGTTACGACTCTGCGGGTGTGGCTGTTGTGGATCCAAACCATGAATTACACCGCGTTCGTTGCTTGGGTAAAGTAAAAGCCCTTGATGAAGCCGTTGCAGTAAAACCATTAATCGGTGGTACAGGGATTGCACACACACGTTGGGCAACTCATGGGGAACCTTCTGAAGCTAATGCTCACCCGCATACTTCAGGCAACTTTGCTGTCGTCCATAACGGTATCATCGAAAATCACGAAGAATTACGTGAATTACTTAAATCACGTGGCTACGTGTTTAATTCTCAAACCGATACCGAAGTAATTGCACACCTTGTTAATTGGGAAATGCGTACCGCCTCAAATCTTCTTGAAGCGGTCCAAAAAACCGTAAAACAACTTACTGGTGCGTACGGTATGGTGGTGTTAGATCGTGAACATCCCGAACATTTAGTTGCTGCGCGTTCAGGCAGCCCGTTAGTAATTGGTTTAGGAATTGGTGAAAACTTCCTTGCATCTGACCAACTTGCGCTCTTAAGCGTAACACGTCGTTTCATCTATTTAGAAGAAGGCGATATCGCAGAAATCACACGTCGTACCGTGGATATTTACGATGCGAATGGTCAAAAAGTAGAACGTGAAG
>ERZ857757.1301-NODE-1301-length-20264-cov-7.793112_pt1 | contig 20264 bp, 20 predicted proteins | sample MGYA00519764_ERZ857757 | MGnify/ENA primary metagenome ERZ857757 (study PRJEB31778, sample SAMEA3449359) | human gut metagenome | biome: human gut; feature: human-associated habitat; material: faeces | place: United Kingdom | collected 2010/2012 ... | reverse complement strand
TTTTTTTGCTTGCACTTACATTGTAAATTCAAGGAGGCGAAAAGTAACAGAAAAACGTCTCTTACATACTTTTCGCAAAATGAAAAGCATGTAACCCCAGACAGGCAGTCCCGGCCTCGCAACCAATATGTCACAATTTCTTGATATTTACAAATAAACTCTTGCATTTCGTAAAGATTTTTGATATAATGATTTAGAATATGGATAAGAGCCGCTTATCTTGCCATAAAACCGTAATTCCACACTATTTTATTTGTAAACATCCGGAAAGGAATGGGAAAACCAATGCCTAAATACAAACGCGTCCTGCTCAAACTTTCGGGCGAAGCTCTCAAAAACTCCTCGGAAAAAGGAATCATCGATTTTGACTTTACCGCTAAGGTAGCCGAACAGATCAAACGCTGTACCGACGAGGGCGTCTCGTTCGGACTTGTTATCGGCGGCGGCAACATCTGGCGCGGCGCAGGCAAAGCCATTGACCGCACACGTGCCGATCACATGGGCATGCTCGCCACAGTTATCAATTCGCTTGCTGTGCAGACCGTCTTGGAAGAACACGGCGTCCCGACGCGTGTCATGACCGCTCTGCAAATGAATCAGATTGCCGAACCGTATATCCGCAACCGCGCTGTTTCTCACCTTGAAAAAGGCCGCGCTGTCATCATTGGCTGCGGCACGGGCAACCCCTACTTTTCCACTGACACGGCGGCTGTTTTAAGAGCGGCTGAAATTGGTGCAGACGTGGTTTTATTTGCCAAGAACATCGACGGCGTTTACACGGCAGACCCCAAAAAAGACCCGAATGCCAAAAAGATCGACGAAATGACTTACGACGACATCATTCACCATGATCTCGGCGTGATCGACAGCACGGCTTCTTCGTTCGGCCGTGACAACAAACTCCCGATCATTATTTTCGGTCTGAACGATCCCGAAAACATTTATCGCGCCGTTTGCGGCGAAAAGATCGGCACGATCGTCCGCAACGGTTAAACTATTGACAGAAAGAAAGGAAAACTGATTATGAAACTCGAACTCAAAGAATTTGAAGAAAAAATGAAAAAGTCCGTCGCCGGACTGGAAAGCGAATATGCCACCATCAATGCCGGCCGCGCAAGCGCATCGGTGCTTGACCGCGTACAGGTCGAATACTTTGGCAGCAATATGCCGGTCAATCAGGTCGCTGAAATTAAAATGCCCGATCCGCGCACGCTTGTTATCTCGCCCTGGGACGCTTCCTGCTTAAAGAACATTGAAAAGGCCATTCTTGCTTCGGATCTCGGAATCAATCCGCAAAACGACGGCAAGGTCATTCGTCTTGCTTTCCCCCAGCCGACGGAGGAACGCCGCAAGGAATTAGCCAAGAAAGCGGAAAAATTCGCCGAGGAATGCAAGATCGCTGTCAGAAACGTTCGCCGCGACGCCAATGAAAAAGCAAAGGAAATGAAGAAGAACGGCGATATGACCGAGGACGAACAAAAGGCATCCGAAAAGCAGGTTCAGGATCTGACCGACAAATATGTAGCAAACATTGACAAGGTTGCCGACGCCAAAAAGAAAGAGATCATGACGGTCTGATGTTCGGTTTTTTTAAAAAGAAACAGGAGCTTCTTCCGGAACGCGTTCCGAAGCATGTGGCATTTGTGCTCGACGGCAACGGCCGTTGGGCCGCAAAGCGTGCTCTTCCGCGCACAGCCGGTCACAAAGCCGGTGCGACTAAATTTGAAGAGATTACGGAAGTTTGCCATGAGGCCGGTGTAGAGACCATCACGGCATATGCGTTTTCAACGGAAAACTGGAAGCGGTCAAAAGAAGAAATTGACGGCATCATTGCGCTTTTAGACACCTACCTGGATGATTTGATTGAGATCAAATACAAGAAAAATATCCGTTTACGCGTACTTGGCGACAACACGGCGTTTCCGGATTACATTCAGGAAAAGATCCGGATAGCCGAAGAAAAAACGGCGCCGAACCGGTACAATCTGAATTTATGCCTGAATTACGGAGGACGTGCGGAATTATGTCATGCGTTCAACCGTTTAATAGAACGTGGGTTTACGCATGTGACGGAGGAAGACATCGCGTCGGAGGTCTACACAGCGCCGACGGGGGATCCGGATATTATCATCCGGACAGGCGGCGACACGCGCTTATCCAACTTTTTACTGTGGCAGGCGTCGTATGCGGAATTATATTTTACGCCGACGTTATGGCCGGATTTCTCGAAAGAGGAATTATATGAGATTTTCCGCAAGTTTTCAAAGACCAACCGCCGCTATGGCGGCTACGGTGCGGAAGCCGCACAGCAAAATTCACGGAAAAGTTTGGCAGAAAAGAAATAGTTTCCGGACGCGAAGGCAAATCCGCCGCGTCGGCATAAACGCCACCGCCGCGGCTCAAAAAAAACAGAAGTGCAAAGCTTTTGCGGAAGCCGCACAGCAAAATTCACGGGAAAGCTTGGCAGAAAAGAAATAGTTTCCGGACGCGGAGGCCGCGGAAGGCATCCGCAAAAAAGATGCATACCCTCACAGATTTCGGCATTATGTATTCCCTTCGGAATATGGCAACAAGGATGTGACGAATTGAAACAGCGAATTATTACAGGAACGATTTTCGCAGCGCTCGTAATGGTGGTGCTGTTCTTGTCGCACACATGGGTGTATCCGACAGTCATACTGCTTTTGTGCGTTGTCGGTGCGTCCGAAATGCTCCGGTGCGTCGGTGTTTGGAAAGAGCCGCTTTTGAGCGTGCCGGGTATGGTATATGCGGCGGCATGTCCGTTCCTTGCCATGGAATACCGGTACGGGGTTCTCATGGCGGCCACTATGGCGTATCTCTTCATCATGCTGTTTATGCTGGTTTTTGCCCATGAACGGGTCAACACTGAACGCGTATGCACGGCTTATACCATGATTGTTTATATTACGATCTGTTTTGTATGCTTGATCCGGCTTCGCTATGTCACCACCGAAACCGGCATGGATACCGGGCGCATGGTCGGGCAATACATCTATCTTCTTGTTTTTATTGCCGCATGGGTAACGGATACCTTTGCTTATTTTACCGGCGTTTTCTTCGGAAAGCATAAGCTTTGCCCGAAGATCAGCCCCAAGAAAACGATCGAAGGCTCTGTCGGCGGCATTGTTTTCTGCGTACTTGCTTTTTTGCTTTACGGATTCGTGGTTTCGCGCCTGTTCCCCTTGGAGCCGAACTACTTAGGTCTTGCCATAGTTGGTCTTGTCATGTCGGTTCTGTCGCAGGTCGGCGATCTGTTGGCGTCGGTCATCAAACGCACCTACGGCATCAAGGACTATGGGAAGTTATTTCCGGGACATGGCGGTGTGCTTGACCGGTTTGACAGCGTGCTTTTATTGGCACCGTTCCTTTTAGCTTTGGTTGAGGACGCACAGTTTTTACAGCTGATCTTTCAGGTAGCCGCACAATAAATAATTTTTGATTTTTCCGAGCCTGCCCTTTTCCGGCAGGCTCGAAACAAAGTCATATGGTATAGGAAATCATAGAAAAATGACATTCGGGCATATTAGAATAACAAACGCCCGGGAAAACAAAGGACAAAAACAATGATAAAACTTGTGGTCTGCGATATTGACGGAACGCTTCTCGAAAAAGGAAATTCTTTTCTTTCGGAGGAAACAGCCGAGGCGCTTGAAAAGCTCCTTGACGCCGGAAAAACCGTGGCTCTTGCCTCGGGGCGCTCCTATCAGAGCATGCGGCGCGTGACAAAGCAGATGCCGTTTGCCGACAAACTCTATTATATCTGCGATGACGGCGCGATTTGTGTGCACGCGGAAAAAACGCTGTATCACAAGCCGTTATCCATCGAAAACCTATTGAAATTCGACCGTAATCCGGCCTATTCCGGCTGTCCGATTTTATATTTTTCAGACACGTTTTCCTATGTAACCGGCGCGACACCGGAATTTCTGGAAAAGATCAAGCAGGATGGAATCGATGCCCCCCGCCCGATCTCCGGCATTTACGAAATCAAAGAGGCTATCTACAAAATCGGCATTTACGGCGGTATAAAAGGTCTCGAACCGCTTTTACCGCAACCGTTTGATTTGCGTATTTGCTACAATGCGGACGGGTGGTTAGAATATGCGTCGCGTTTTGCCGACAAAGGGCTTGCCGTATCCGATCTGCAAATGCGGTTATATTTATCCAAATTTGATACAGCCGCTCTCGGAGACGGGGAGAATGATTTAAGTATGTTTTCCAAGGCAAAATACACCTTTGCCCGGCGCGACGGACACAAGGAGCTTGCACAGGCGGCAACCGACACATTTGTAAGCGGCGAGGCAGCCGAAGTTTTAAAAAGGCTGGCAGATCTGTAGACCGGCAAATGTTAATTGGCGTTGCTTGCGGCAACGGGCCTTTTTTCGTATACTAAGGGCAATAACAAAGAAAAGAGGTTATTCCCGATGTTGAGTGAAAACATAAGAAATTTCCGGAAAGCCAAGGGGCTTTCCCAAGAAGAGCTTGCCGCAAAGCTGCATGTGGTGCGGCAGACGGTTTCCAAGTGGGAAACCGGATTATCCGTGCCGGATGCCGAACTGTTACTTGCCTTGTCGGAGGTATTGGAAACGCCGGTCGGCGTTTTGCTTGGTGAAACAGCGGTACTTCCGGAGGCCGATGATATCAAAGTGATCGCCGAAAAATTGGAAATTCTTAATTTACAGCTTGCAAAGCAGAAAGAAACAAAAAGAAAAGCGCTTCATCTGTTTTTCGTACTTTTGGGGGTTATCACCGTACTTCTTTTTGGTTTGCTTATCCTGTGGAAAAGTCCTTATTTGGGTTGGGACTATTCCGACCCGGAGACCGCCGTTTTCGGCGCAGCGTTCCACGCGGCGGAATACCTGTTTGTGCGTTTGGCGCCGTTATGTTTGGCTGGCGAAGCGGCAGGCGCCTGGCTGACGCGAGGAAACAGACGGTAAGCAGACGCGCCGAGCCGCACTGCAAAAATATCCATTGTAAATAAAGAAGGAAACACGATGAAATATAATCAAAAAGTTATTTTAAAAAACGGACAGGAAGCTCTGTTGCGTAGCGGTGAGGCGCCGGACGCAGGCGCTGTTCTGGAAAACTTCAACACAACGCATGAGGAAACCGACTTTTTGCTCTCCTATCCGGATGAAAAAGGTTTTAATGAAGAACTGGAAGAAGCTTTTCTGAAAAGGAAAGCGGAAAGTGAAAACGAAGTGGAGATCGTCGCCTTTGTAGACGGAAAAGTAGCCGGAACAGCCGGAATCGACGCTGTCGGAACCCGATACAAGGTGAAACACCGCGCCGAATTCGGCATCGCTCTCTCAAAGGAATACTGGGGCTTGGGACTCGGCCGCGCATTGACAGAGGCTTGCATTGCGTGTGCCAAGGAAGCCGGTTATACGCAGTTGGAATTAGATGTTGTGGCAGAAAACGAAAGTGCGCTTGCCCTATACCGAAAAGTCGGCTTTGTGGAATACGGGCGAAATCCGAGAGGTTTTTTGTCCCGGATAAGCGGATACCAAGAACTGGTTTATATGCGGTTGGAATTATAGGCCTTCCGTTTCCCCTCAAATTCCGTTTTTGAATTTTTGAAAAGGAACTGTTATGAAAAAACTATTAGTTGTTGACGGAAACAGTATTTTAAACCGTGCCTTTTACGGCGTGCGTCCGTTAACCACGCGCGACGGTCGCAACACAAACGCCATTTTCGGCTTTATCAACATGCTGTACAAGCAGATCTCCGACCTTGCGCCGGAGTATGCCGCCATCGCCTTTGACCTCAAAGCGCCGACTTTCCGGCATAAAAAGTGCGACTATTATAAGGCAACGCGCAAAGGCATGCCCGAAGAACTGGCCGAACAGCTGGAACCGGCAAAAAACATAGCCCGTTTGCTCGGTTTTCACGAACTGTCGTTGGAGGGCTATGAGGCCGACGATATTTTAGGCACACTTTCCATGCTTTCCGATGAATCTGCGCATGCATATCTTATGACCGGCGACCGCGATTCTTATCAGCTCATCACCGATACGACGTCGGTCTTATACGTTTCCACCAAGGAAACCGTGGTTTACGGCAAGGAAAAGATTGCCGAACTCTATGGCGGCCTTGCACCGGAATCGTTAATTGACGTAAAAGCGCTCATGGGCGACACCTCCGACAACATTCCGGGTGTTCCCGGAATCGGGGAAAAAACGGCTGTCTCGCTCATTGCCCGTTTCGGTTCGCTCGACGGCGTTTACAAGGCGTTAGAAGCTAACGACCCCGAAATCAAGGGCGCAACCAAGACTAAACTGGAAAACGGAAAGGATTCCGCCTACGAAAGCCGTTTCTTGGCGGAGATCTGCAAGACCGCACCGCTTGGTCTGACATTAGATGATCTTGTCTACACCGGCATGGACGCGACCGGCCTTTTGGCTGTATGCCGCGATCTGGAATTGAACAGCATTATAACCCGGTTGAAACTCGAAGAACTGGCCGGGAAAGCCGGAAAAGCCGCGTCGGAGAATTTTTCGCTCTTTGATACGCCTACAAAGAGTATCGGGGCGGTAACCGTCAGCACACTGCCCGAACCAAATGAAAGTCCGTTATTTGTCCACTGGGAAAGAGACGCGCAAAAGCTTTTCTTTGAAAAAGACGATTCCGACGAAATTTTCGTCATCGGCGCAGATAAAAGCGTTCTTTCGGAACTGCTTGAAAACACAGCTCGCCGCGTTGTCCTTCACAACCTTAAAGACTGGTGCATTCATGCGGCCGATTTTGATATATCTGTCCGATCCTGCCTTTTCGATATCTTGCTTGCCTCGTATGTGACTGACCCGTCCAGCGTCATCAATGCCGACGGTCTTGCCGCTTATTCCGGCGTTTTGGGCGTGGATCCGACCGATACCGAACAAAAAGCCGTTCTTTCGGTCATGGGAATTAAAAAAGCCTATCACGACCTGTTGCCGGTTGTTGAAAGCAACGGTCAGGCATCGTTGTTATACGATATCGAAATGCCGTTATCGCACGTGCTTGCCGATATGCAGCGCGTCGGCTTCAAGCTCGACCGCCAAGGCCTTGCCGCCTTTTCCGCGTCGCTTGACGCGCGTCTTAACGCCCGAAAAGAAAGCATCTACACCTATGCCGGCGGTGAATTCAATATCAATTCCACCAAACAGCTTGCCGCTGTGCTGTTTGAAACACTCTCTCTTCCGGCCGGACGAAAGACCAAAAACGGTTATTCCACCGACGCGGAAACGTTGGAACATCTGCGCCCCTATCATCCGATCATTGATGAAATTCTCGAATACCGACAGGTTGCCAAGTTAAAGAGCACCTATACCGATGCACTTTTGGATGTTGCCGATGAAAACGGACGCATTCACACCAATTTTAAGCAGGCTTTTACGCTCACCGGCCGCCTTTCCAGCGCTGAACCGAATTTGCAGAACATTCCCATCCGCACCGAAGAAGGACGGGAATTGCGGCGCTTCTTCATTCCGCAAAACGAGGACTATGTCTTGATCGACGCGGACTATTCGCAGATCGAACTTCGCCTTATGGCGGCCATGAGCGGCGATGAAAACATGATAAAGACCTATAAGGACGGCAAGGATATCCACACTTCGACAGCCGCCCAGGTATTCGGCGTTCCAGAATCCGAAGTCACCTCAGACCTCCGCAAAAAAGCAAAAGCCGTCAATTTTGGCATCATTTACGGAATTTCGGACTTTTCTCTTGCCGGCGACATCCATGTTTCCCGTAAAGAAGCCGCCGACTATATCCGATCCTATTTTGCAAGATATCCGAAAATCAAGGAATACCTTGACCGCGCCATTGCCTCGGCACGGGAAAAAGGCTATTCCGAAACACTGTATGCCAGACGCCGCTATATTCCGGAGCTTACGGCCAAAAACAAAAATTTGCAGAATTTCGGCGAACGCGTCGCCATGAACGCGCCCATTCAGGGCACAGCGGCGGATATCATTAAAATTGCCATGATTCACGTTGCCAAACGTCTGAAAGAGGAAAGTCCGGCTTCGCGTCTGGTTCTTCAAGTCCATGACGAACTGATTGTGGAAGCGCCAAAGACGGAACGGGAAAAGGTAGAAAAGATTCTCGTCGAAGAAATGGAACACGCGGCAAACCTTGCCGTTCCGCTTGAAGTGTCGGCCGGGTACGGTTCGACCTGGTATGACGCACATTCTTAACACCTATTTGGCTGTTTTGGAAAGGATACACTATGAAACTAACCCTGCTCGGCTCGACCGGCTCCATCGGCACACAGGCCATTGACGTTGCCATGCATTTAGGCCTTACGGTAGAGGCTTTATCGGCGCACTCCAATATAGAACTCTTGGAAAAACAGCTCCGGATGACCGGCGCGCGTTTCTGTGCCGTCGCGGATGAGCGTGCCGCCAAAGAATTAAAAGACCGCACACGCGACCTTTCCGTCACCATACTGGCCGGCAAGACCGGCGCGGCAGAGCTCGCCGTCCGTCCCGGCTCAGATACGTTGCTCAACGCTATTATCGGCTTTTCCGGCATGATTCCGACGCTTAAAGCCATAGAAAGCGGCAAAAATATCGCCATCGCCAATAAAGAAACGCTTGTAGCGGCCGGCGAGCTGGTCATGCCGCTTGCCAAAGCGCACGGTGTGCAGATTCTCCCGGTAGACAGTGAGCACTGCGCCATTCATGAGGCATTGCACGGCAACGACAAAAAAACCGTAAACCGCCTGATCATCACCGGTTCCGGCGGCCCGTTTTTCGGCTATACGCGCGAACAACTGGAACAGGTCACGCCCGAACAGGCGTTGAAACATCCGAATTGGAGCATGGGAAAAGGGATCACGGTATACAGTTCCACGTTAGTCAACAAGGGGTTGGAAATGATTGAAGCGATTCGGCTGTTTGATATGCCGGAGGACAAAGTGGATATTCTGATCAACCGGCAGAGCATCATTCATTCCTTAGTCGAATTTGTCGATCATTCCATGCTTGCCCAGCTTGCCGTACCGGATATGCGTTTATGCATTCAGTATGCACTCACCTATCCGGAAAAACTCCCGGGATTAACGCCGCCGCTTGATTTGGCCAAAGTCGGCACGCTCACTTTTGCAGATGTGGATAACGAGACGTTCCCGTCGGTCAACATGGCGCGGTGCGCTGTGCGACGCGGCGGAATCAGTCCCTGTGTGTACAATGCGGCCAACGAGACTTGTGTCGAGTTATTCTTGGAGCGAAAGATCCAATATACCGATATTTTCACACTGATTGACAAAGCGTGTGAGCATTTCGGTTCGGGCGACGGGGCGCTTACGGCTGAAAAGATCGTCGAGGCTGACCGTGATGCGCGGCTCTATGTAAGGGAGCTTTTATAAAAATCAAAAAATCAGGCGCTTTTCGCAAAACGAAAAGCGCCTTTCTTATTCTCACGCGGCGCGTGAGTTTGCCGCCTGGAGAGGGCGGCTGAGAGCCGCCTGCGGATGCAGGGCTAACCCTTGCAACCGCAAAATTTTTCTTACAGATTCCGGATTCTGTCAGAAATTTTATCGTGCGAATCGCTTTGTCTATGGTTTTTTTCATAAAAAGATTGTATAATACCTCTTGTAAGCAAGATTAAGAAAGCATACGCATATCCTTAAATAGAAAAATCATGGGAGGATCCGTATGCGTTCATTTGCTTTTGAAACTCAGAAAAAAAGTTTTTCCGAATCGCCCCGAAAGAAAAAAGAACGAAAAAACAAAGAAACCGATCATACCCCCAATCACGCCGAGAGTAAAACCCCTTATTTGATCATTCGCACACGCTATCCCGTGTTTTCACCATGCGATGATGAAACACTTGGCGAACCGCGTCAAGAAAAAGCTTTCTGCGAAAAAATCAACCGTTTTTATGCGCAAAGCGCCGCGGCGTATGTCTCATCCCCGCCGGCGAAAACCTTAAAAAAAGCAGCCGTTCTTGCCGCAGCCAATCAAAAACCGTGCTCTTTTGTCTGGCATACCGAAGTGCCCTATAACGGTCAAAACGCTGTCTCTCTTTTCACCGATATATCCGGTTTTGACGGAGAAAAAAACGTCAAACGCCGCTTTGGCGCACTGTGGTCGGCGAAAGACGGAACGCTGATTACGCCGTCGCAAGTGTTTTTCACAGACGCGCGGCACAGAAAAGCGGTCATCCGACAGATCTGCGCTATTGCGGAAAGTAATCTTCATCGCGGAATTTTTACATATTATGATAATTTTGAGGCGATAATAAATAAGCGATTTTCTTTTGATTCTTTCTATTTTGTGCCGAACGGCGCGGCGTTTTATTTCGACGGCGGCGTTCTTTCGTCACATACCGACGAAGTAACGGTTTTTGTTTTACCGTTTGAAAAAGCAGAAGGACTTTTAAAGCTTGTTCCCGAGTCATAACAGACGCTATATATAAATAGGTAATAAAAGTTTTGCTTGCAAATCGGAAATTTTTGTGCTATAATAACAAAAACAGTTTTACGTGGTTTTTACACAAGAGCCGAGCCATAAAAAGAATTTGAAATATCAAGAAGATATCGGAAAGGATGGTGTAAAATTTGGCAGCCGATATGAGTAAGGATATGATATCCGCAATCCGCGAAGCGGAGGAAGAGGCCGCAAAAATCAAAAAAGACGCGGACACACGCGCCCAACGTCTTCTTGCCGAAGCGACGGCCAAGGCCGGCGAACAGGCCAAAAATGCGGAAAAAGAAGCGTTTCGCAAGGCAAAAGAGCTGTTAGCCGAAGCGGAAAAGGACAGTGCGGCTCAAATCAGCTCGCAGAGTGCGCGTTTCTATGAACAAACAGCCAAGCTCCGGGAAAATGCCGAAAAGCATGTGCAAAACGCCGCCGACTTCATCTTAAAGGAGTTGTTTGCGTTATGATTGCCGGAATGAAAAAGCTGACGCTTGCGGCTCCCAAAAGCGATATCGACCGGTTAACGGGCGAGCTTGTGTGGTTGGAGTCGGTGGAGGTCATGCAGAATCCGGCCGATTCCGAGCTCCCGGAGGGGCTTCGTCCTGCGGATAATGCGGTCAAGCTTGCAGCCAACGAACGCGACCGCCAACAGTTGCTTGCGGTAAGTGAAACGCTGTCGCCCTACGGTTCGGGCAAAAAGGGAAAAATATTTCCCGAAGCCCTGACCCGTTCCGAATTTGAGGCGTTGGACAGCGATGTGGAAAAGGCGCTTGCGCTGACGGCGCGCGTAGAGGATTTAGTCAAAGAACGCGCCTCGATTAAAGCAAAGATTTCCAAAGCGGAAAATGACATAGCGTCCCTTGCGCCGTTTTTGCTGTACGGACAACCGATTTCGCTTGACGCAACGCGGAAAACGGTCATTTTCAAGGGCACCTTTCCAAAGCATCTGACCAAGGAGGCCATTTTCCAAAAGCTCGATGAATCGGGACTGGATTACGGGTTGGAATTTTACGGGACAAGCACGGAATTTCTTTATGTATGTGCCGTCGCCTTGAAAAGCGATGCGGACGCATTCGGAAAAGCGCTTGCCGACGCCGGTTTTTCCCGAATTCTGTTCAAGGATATGCCGGGCACGGCCAAAGAAGAAACCGACCGCTTGAAAAAAGAAATTGCGCTTTGTAAAAAATCGCTTGCCGATTCGGAGGAAACGTTAAGGGATTTAGCGCGAAGCAAACCTTTGCTTGACAAGGCGTATGACTTACTTGGTGCGCGGGCGGCCAAGGAACAGGTCAAAGGAACGCTTGCCGAAACGCAGAGCGCTTGTTTCTTGACCGGTTGGGTTCCGGATGTTTACCGCGACAAGGTCGAAAAAGTGCTTGACAGCTTTGATTGCTGTTATACGTTTGAAGAGCCGTCGGATACCGACAAAGTGCCGGTCAAGCTTATCAACAAAAAGCTTGTCACACCATTTGAAGCGGTTCTCGGCATGTATTCCTACCCGGATTACCGCGGAATTGACCCGACGTTTATCATGTCGATCTTCTATTTTATCATCTTCGGGCTTATCATGCAGGATGTTCTATACGGTTTTCTGCTGCTCATCGGCGGCAGGATCCTTTTAAAAGCACTCCATGCAAAGCCCGGCAGTTCCATGTACAAGCTCATTGAAATGTTTTCGATCTGCGGTGTGTCCACCATGATCTGCGGTGTTCTGTTCGGCGGCTATTTCGGAGACCTGCCGTCAGCGTTTGCCGTTCACATGTTAGGAATCACCGATTTTCCCGAGCTTGCCGTGGCGTTCAATCCGGTCACGAACCCGATTCCGTATCTTGCCATTTCCCTTGGCATCGGTGCGGTGCACTTGGTAACGGGTATGCTCATCAAAGCATATATGCTCATAAAAGACGGACATGCACTTGACGCGGTATTTGATATTGGCTTATGGCTTGTGCTGTTTGCCGGAATCGGACTGCTGTTTGCCGTGCCGGGGGTCGGAAAATGGGTGGCTCTTTTCGGAGCGGCCGGACTCATACTCACTCAAGGACGCGCGGAAAAGAACATCGTGATGAAGTTTTTGAAAGGCGTGCTCAGTCTGTATGATATCGTAAGCTATCTGTCCGACCTGTTATCCTATTCGCGCATTATGGCGCTCGGTCTTTCGGGTGCAATCATCGCGCAGGTGGTCAACCTTATCGGAACGCTCGGAGGCCCTACGGTCACAGGCTTTATCGTGTTGGTGCTTGCCATGGTACTCGGACATACGCTAAACCTTGCGTTAAACTTGCTTGGTGCGTTTGTCCACACGGCAAGACTGCAATATATCGAATTCTTCGGAAAATTCTATATCGACGGCGGCGAGCCGTTCAAACCGGCCGCCATTCAGACAAAATATACGGAAATTATTAAGGAGGCAAAATAACATGAGTTTCGCAGACATTTTCACAGGTAACAATCTCGCTATCTTAGGTGCGGCCTGTGCCGCCATTTTCGCCGGCATGGGTTCCAGCAAAGGCGTCGGCATTGCCGGAGAAGCCGCAAGCGGCGTCGTGACGGAGGATCCGTCCAAGTTCGGTAAAGCGCTTGTTTTACAGGCTCTGCCGGGCACACAGGGTATCTATGGATTAATCGTTGCGTTCATGGTCATCAACAATATGGGGCTTTTCTCGGGCACCGTCAAAACCTTTACCATGGCGCAAGGCCTTTACTATCTCATCGCCTGCCTGCCGATTGCCATTGTCGGTTTCTATTCCGGCGTTAAGCAGGGACGCGTTGCGGCCAGCGGTATGAATATCCTTGCCAAACGTCCCGACGATTTCGGTAAAGGCATTATCGCGGCGGCTCTTGTAGAAACATACGCCATCTTCGCACTTCTGGTATCGCTTCTTCTTATCATTTTTGCATAAGCGGACAACTGGAAGATTGGGAGTAAGAATATGGCAGAAATCAAAGGCATCGAACGGATAAAAGCGCGTATTTTAGCCGAAGCAAACGAATATGCCGCCGCAAAAGACGCCGAAACCGCAAAAAAATGCGACGAAATCCTTGCACAGCGTGCCAAGGAAAGCGCCGTCAAAGCCGAACAGATTCTGGCGCGCGCCGGTTCGGAGGCGGACGCGGCACGCAAAAACGCCGTTGCAAGCGGCGAAAGCCGTGAAAGAAGCGAAATGCTCCGGCTTCGTGTGGAAATGGCGGACAAGGCATTTGACGCGGCGCTTGCCAAGCTTTCTCATTTGCCGGAGGACAAGTATGTTCCGGCCATGGCGAAACTGCTTGCCCAAGCCGTGAATCTTTCCTTAAGCGACGGAATGAGCGCAGCCTTATCCTTGAATGAACGCGACAGCGTTTTTGCCGACGCGATTCTTGCGCAGGCAAAGCCGCTTTTCACCAAAAAAGTGACCGTCACGAAATCCGACAGCACCTCGCCCATCGGCGCAGGCTTTATCTTAATATGCGGTGATATCGAAATCAACTGTTCGGGCGAAAAGATGATAAAAGCGGCGCGGCAGACGCTGGAAAAACAGACTCTTGACGTGCTGTTCGGCGTGTAAAGGAGGAAGCGTCATGAAAACAAAGAGAAAGTGGCGCGATACCGACTTTTTGTACCTCTCCACCCGTTTGCGCGCTGCCGCTTCGTCGGAACTGACCGGCGAACGGTTAAACCGGATGTTAGACGCGCCGACCTTTTCCGAAGCGTTTGCACTGGTATGTGATTTTTACGGTGCGAGCGAGGAGATTCGTGCGTCGGGAAACTATGAGGCGCTGCTCGATAAAGCTCTTGCGGACGCATTTGCGTTGGCAGGAGAGTTGATTCGCGGCGTTATTCCCGAAAAAGAGGGCGAAAGCGCGCCGGAAATTCTTTTAGCACCGTTCCGGTATGTATACGACGGGCAAAACTTAAAGGCGCTCATCAAATGCGAAGCCTTGGGACGCGACGCCCTGCCGCTTCTTTCGGAAAACGGCTCAGTCAGTGTGGAAAACGCCGTGCGTGCCGTGTCGGAGCATGAATACGACGCGTATCCGGCTCCCCTTGCCCTTGCGGCGGCTGAGGCGCGGACCTCCCTTGCCGAAACCGGCGATCCCCAACAGGTTGACCTGATTTTGGACAAGGCTATTTTCGCGGCCATGGCGCAGGCGGCTGATGAGAGCGGGCTTGCCTATCTTGAAAAGCTTGTGCGCGTCAAAACCGACAGCGCCAACATCGGTATTTTCCTGCGGTGCGTCCGTCAGCAAAAGCCACGCGCTTATTTTGAAAAACTATATTTAACCGGCGGTGTGCTCGACAAGGACTTTTTCTTGTCCGCTTACGGCGAAACGCCGGAAAAATTGCTTGCCGCGCTTGCCTTTACCGATTACAGTGAGCTTGCCGGCTGTTCCGATGCGTCGGAGGCCGCGCGTATGTGCGAAAACCTCTATGCACAATACGCTTACTCCGCCGAAAAGATCGCTTTCGGCCCGGAGCTTGTGATTGGTTTCCTTGTGCGCAAGGAATACGAAGTCAAAAATTTACGCATTCTGTTGGCCGGAAAAAGTTGCGGTCTTTCGACAGAACGCATCAAAGAACGCTTTCGGGGGTGTGACGCATGAGCACGGTCGATACAAACAGCAAAAAGATCGGCGTTATCGGCGATAAGGACAGCGTCCTCGGATTCATGGCGACGGGTATGCGCGTTTTCATGACGGAAAACCCGGAGGAAGCCGCCCGGATTCTTGACCATGCCATCGACGACGGCTTTGCCGTTATGTTTATCACAGAGAATCTGCTTGCACACATTCCGGAGAGCTTTGAAAAATTCAAGACTGAACCCATGCTTGCCGTCATTCCCATCCCGTCCAAAACAGGGTCGTTGGGAATCGGCATGTCCCATATCAAGCGCTCGGTGGAACGCGCTGTCGGCGCGGATATCTTGAAAGATTAACGCTTGTCACTGAAAGAGGGTATTAAAACAATGATACAAGGAACGATTATCAAGGTTTCCGGACCGCTTGTCGTGGCAGGCGGCATGAGAGAAGCCAATATGTTCGACGTGGTGCGCGTCGGAAAAGCGCGCCTTATCGGCGAGATCATCGAAATGCGCGGCGACCGCGCGTCCATACAGGTATATGAGGAAACGGCCGGCATCGGTCCGGGCGACATCGTGGAATCGACCGGCGAGCCGCTTTCGGTGGAACTGGGGCCGGGACTCGTCACCGGCATTTACGACGGTATCGAACGTCCTCTTGAAAAATTATACGAAATGGCCGGCACCAACCTTCCCAAAGGCGTGGATTGTCCGGCTCTGTCAAGAGAAACAAAATGGCATTTTGTCCCGACGGCAAAGCCGGGCGATAAGTGCGAACCCGGCACGATCTTAGGCTATGTGGATGAAACCGAAGTCGTGCGCCATAAGATCATGGTGCCGCCCAAAAAGTCCGGTACGCTTACCGAACTGAATGAGGGCGACTACACCGTCACCGAAAAAATCGGGTCGCTTCATACCGACAAAGGAGACGTCCCTCTCACGCTCATGCAAAAATGGCCGGTGCGTGTGGCGCGTCCGTTTGACAAGAAACTGCCGCCGTATGAGCCGCTCATCACCGGTCAGCGTACCATCGACGGTATGTTCCCGATCGCCAAAGGCGGTACGGCCTGCATTCCCGGCCCGTTCGGCAGCGGAAAGACCGTTACCCAGCACCAGCTTGCCAAATACTCCGACGTCGATCTTGTGGTCTATATCGGCTGCGGCGAACGCGGCAACGAAATGACCGATGTTCTCCGCGAATTTCCGGAATTAAAAGACCCGCGCAACGGCAAGTCGCTTATGATGCGCACCGTTCTGATTGCCAATACTTCGGACATGCCGGTTGCCGCGCGTGAAGCGTCGATTTACACAGGAATCACGATTGCCGAGTATTTCCGCGATATGGGTTATTCGGTAGCGGTTATTGCGGATTCCACCTCCCGTTGGGCGGAGGCATTGCGCGAAATGTCGGGACGTTTGGAAGAAATGCCCGGTGAAGAAGGATATCCGGCGTATCTGACCTCGCGCCTTGCCCAATTCTACGAACGCGCCGGAAAGGTCGTCTGCCTCGGCGGCGACAACCGTATCGGAACGCTCAGCGCCATCGGCGCGGTCAGTCCGCAGGGCGGCGATATTTCCGAACCGGTCACTCAGGCGACACTCCGTATCGTCAAGGTGTTCTGGGGATTGGATGCGACGCTTGCCTATCGCCGTCATTTCCCGGCTATCAACTGGTTAAACTCGTATTCGCTCTATAAAGACCGCCTGTCCGACTGGTTTTCGCAGAATGTGGCGCCGGATTGGATGCAGACTACCGGCGAGGCCATGAAGCTCCTGCAACAGGAGAGCGAACTCAATGAAATCGTAAAATTAGTCGGTGTAGACGCACTTTCGCCGTCCGACCGTATGGTTCTCGAAGCGGCGCGCTCGGTTCGTGAGGACTTCTTGCAGCAGGATTCGTTCTCGGATACCGACTCCTACACGCCGCTAAGCAAGCAATACGGACTTTTAAAGACCATTCTTGCATTCTATGAAAAAACCAAAGCCGCCGTCGCACAGGGCGCAGACGCGGAAAAAGTCTCCGAACTCCCCGTAAGAGAGGATATCGGTCGTTTGAAGAACGTTTCGCCCGAAGAATTTGACAAAGCGGCCGGGGCGGTTCTCGAAAAATTGGATTCACAGCTTGCCGCTCTGACAGACCTTAACGCGAAAGGGGAGATTTAAGCATGCAGCCGATCAAAGAATACAGAACCATTGAAGAGGTCGCAGGCCCCTTGATGTTAATCAAAAAAGTAGAGGGCGTTAAATACGACGAACTGGGCGAGATCGAATTGCCGGACGGCTCGGTACGCCGCTGCAAGGTGCTGGAAGTCAACGGCGACAATGCGCTTGTGCAGCTGTTTGAAAGCGCGGCCGGTATCAATCTGGCGCACAGCAAGGTGCGTTTTCTGGGGCACGGAACCGAACTTGCCGTTTCAGGCGACATTTTGGGCCGCGTATTTGACGGCATGGGTTCGCCGATTGACGGAGGTCCTGCCATTATTCCGGACAAGAATCTGGATATCAACGGCACGCCGATCAATCCTGCGGCGCGCAACTATCCGTCGGAATTCATCCAGACGGGCGTATCCACCATTGACGGATTGAATACGCTGGTGCGCGGCCAGAAACTGCCGATCTTCTCGGCTTCCGGTCTGCCGCATGCCAATCTTGCCGCACAGATTGCCCGTCAGGCAAAAGTGCTCGGTTCGGAATCGAACTTTGCCGTTGTGTTTGCCGCCGTCGGTATCACGTTTGAAGAGGCTGATTTCTTTATTTCGGATTTCCGCCGCACAGGTGCTTTGGATCGCACGGTTTTGTTTGTCAATCTGGCGTCCGACCCGGCTATTGAACGTATTTCCACACCGCGTATGGCGCTGACAGCCGCCGAATATCTTGCTTTTGAGAAAAATATGCATGTGCTTGTCATCATCACGGACATTACAAACTATGCCGAAGCGCTCCGTGAGGTTTCAGCGGCACGCAAGGAAGTGCCCGGCCGCAGAGGCTATCCGGGTTATCTGTATACCGACCTTGCGACCATGTATGAACGTGCCGGACGAAAGCTCGGCTGTGACGGCAGTATCACCATGATTCCGATCTTAACCATGCCGGAGGACGACAAAACGCACCCGATTCCCGACCTGACCGGTTATATCACCGAGGGACAGATCATTTTGTCGCGCGATATCTACCGCAAAGGCTATCTGCCGCCGGTCGATGTGCTCCCCAGTCTTTCACGTCTGAAAGACAAGGGAATCGGCAAAGGCAAAACGCGCGAGGATCACGCCAATCTCATGAACCAGCTTATTGCCTGCTATGCGCGCGGCAAAGAAGCGCTTGAACTGATGGTCGTGCTCGGTGAAGCGGCGCTGACGCCTATCGACCGGCTGTATGCGAAATTCTCCGAAGAATTTGAAAAACGTTATGTCAACCAAGGCTTTGAAGAAAACCGCTCGATTGAAGAGACTCTGAATCTCGGCTGGGAGTTACTCACCATTCTGCCCAAGAGCGAACTCAAACGCATCAAACCGGAATTCCTTGAAAAATATTACAAAGAACCGGCGGATAAAACGGGCACTGCCGAATAAAGCGTATGGAAAAAAGAGAGCAGGTGAAACCACTTGGCAGAAATATTAAACGTCAACCCGACGCGCATGGAGCTTGGAAAGTTAAAGAAACGCCTTGCCACAGCACGGCGCGGTCATAAGCTGTTGAAAGACAAGTGCGACGAGTTAATGAAAACCTTTTTGGAGAGCGTGCGCGAAAACAAGGACTTACGCCGCGAAGTGGAAACATCGCTTGCCGATGTTCATGCCAGTTTTACGGTTGCGTCGGCGCTCACGTCCGAACAGGTTTTGGAAGAATCGCTCATCTATCCGAAAAACGAGATTTCGCTTTCGGTTTCGACACGCAACATTATGAGCGTCAATGTGCCGGAGTATGAATTTCATAACACAAAGCAGACAGACGGTCTTTACAGCTACGGCTTTGCATTCACGACCGGGGAGCTTGACGACGCAGTCGGAAAGCTAGACGCGCTTACTCCGCTCCTTTTACGCCTTGCCGAAACGGAGAAACGTTCGCAGATGTTAGCTGAGGAGATCGAAAAAACACGCCGCCGCGTCAATGCGTTGGAATACACCATGATTCCGCAGTTGGAGGCCACCATTCGGGTCATAACCATGAAACTTGGCGAAAACGAGCGCGGAAACCTCACAAGGCTCATGAAAGTTAAGGATATGATGGTCAAGCAAACGCTTGAAAATGCGAAAGCCGCCGAATAAGGCGGCTTTTGCCGGTTATATTCGGCATCCGCCAAAAGGGGAATATACATGAAAAACGAACATACGGTACTTTACCAGTTAACCGAAACCAGCCCATTTATGATGTCGTTCGTTATCGTTACCAAACAGAATAACGCTATCATCATCGACGGCGGCATGGAGGCCGATATGCCGCTTTTGAAAGAATATGTCGGGAACCGCCACATTTCCGCCTGGATTCTGACCCACGCGCACAGCGACCATATCGACGGTTTTGTTTCGGAAATGCGCAAAAACGGCGGCAAGGATTTTGATATTGAGAAAATCTACTACAATTTTCCACCGTACAGCCTGGTGGACAAACGGGATGTTCCGGACTACGACTATTTCAAAAGCGAATTGGATGAGATGCTTCCGGCTTTTAACGAAGTCTTGCCGCTTTTCAAGGAAAAAACACATATTACCCACCAAGGCGAATCCATACAGATCGACGAGGTAAAAATCGATTTTCTGTTTTCGTATCACAAAGAGCTTGTGTCCAATCTGATGAATGACAGCTCCCTCGTGTTCAAAATCACCACGTCGAACACAAGCGTCCTGTTTTTAGGCGATCTTGGCCCTGAGGGCGGCGACAAGCTATATGAGGAATCCATGCGCTTATTGAAAGCCGATATGGTGCAGATGGCGCATCACGGTCATATGAACTGCAGCATGGAGGTATATGCCGCCATTCAGCCCAAGGCCTGCCTTTGGTGTTGCGCGGATTGGCTGTACAAGGAACCTGCGTTCTGCGGCAGACTGGCCGACCGGGAAACGCTTTGGAAACAAGGGCGTCAGAGAATGTTCGGCACGGAAGTGACACGCCGTTGGATGGACATTTTAGGCGTGAAAAAACTTTATGTCACCAAAGACGGAACCAATAAAATTATCCTCTAATCGTTTCTTAAATTTTGCGTCCGACTGTATTTTTACAGTCGGACGCTGAGCGTGTCGCAAAACTGCGTTTTACGACACGGAAACAGATTCGTACGCTCGC
>ERZ857757.1300-NODE-1300-length-20273-cov-18.578940_pt1 | contig 20273 bp, 10 predicted proteins | sample MGYA00519764_ERZ857757 | MGnify/ENA primary metagenome ERZ857757 (study PRJEB31778, sample SAMEA3449359) | human gut metagenome | biome: human gut; feature: human-associated habitat; material: faeces | place: United Kingdom | collected 2010/2012 ... | reverse complement strand
CAAGAGCCAGAACCGTGGTCAAAGTATTGACTAGTCCTACCAGAACTTGGTAAAATGAAAGTTAACTGTTTGCATAGCTGTATTATGGTAGAAAAGTTTTATCTTTATCGCGTTAAACTAACTAATACCCCCATTATGAGAAGATTTTTTTATTTACTTTTCCTTGTCTTATTAGGCTATTCTTTTGACGTAAAAGCTTCAGACACAGTGTTTATCCATGAAACACAAATCCCGGTTTTGATAGAGCGGCAAGACAATGTTCTGTTCTATCTTCGTTTGGATGCAAAAGAAAGCAAGAAGCTCGATGAAATCATTTTAGATTTTAGTAAAAGTACGAATCTGACTGATATTCAGGCAATCAAACTCTATTATGGAGGAACAGAGGCGTTGCAGGACAAAGACAAAAATCGCTTTGCTCCAGTAGAGTACATATCCAGCCACCGTCCGGGTGGGACATTGGCGGCTATTCCTTCCTATTCGATCAAATGTGCAGAGGTGGGATCATCAGAAAAAGTTGTATTAAAAGGTAATTACAATTTATTTCCGGGTGTAAACTATTTTTGGATTAGTTTGCAGATGAAAAAAGATGCCTCTTTGCAGACTAAGATACTCTCTGAATTGTGTGCCGTTAAAGCAGATGGGAAAGAACTATGTTGTAAATCTATTTCTCCAAAGAATATCGTTCACCGGATGGCAGTTGGAGTTCGTCATGCCGGTGATGACGGTTCTGCTTCTTTCCGTATTCCCGGGTTGGTGACTACCAATAAAGGAACCTTATTAGGCGTGTATGATGTTCGATACAACAGTAGTGTCGATTTACAGGAATATGTTGACGTGGGTTTGAGCCGTAGCATCGATGGAGGAAAGAATTGGGAGAAGATGCGTCTTCCGCTTTCATTTGGCGAGTATGGTGGTCTGCCTAAAGCACAGAATGGGGTAGGAGACCCTTCTATTTTAGTAGATACTAAGACGAATACCGTCTGGGTGGTTGCCGCATGGACACATGGTATGGGTAATCAACGCGCTTGGTGGAGTTCCCATCCGGGAATGGATCTGAATCATACGGCACAGTTGGTATTGGCAAAAAGCACAGACGATGGTAAAACCTGGTCGAAGCCTATCAATATAACAGAGCAGGTGAAAGATCCTTCCTGGTACTTCCTGCTTCAAGGTCCCGGACGTGGAATAACGATGAGTGATGGCACATTGGTATTTCCAACGCAATTTATAGACTCTACCCGTGTTCCGAATGCAGGAATCATGTATAGTAAAGACCGGGGGAAAACATGGAAAATGCACAATATGGCACGAACCAATACAACGGAAGCGCAAGTGGCGGAAATAGAACCGGGAGTATTGATGCTGAATATGCGTGATAATAGAGGAGGAAGCCGGGCTATTGCCATAACGAAAGATTTGGGAGAAACATGGACAGAACACCCATCTTCCCGCCAAGCACTTCAGGAACCGGTATGCATGGCTAGTCTGATTCATGTAGATGCCAAAGACAACATATTAAATAAAGATATCCTGCTGTTTTCGAACCCGAATACGACCAAAGGACGTAATCATATAACAATAAAAGCAAGTCTGGACAAAGGACTTACCTGGTTGCCGGAACATCAATTAATGCTCGACGAGGCAGAAGGATGGGGGTATAGTTGTCTGACAATGATTGATAAAGAGACAATTGGTATACTATATGAGAGTAGCGTCGCACATATAACCTTTCAAGCGATAAAATTGACAGATATAATAAAGGAATAAAGAGTCTGTCCCGAAAGTCCGAAGATTTAAATTTATGCTTACGATTTATAGGTAGAAAGATTTAGCTATAATGAAAAAGAATATCGTTATAATAAAAAAAACGCCATTTTAGCATACATTTGAGGACAGAATACTACTCTTTATTTAACTAATTATAAGCTGAAATTTTAGGCGATTTAATTGTGGCTTTCTGGACAGCTCACGCTAAAACAACATATTTTGTTAAATTATCAGTGAAATTTGCTGAAAAAGTAATATCTTTGAAACCGTTAATATCTAATGCCCCCACTATGATGATTAATTTAATCGGAAAAAAGACTCAAATAGCATGTGGACTACTATGCTGTTGCAGTATGGCATATGCGCAGAGCAATGACAATTCCGAAGTTGTGGTTTTAAATGCAGGTTGGGAATTTTCCCAGGCAGGCACGGAGCTATGGCGACCGGCACAGGTTCCCGGCACCGTTCATCAGGATCTTATCTATCATAAACAAATTCCCGATCCTTTTTACGGTATCAATGAACAGAAGATTCAGTGGGTGGAAAATGAAGACTGGGAGTATCGGACTGCTTTTACAGTTACCCCCGAGCAACTGAAACGGGACGACGCCCAATTAGTCTTTGAAGGTCTTGACACATACGCCGATGTATACCTCAACGGAGCACTGTTGTTGAAAGCCGATAACATGTTCGTCGGCTATACGATACCCGTCAAGTCACAACTCCGTCTCGGAGAAAACCTTCTTCACATCTATTTTCATTCACCCATCCGGCAGACAATGCCTCAATATAACTCTAACGGATTCAACTATCCGGCAGACAACGACCATCACGAAAAACATGTAAGCGTATTCTCCCGTAAAGCCCCTTACAGTTATGGCTGGGACTGGGGAATCCGCATGGTGACTAGTGGTATCTGGCGTCCGGTAACCATCCGTTATTACGACGCAGCCTCTATCAGCGACTACCACGTAAAGCAACTCTCGCTGACCGACCAACTGGCAAAACTATCCAACGAATTGGAAATAAATAATATCCTCCCTCAAGCACTTCAAGCAGAGGTGAGAATCAATACCTCCTTCGAAGGAAACACAGAAAAAGGCATTAGCCAGGCAATCACCCTACAGCCCGGAATCAATCATATATCTATTCCTTCCGAAGTGCTGTCGCCGGTACGTTGGATGCCGAATGGCTGGGGAAAGCCCGCCTTGTATGATTTCTCTGCTCAAATAATCGTAGAAGATAAAGTCGTAGCTCAACAATCCCACCGGATAGGACTGCGTACCGTTCGCCTCGTCAATGAAAAAGATCAGGACGGAGAATCCTTCTATTTTGAAGTAAACGGCGTTCCGATGTTTGCTAAAGGAGCCAACTATATTCCCCAGGATGCCCTATTGACTAACGTCACTACCGAACGCTACCAAACCTTATTTAGGGACATCAAAGAAGCCAACATGAATGTCATTCGTGTGTGGGGAGGCGGAACCTACGAAGACGACCGTTTCTATGACCTGGCAGATGAAAACGGAATACTGATATGGCAGGACTTTATGTTTGCCTGCACTCCCTATCCGTCCGACCCAACCTTCCTGAAAAGAGTAGAAGCAGAAGCCTGCTACAACATTCGCCGTCTTCGCAATCATGCTTCCCTGGCGATGTGGTGTGGCAATAATGAAATACTGGAAGCCTTGAAATATTGGGGATTCGACAAGAAATTCACGTCGGAAATCTATCAGGAAATGTTCCAAGGCTATGACAAACTGTTCCGCCAACTCCTTCCTACCAAGGTAAAAGAGCTGGATGCCGACCGTTTTTATATACACAGCTCCCCATATTTAGCCAATTGGGGACGCCCCGAATCATGGGGGATAGGAGACAGCCACAACTGGGGAGTATGGTATGGCCAAAAAACTTTCGAATCACTAGATACAGACCTCCCTCGTTTCATGAGCGAATTCGGTTTCCAGTCTTTCCCGGAGATGAAGACTATTGCCACCTTTGCGGCTCCTGAAGATTATCAAATCGAATCGGAGGTGATGAATGCCCATCAGAAAAGCAGCATCGGCAATGCCCTGATTCGCACCTATATGGAACGTGACTATATCATTCCCGAAAAATTTGAAGACTTTGTCTATGTCGGACTAGTATTGCAGGGACATGGCATACGTCACGGTCTGGAAGCGCACCGCCGCAATCGTCCCTATTGTATGGGTACATTATATTGGCAATTGAATGACAGTTGGCCGGTAGTGTCATGGTCGGGTATTGATTACTACGGTAACTGGAAAGCCTTGCATTATCAGGCAAAGCGTGCATTTGCTCCCGTTCATATCAACCCTTTGCTGGAAGGTGACAACCTGTGTGTTTACCTGCTTTCCGATCATCTTGACACCCGGGAGAAACTGACGCTGGAAATGAGACTGACGAATTTTGCAGGAAAGAAAGTCGGAAGAACGGTTGTCCTTCCTTCTTTGACTCTTCCGGCCAACACTTCCCAATGTGTATATCGCACTTCGCTCACCACTTTGTTTTTTCCTGCAAAGCGCCCGCTTGCGGATGACCTGCGCCATTGCTTCATGCAACTGACCTTGAAAGACAAATCCGGGCATACGGTAGCCGAAACAGTCTACTTCTTTAGAAAGACGAAAGACCTGCTTCTGCCCAAGACAACCGTTTCCTGCAAGATAAAACAGAAAGACGGCGTGTGCGAATTGACTCTGCTTTCTCCCGCTCTTGCAAAAGACGTCTTTATTGAAATCCCTTTGCAGGGAGCCCGTTTCAGTGACAACTTTTTCGACCTCCTTCCCGGAGAGCGTAAGACAGTTGTCATCACTTCTCCCCAAATAAAGAAAGGAGAGGAGATCCCTTTGACAATCAAACATATTCGTGAAACCTATAATTAATTTATTAATAACTTAACACTTAATTTTTTAGTTTATGAAACAACTCTTAAAGTTAACCGGATGTCTGGCACTAGCAGGACTTTTTGCCTCTTGCCAATCGGCGCAACAGGAAGCCAACTACCAGATCATCCCCATGCCACAAGAAATTGTAACAGCTCAAGGAAATCCCTTCATTCTGAAGAGCGGTGTGAAAATCCTCTATCCGGAAGGAAACGAGAAGATGCAACGCAACGCACAATTCTTGGCCGACTATCTGAAAACCGCTACCGGAAAAGATTTCGCTATCGAAGCCGGAACGGAAGGTAAGAATGCAATCGTACTGACATTGGGCACGGCAAACGAAAATCCGGAATCCTATCAGTTGAAAGTTGCCGGTGACGGAATCACGATTACTGGTCCTACCGAGGCCGGCGTATTCTATGGCATCCAGTCCCTGCGCAAATCATTGCCTGTGGCTGTCGGTGCAGACATTTCCATGCCCGCCGTAGAAATCAATGACGCTCCCCGCTTTGGCTATCGTGGTGCACACTTCGATACCAGCCGCCATTTCTTTACCGTAGATGAAGTGAAGACATATATCGATATGATGGCTTTGCACAATATGAACCGTTTTCACTGGCATATTACCGAAGACCAGGGCTGGCGTCTGGAAATCAAGAAATATCCGAAGCTGACAGAAATCGGTTCCAAGAGGACAGAAACAGTCATCGGACGTAACTCCGGTGAATACGACGGCAAACCTTACGGTGGCTTCTATACCCAGGAGCAGGCGAAAGAAATAGTAGCGTATGCTGCCGAACGTTATATCACAGTTATTCCCGAAATCGACCTTCCGGGACACATGCAAGCTGCCCTTGCCGCTTACCCCGAATTAGGATGTACCGGTGGCCCGTACGAAGTATGGAGACAATGGGGAGTATCAGAAGATGTGCTTTGTGCCGGAAACGATCAAGTCTTGAAATTCCTCGAAGATGTATATAGCGAATTGATTGAAATCTTCCCTTCAGAATATATTCATGTAGGTGGTGACGAATGTCCGAAAGTACGTTGGGAAAAATGTCCGAAATGTCAGGCACGTATCAAGGCGCTGGGCTTGAAGTCGGATGATAAGCATAGCAAGGAAGAACGTCTGCAGAGCTTCGTTATCAACCATATCGAGAAATTCCTCAACGACCACGGACGTCAGATTATCGGTTGGGATGAAATCCTCGAAGGCGGACTTGCTCCAAACGCTACTGTTATGTCATGGCGTGGTGAAAAGGGCGGTATCGAAGCAGCGAAACAGAAACACGATGTCATCATGACACCGAACACATACCTGTATTTCGACTATTACCAAGCTAAAGACGTAGATAACGAACCATTTGGTATCGGTGGTTACCTGCCGTTGGAAAGAGTGTACAGCTACGAACCGATGCCGGCTTCTCTGACTCCGGAAGAACAGAAATATATCAAGGGTGTGCAAGCCAACCTCTGGACAGAATACATCGCTACCTTCCCTCACGCGCAGTACATGGTATTGCCTCGTTGGGCTGCATTGTGTGAAATTCAGTGGTCCAGCCCTGAAAAGAAAAACTATGCCGACTTCTTGTCTCGTCTTCCTCAACTGATTAAGTGGTATGATGCCGAAGGATACAACTACGCTAAACACGCGTTCGGCGTACAAGCCGAGTTTGAACCGAATCCGGCAGAAGGAACGATGGACGTTACTTTGTCTACTATCGACAATGCCCCTGTCCACTACACTTTGGACGGCACAGAACCCATTACTGCTTCTCCCGTTTACGAAGGAGTGTTGAAAATTAAAGAAAATGCCACTCTGTCCGCCAAAGCCATTCGTCCTACCGGCGAGAGCCAGACATTGACAGAGAAGATTGACTTCAGCAAATCCAGCATGAAGCCGATTGTAGCCAATCAACCAATCAATGAACAATACCTCTTCAAAGGAGCTTCCACGTTAAACGATGGTTTGAAAGGAAATAGCAGTTATCGGTCAGGCCGCTGGATCGCCTTCAACGGAAACGACATGGACATGACGATCGACCTTCAGCAACCTACTGAAATTTCGAGTGTGGCCATCTCTGTCAATGTAGCAAAGGGCGACTGGGTGTTTGACGCCAGAAACCTGTCCATAGAAGTTTCAGATGACGGAAAGACTTTCAAAAAGATTGCTTCCGAAGAATATCCGGCAATGAAAGAGACGGACAAAGACGGAGTTGTTGACCATCAACTTACATTTGCTCCTGTGACTACCCAATACGTGAGAGTCATTGCGTCACCGGAGAAAACGCTTCCGGAATGGCATGGTGGAAAAGGCAAAAACGCATTTTTATTTGTAGACGAAATCAAAATTGATTAATGAATATAAGAAAAGAATACACTAAAGTTTGTCTTTTCTTATGTATACTGGGGATGTGCATGAAAGCACATCCCATTCTGGCACAGTCCGTCATACCTGTCCCATTAAAAATGGAGAAGGGGACGGGCTCTTTTTTACTGTCAGAAAAGACAAGACTTTATACAAACCTACAAGGTGGAGAAGCGAAGCTCTGGGAGAAATACCTGAAGGCATTACCCGTTCAATTAAAGGAAGCGAGAAAGAAAGACAGGAAACAGATGCTTCTCTTATTGATAACCCCCAAGAACCACCAGTTGCCATCGCCGGAAAGCTATACCCTTTCCGTTACTCCGCAACAAATCCTGATACGCGCCACTTCGGGAGCCGGATTATTCTATGGTATGCAAACCCTGTTGCAGTTGGCACAACCTTCGGGGGCAGGCAGCTATTCTATAGCCTCTGTCGAAATAGAAGACACTCCCCGTTTTGCTTACCGTGGACTGATGCTGGATGTGTCCCGCCACTTTTCTACCAAAGAGTTTATAAAGAAACAGATAGACGCACTGGCGTATTACAAGATCAACCGTTTGCACCTGCATCTGACCGATGCGGCAGGCTGGCGGCTAGAAATCAAGAAATACCCTTTGCTGACCGAATTTGCGGCCTGGCGTACAGATCCCACCTGGAAGCAATGGTGGAACGGCGGACGTAAATATGTCCGTTTCGATGCTCCCGGAGCTTACGGCGGTTATTACACCCAGGATGATATTCGTGAAATCTTGGAATATGCCCGTCAGCATTATATCACGGTGATTCCCGAGATTGAGATGCCCTCCCATTCGGAAGAAGTGCTGGCAGCCTACCCGCAGTTATCCTGTTCGGGCGAACCTTACAAGAACTCCGATTTCTGTGTCGGCAATGAAGAAACCTTCACGTTTCTGGAAAATGTGCTGACGGAAGTCATGGAACTTTTCCCTTCCGAATACATTCATATCGGTGGCGATGAGGCCGGAAAGTCGGCTTGGAAGACCTGCCCGAAATGTCAGAAGAGAATGAAAGACGAGCATCTTGCCAATGTAGACGAGCTGCAAAGCTACTTGATACACCGCATTGAGAAGTTCCTGAACAATCATGGGCGTCATCTGCTGGGGTGGGACGAGATTCTGCAGGGAGGCATTGCCCCCAACGCAACCGTCATGTCATGGCGTGGAGAAGAGGGTGGCATCGCTGCCGTAACCTCCGGCCATCGTGCCATCATGACGCCGGGTGCCTACTGCTATCTGGACAGTTATCAGGATGCCCCATATTCGCAGCCGGAAGCCATTGGTGGATACCTGCCGTTGAAGAAAGTATATTCTTACAATCCCGTTCCCGCTTCTTTAACTGCGGAACAGGCGAAGTTGGTCTACGGTGTGCAGGGCAACCTATGGGTGGAATATATTCCCACTCCCGAACACGTGGAGTATATGATTTACCCCCGAATCCTGGCATTGGCGGAAACAGCCTGGTCGGCTCCGGAACGTAAGTCATGGCCGGATTTCCATACCCGTGCATTGTCGGCAGTGGCCGATTTGCAGGCAAAAGGATACCATCCTTTCGATTTGAAAAAAGAAATCGGCAGCCGTCCCGAGTCGCTTCAATCGGTCAGCCATCTGGCATTGGGTAAAAAGGTGATTTATAATTCACCTTACAGCTCCCATTATCCGGCACAGGGAAACACTGCTCTGACGGACGGTATACGTGGCGATTGGACCTATGGTGATGGCTCGTGGCAAGGATTCATCTCGGACAACCGCCTCGATGTGACGATTGATATGGAAAAAGAAACTTCCATCCATTCCGTCACTGCCGCCTTTATGCAGGTGGTAGGCGCGGAAGTATTCCTGCCGGAGACTGTGGTGATTTCCATTTCCGATGACGGAACCCATTTCACCGAGTTGCGCAAACAACACTTTGAAGTGAGCAAAGAAACACCCATCCGCTTTACGGATATTTCATGGCAGGGCGAAGCCAAAGGAAGATACGTACGCTATCAGGCACAGGCCGGAAGTGAATTCGGAGGCTGGATATTTACGGATGAGATTATTGTGAAATAAATATTGAAGGCATAAGGATAATACGTACGATGTGCTTTTTTAGGATTATTCCGGCCTAAAGCAACCGTGTAATCCGTATCATCCGGACTTGTTGATTTCAACCTGTCAATATCATTTAAATAAAAGAGGGAATCTACTCAACCAGATTCCCTCTTTTTTTGTTATATTTGTATTATTACCTTAAAAACTAAGAATATGGTACAACACGCTAGACTCATTTTCTACAGCCTTCTTCTTCTGGTAATCCCGTGCGAGGGCACGTTGGCACAGAAGATTCCCGTCGCGCCCATAGACTCATTGATTACCGTAGGATATGCCACCGGAAGTTTGAAAACCCTGTCCGGTTCCGTAGAGAAAATCACGGAGACACAGATGAACAAAGACCAGATAACGAACCCTTTGGAAGCAATCCGTGGACGTGTGCCGGGATTGACCATCCAACGGGGCTCCAACGGACCGGCGGCTCTGGATGCGGTGCGCCTGCGGGGAACTACCTCACTGACCAGCGGCAACGACCCTTTGATTATCGTCGACGGAGTATTTGGCGACTTGAGTATGCTTACCTCCATTTACCCTACGGATATTGAGAGTTTTACCATTCTGAAAGACGCTTCCGAAACCGCACAGTACGGTTCGCGAGGTGCATCCGGTGTGATAGAAGTCACCACCAAAAAAGGGATGAGCGGCAGGACACAGGTAGCTTACAACGGTAGCTTCGGGATTTCCACCGTCTACAAGAATTTGAAAATGCTGTCCGGTGATGAATTCCGTCGTGTAGCATCGGAACGAGGCATTTCCATTCTGGACAAAGGGAACAATACCGATTTCCAGAAAGAGATTGAGCAGACAGGACTGCAACAGAATCATCACATCGCCTTTTATGGCGGTTCCAGTGAGTCCAGTTATCGTGTTTCCCTCGGTTTTATGGATCGTCAGGGAGTGATTCTGAATGAAGACATGAAGAACTTCACTTCAAATATGAACATGAATCAGAAAATGTTCGACGGCTTCCTAAACTGCGAGTTGGGAATGTTCGGCTCCATTCAGAAGAACCATAACCTGGTAGATTATCAAAAAACGTTCTATTCGGCAGCTACGTTCAATCCTACCTATCCCAATCATAAAGACCCCGTCACTAATTCGTGGGACGGAATAACGACCGCCAGCCAAATCACCAATCCATTGGCATGGATGGAAGTGCAGGACGATGATGCCACTTCGCACATCAGTACGCACGCCCGTCTCACTTTCAATCTGATGGAAGGACTGAAACTAAGCCTGTTCGGTGCCTACACTTACAATATCGTAGAAAATTCGCAATACCTCCCCACTTCCGTCTGGGCGAACGGTCAGGCATATAAAGGAACCAAAAAGCGCGAATCTTTATTGGGAAACATGATGCTGACCTATAAGAAAAACTGGAAAAAGCATTTCTTTGACGTACTCGCACTTGCCGAACTTCAGAAAGAGACTTATACCGGCTATTATACCACAGTCAGCAATTTCAGCACCGATAAGTTCGGGTATAATAACCTTCAGGCAGGAGCGCTCCGTTTGTGGGAAGGCACTAATTCTTACTACGAGCAACCGCGCCTGGCATCTTTCATGGGACGCTTCAATTATACATACGCCGACCGCTACGTACTGACGTTGAACGCCCGTACAGATGCTTCCTCCAAATTCGGAGCCAACCATAAATGGGGCTTTTTCCCCTCTGCGTCCGCGGCATGGGTGATTAGTGAAGAAGAATTTATGAAGCAATTCCCCGTGATAGACAATCTGAAATTCCGTATCGGTTACGGTCTGGCAGGTAACCAGAGCGGGATTGACTCATACACAACGCTGAATCTCGTCAAGCCGAACGGTGTCGTCCCCGTCGGAAACTCCGCCATCGTATCTTTAGGAGATCTTCGGAATACGAATCCCGATCTGAAATGGGAAGTGAAACATACCTTTAATACCGGTTTCGACATTGCTTTATTCGGCAACCGCCTGTTGCTTTCCGCCAACTATTACAACTCCCGCACCACGGATATGCTTTACCTTTACAACGTAAGCGTGCCCCCTTTCACCTATAACACCTTGCTTGCCAATATCGGCTCCATGCGCAACTGGGGTACGGAAATCGCCATCGGTATCACCCCTTTGAAAACGAAGGACATGGAACTGAATATCAATGCCAACATCACCTTTCAGCGCAACAAACTGCTTTCATTGAGCGGTATGTATAACGGCGAAATGCTTTCTGCTTCCGAATATAAAAGTCTTGCCAGCCTTGATGGAGCCGGCTTCCACGGCGGCTACAACCACATCGTTTATCAGATGGTGGGGCAACCGTTGGGCGTGTTCTATCTTCCTCACAGCACCGGACTGGAGTCCGACGGAAACGGTGGATATACCTATGGCATTGCCGACCTGAATGGCGGAGGCGTCAGTCTGGAAGATGGTGAAGACCGCTACGTGGCAGGGCAAGCCGTACCCAAAACGATTCTGGGATCTAACATCAGTTTCCGTTACAAGCGTTTCGACCTGTCTTTGCAAATCAACGGAGCTTTCGGACATAAAATCTACAACGGAACTTCCCTGACCTATATGAACATGAATATATTCCCCGACTACAACGTAATGAAGAAAGCTCCGCAACAGAACATCAAGGATCAGACCGCTACCGACTATTGGCTGGAAAAGGGAGATTACGTCAACTTCGACTATGTGACGCTGGGCTGGAACGTGCCGATTGAAAAGGTGCAGAAGCTAAAGAAATATGTCCGTTCCCTGCGCTTGGCATTTACTGTCAACAATCTGGCAACCATCTCCGGTTATTCGGGACTTTCGCCCATGATTAACAGTTCCACGGTGAACTCAACGTTGGGCGTGGACGATAAACGGGGGTATCCGTTGGCACGGACGTACACCTTAGGATTGAGTATTAACTTTTAATGGAGGAGGAGAGGATGAAACGATATATGAAAAATAGAAATCAGTTTTTGCAGATCTCAAAGCAAATAATCTACCCTTCAAGAATATTATTATTTCTTCTGGTGACGAGTCTGACCTTATTTTCCTGTGATAAGTTCTTACAGGAAAATCCGAAGGACAAACTACCGGAAGAGGATGTCTATAATACGATCTCGGAAGTATATCTCAATGCGGTAGCTTCGCTTTATACCTACGTAGGCGGTTATAGCGACAGTCAGGGATTGCAGGGAACGGGTAGGGGAGTCTACGACCTGAACACTTTCACTTCCGACGAAGCCATCATCCCCACCCGTGGAGGCGACTGGTACGATGGCGGCTTTTGGCAAGGACTTTACCTGCACGATTGGGGAGTAGAGAATGACGCTATCCAAGCTACATGGGAATATCTTTACAAAGTCGTCATGCTAAGCAACAAATCGCTCGAACGGATAGACAAGTTTGCCGAAACCCATTCCGATGCTGTACTTCCGGCATACCGGGCGGAAGTGCAGGCCATGCGAGCCATGTATTATTATTATCTGATGGATTTGTTCGGACGCATCCCGTTGGTTCAATCCTCTTCAGTGGCAATGAAAGAGGTTGTCCAGAGTGAACGGAAAACGGTTTTTGAGTTTGTATTCAAGGAATTGCAGGAAGCGGCTCCTCTGTTGAGCGATGCGCACAGCAACCAGTCCGGTCCTTATTATGGTCGTATCACCCGTCCGGTAGCCACTTTCCTATTGGCTAAACTGGCTCTGAATTCCGAAGTCTATACGGACAATGATTGGACAGACGGACAACGTCCGGACGGAAAAAACATAAAGTTTACAGTGAACGGCAACGAACTCAATGCGTGGGAAACAGTCATCTACTACTGTGACCAGCTAAAGGCGCTGGGCTACAAACTGGAACCGGAATACGAAACCAATTTCTCCATATTCAACGAACCATCGATAGAGAATATTTTTACCATTCCGATGAATAAAACCTTGTACACCAATCAAATGCAATATCTATTCCGCTCCCGCCACTACAATCATGCCAAGGCGTACGGCCTAAGCGGTGAGAACGGCCCCAGTGCAACTATTGAAGCCCTCGAAACCTTCGGTTATGAAACAGCCGAACAAGATCCCCGCTTTGATATTTGCTATTTTGCGGGAGTGGTGCACGATCTGAAAGGAAACATCATCAAGCTGGATGATGGCACCGTATTGGAGTATCTGCCCTGGAAAGTAGCTCTGGATATCACAGATACCCCGTACGAACAAACCGCAGGAGCCCGCATGAAAAAGTACGAAGTCGACCCCACTGCCACAAAAGACGGTAAGTTGATGGAGAATGACATTGTACTGTTCCGCTACGCGGATGCTCTGTTGATGAAGAGTGAAGCGAAAGTGCGCAATGGAGCCAGTGGAGATGAAGAACTGAATGAAGTCCGTAGCCGCGTCAATGCCTCCTCCCGTCCTGCCACTTTAGAGAATATCCTTGCCGAACGTCAACTGGAACTGGCTTGGGAAGGTTGGAGACGTCAAGACTTGGTTCGCTTCGGGAAGTTTACAAGAGCTTACAGTAGCCGTCCGCAATTGCCGGATGAGGGAAACGGATATACTACCGTGTTCCCTATACCGGAGAAAATACGGGTGATGAATACGAAGTTGAAGCAGAATCCGGGGTATTAACAGCAGTTATTATTCAATCAACTCAAAACTATATTTTTCAAGTTCATTCCCGTTGATAATCATAGCAATTTGATGAAGTCCGAGATGGAGCTTCCTCGTTGTAACCACCCGGAAAGAATGTTTTCGGGTGATTCGCGTGGTTGAGTTCCCGGCATATTCTTTCTCGCTGATTTTATGCACTTTCTTCGTCAACGTTCCATTTGCTTTTTGGTAATAGATCCCATATTCGAGTCGTATCTTGGTCGTTTGATCGTTCTTGTTCAACAGTTTAAAACTAACCTCCAACGAATCCCCGACTTTCACTTCCGGGCTTGAAATTTGGAAATCTTCCACACAGATATTGCTGATAGTAGAGTTGAAGCCAAACAACTCCATCACCTCCGGATTGCCTTGTTTTAAGAGCGTCCGGCAACCGTGTTTAATAATCCAATCCACCTCTTTCGATTCTCCCTTCCATTTCTTCACTAAATCAATGACGATTTTGGGATTATCTTTCGCAATATCATTCAAATTATTGGCAACGCTCAACCGCACAAATTTTGCCGGATCATTTTTTAGATTTTCCAGAATAGGAATGATAGGCGCAGGATTCTCTTTCAGGTTCGGCAACGCCATCGCCCAGGGAAGACGCGGACGACAGCCTTCTGACGCAAGCCGCCTGACTCCCCAATGTTCGTGTTTCGACCAAACCAACATCTGTTTCATCATCTGATCCGGATATTTGATAATAAAAGAATGAGCCACAAACTCGCAACTTGTGAACTGCGTGATTTTCTCTATCGCCTTGACAGAAGTTTCGTAATCGTCCAGCCCATATTGTTCGACATAATTATCCAGAATCCCCCCATACTCTAAAGTCAAACCAAACTTCGTGTCGTCTATCACCGAGAAATCAGGCCGTGTCTTTTTTATATGATCCAACAATTCAAGTATCTTAGCGATCGCCTCTTTGTAATCTGCCGGTAAAAACTTTCTTAGCACCGTTGTGATGTGCATGCAGCGTTGTTTAAGTTCCCTGCCTTCCCATTCATCGTCCATCACTTGAGATACAAACTCGCAAGCATCAAAATCGTCGATAACAAGTTTCAAATCTTTCGTAAACAGATCGAAAAATTGCTCGTTAAACATGTTTTTAAAAGGTTCTGCCATTCTTTAAATATATAGTTTAGTTAAACAGTTATTGTTTTTTTTATGGAGCGACTAAATAATGTTTCTTTGATAAATTCGTTTTTTATAATTTGAATTTTAAAGTGTTGATAATTATTTTATGCCGATCTATTTGTTTGTTATACAAATATATGCCATTTTTTTTAGGATAGCCCTATATCGCGCCTTATTTAGGTAAACTATATGAAAAGATTGTGCGAGAGGGAGTCTATTTAGAGAATACCATATAAAAAAGTGAGCCACAAAAAAAAGATTGCAGCCCACTTATTCCTTATATATGATAATATGATAGCAAAAAGACTAATCGAAGAAACTCTTGAATTTCTTGAAAATCTTCTCTTTTACCGACGTGTTAGGTTTGAAATTGTCCGAAGCTTCCATCTTTTCGAGCGTGTTCTTTTCCTCCTTGTTGAGAGCTTCCGGCACATAGATACTGATATTGACCAGCAAATCTCCCGTACCGTACCCGTTTACATTCGGTAACCCCTTGCCACGCAAGCGAAGCACTTTGCCCGGTTGAGTACCCGAATCAATCTTCACTTTCACTTTGCCGTCGATTGTCGGAATTTCCACAGCACCGCCCAGTGCAGCCGTCGGGAAACTAAGCAACAGATTATAAATCAAATCATTTTCGTCGCGAATCAAGTCCTGATGCGGTTCTTCCTCAACGAGGATCAATAAGTCGCCTGCCACACCGTTGTGCTTGCCGGCATTTCCTTTGCCGCCCATAGAGAGCTGCATCCCCTCTGCCACTCCGGCAGGGATATTCACCGATACCACTTCCTCACCGTAAATGATTCCGTCGCCACCACACTTCTTACATTTATTCTTGATAATCTTTCCCTCGCCGCCACACGTAGAACAAGTGACACGAGTCTGCATCGTGCCCAGAATGGTCTGCTGGTTACGGATCACCGAGCCGCTACCCTTACAAGTAGGACAAGTCTCCGATCCGCCGTCACCCTCGGCACCCGTGCCATGACACTGGTCGCACGGCACATATTTTTTGAGTTTAAATTTCTTTTCTACTCCGGTAGAGATTTCCTTCAACGTCAGCTTCACTTTCACACGGAGGTCACTGCCGCGATACCGGCGTTGCTGTGAACCGCCACCGCCGCCAAATCCGCTGAATCCTCCGAAGCCTCCCCCGAAACCGCCGCCGCGGCCACCGAAGATGTCGCCAAACATAGAGAAGATGTCATCCATCGACATTCCCTCGCCACCGAAACCACCGAACGGACCGCCATTGCCTGCCGCACCGCTCACTCCCGCATGACCGAACTGATCGTAACGCGAGCGCTTCTCCGGATTGCTCAACACGTCGTATGCCTCGGCCGCCTCCTTAAATTTCTCTTCAGCTTCCTTGTCGCCCGGATTCTTGTCGGGGTGATACTGAATTGCTTTCTTACGGTATGCTTTCTTTATTTCTTCTACTGTGGCTGTCTTCGTCACCTCCAATATTTCGTAATAGTCTCTTTTTTCTGCCATGCCCATTTATTGATTTATGATTTTTGATTTATGATTTATGATTTACTCTGCAGTAGGATAGCGCAGCCATAAATCATAAATCATAATTCATAATTCTTTTCATTCTCCTACTACCACTTTAGCGTGGCGGAGCACTTTGTCGTTCAGTGTATATCCCATTTGCACACAGTCCAGAATCTTACCTTTCTGTGCTTCCGACGGTGCGGGGATTACCGCGATGGCTTCATGGTAATCAGTGTCCAGTGGTTGGTCTTTTGTTTCGATGACTTTCACACCGTTTTGTGCCAAAACAGCCATAAATTTATTGTAAATCAGTTCTACTCCTTCTTTTACGGCATTGACATCTGTTGCCGTTTCCATTGTTTTGATGGCACGTTCGAAGTCGTCCACCACCGGAAGAATGCTGCTAAGGCTCTTTTCGCCACCGTTCAGAATCAGTTCGGCCTTTTCCTTCATGGTGCGTTTCCGGTAGTTGTCAAATTCGGCAGACAAGCGCAGGTATTTATCTTTCTCCTCTTCAATCTCCTCTTGGGCCTTTTCCAGTTCTTTTTCCAACTCTTCTTCATGAGTCAGGGGAGTGGCGTCCTCCGCTTGTTCGTTTTGCGGTTGTTCTTCCGCATGGTTTTGAGTTTCCTCAACGTTCAGTTCTTCTTCCTTCACTTTTTTTTCTTTCGGATCCATCTTGGTATTTACTATTTTACTAGTTACTATTTACTATTTAACACACACGTTATCTTACTTGGTAAAATAACGCCAATAAACATACCGGGCTGACCGGATGTCATTGATTTTGTCTGCAAAAACTTTGCCAAGTTGGCTGTTTTGCCAAAAAACGCAGCAAAGGTAACACTTTTATGTCAGATTGGCACATATCAGATAGCTCATAATTCATTTTAAATGTCTAACTTTGCACGCTAAAATAGTTAATACTAAAATAGTAACTAACGAAATAGTAAAATAGTAGCTAGCAAAATAGTAAAATAGTAAATAAAGAAGATGATTACAGTTTCGAACGTTTCGGTACAGTTTGGTAAAAGAGTGTTGTTTAATGACGTAAACTTGAAGTTTACGAGTGGTAATTGTTATGGAATTATTGGTGCTAACGGTGCGGGAAAATCTACCTTCCTTCGTACGATTTACGGAGATTTGGACCCGACAACGGGTACCATTGCGCTTGGACCGGGCGAACGCCTTTCGGTGTTGAGCCAGGACCACTTTAAGTGGGACTCTTATACCGTTATGGATACTGTGATGATGGGGCATACTGTGTTGTGGGACATTATGAAGCAACGCGAAGAATTGTATGCGAAAGAAGATTTCACAGATGAAGACGGACTGAAAGTATCCGAGTTGGAAGAGAAATTTGCCGAGTTGGACGGATGGAATGCGGAAAGCGACGCAGCCATGCTGTTGAGCGGACTGGGCGTGAAAGAAGATAAGCATTATGTATTGATGGGTGAGTTGAGCGGTAAGGAAAAAGTGCGTGTCATGCTGGCGCAGGCATTGTACGGAAATCCGGACAATCTCTTGCTCGATGAGCCTACCAATGACTTGGATATGGAGACAGTGACCTGGTTGGAAGAGTATCTTTCCAACTTCGAGCATACCGTATTGGTAGTGAGCCACGACCGTCACTTCCTCGATTCTGTATGTACGCACACCGTAGACATCGACTACGGAAAAATCAATATGTTTGCCGGTAACTATAGTTTCTGGTACGAATCCAGCCAGTTGGCTCTCCGTCAGCAGCAGAACCAGAAGGCGAAGGCTGAAGAGAAGAAGAAAGAGTTGGAAGAATTTATCCGCCGTTTCAGCGCCAACGTAGCGAAGAGCAAGCAGACCACGAGCCGTAAGAAGATGTTGGAGAAACTGAACGTAGAAGAAATCAAACCTTCTTCACGTAAGTATCCGGGCATTATCTTCACTCCCGAACGCGAGCCGGGCAACCAGATTCTGGAAGTTTCCGGATTGAGCAAGAAGACGGAAGAAGGCGTAGTGCTTTTCAACGACGTCAACTTCAACGTAGAGAAAGGTGACAAAGTGGTATTCCTGTCGCGCAACCCGCGTGCGATGACTGCGTTCTTCGAAATCATCAACGGAAACATGAAGCCGGATGCCGGTACCTTCAACTGGGGGGTAACCATCACCACTGCTTACCTGCCGCTGGATAATACCGATTTCTTCAATACCGACCTCAACCTGGTGGACTGGTTGAGCCAGTTTGGCGAAGGAAACGAAGTATATATGAAAGGCTTCCTCGGCCGTATGCTTTTCTCCGGCGAAGAGGTGTTGAAGAAAGTAAGCGTACTCTCCGGAGGTGAGAAGATGCGTTGTATGATTGCCCGTATGCAGCTCCGCAATGCGAACTGTCTGATTCTGGACACTCCGACCAACCACTTGGATTTGGAATCTATCCAGGCATTCAACAACAACCTGAAGACATACAGGGGAAACATCCTTTTCTCTTCTCATGACCACGAGTTTATCCAGACGGTTGCCAACCGCATCATCGAACTGACACCGAACGGTATCATCGACAAGATGATGGAGTATGACGAATATATCACGTCCGATCACATCAAGGAATTGAGAGCGAAGATGTACGGGGACAAGTAATTCCCCGTCTTGGATGTCGTAGCCATCGTATAAAACTTAGGCGCGAATTACACGGATAACACGTTTCTGATTTTAAAGAAATCGTGCAATTCGTGTAATCCGCGCCTGATTTTTATAGATAGGATTCCATTCACCTGTTCTGATGAGATTATTTATTTAGCCCAATATCAGATGTGGAGGTGAGTGCATACCTAAATCGGTGTTTGTGATGTGACAAGTACTTTATGATACCTCTTCCATCAGCACCAATTCCCAACTGCGCCATACGATCGTTGCCAGTTTCAATCCCCCTTTCTCACGAGCTTCTGCCACACATTCATCCTTGCTATAGCGAATCAACTGTTCCCGCGCATCATCGGCAAGTGCGCGTATCTCTTTCTCCGACGCTCCTGCTTTCGCATACTTCACCTCCAATAGATACGTGTACGGTGGAGATACAGGTGCCGCCGGACTGGGCTTAAAGAAGAAATCGGCAAAACCCTTATTCATCTCATATTCCGGATATAGTTGATAATAGCGGAACATACTTAGATAGGCGAGGAGGAATCCTTTGATATGAGCTTCCCCTTCTATGTACTCCCTTATCCGGCTCTGCTCCCGAATGGCCTCTGCTAGAAATTCGAACAACGGTTTCCAGTCTCCTTTGAAGGACATATTCTCAAACAGAGTGCGCAAGCGGTTCACGTCGAGCTTGAAGATGTCATGACGGGCATATCCCTGAATCAGGAAATTGAATAGCTGTTCGCGAACCACCAGATTGGGAATGTGCAGGATGGGACGCCCCATCATATCCACCCCTTTGATAGAAAGCAGTCCGAAATAGAACAGCAGAGATTTGAAGTTGCCCACGTCCGTCATTTCCAGTGCGGAGAAATGGGTGACTATTTCAGTCACTATCTCGCCTTGCTCCGCAATCTCCTTGATGACGGAGAAGTTTTCGCCCAGTCCATGGTCGAGACGGACAAGGTAGGCAAGCTTGTTAAAGTCCGTACGGATATTGGGATCTACAATCTCTTTAGGTTTCACTCCGTGCAATATCAATGACTTCATGCAGTAGAGCACCATGTCCGAGTTGAACATACAATCTGCTAATTTATTTTCACTGAAGCAATAATTGTCATAGTTAGGCTTCATCATTGTCACTGCATCGTCTACCGACATCGGGAGAGCGCCTTGTTCCTTATAATACGTCAGCATCTTGCGCAATTCCTTCTCGCTGAAACCTACAAGGTCGTTAAACCACGGGTCGGTGGTGATATTC
>ERZ857757.1298-NODE-1298-length-20303-cov-2.722244_pt1 | contig 20303 bp, 16 predicted proteins | sample MGYA00519764_ERZ857757 | MGnify/ENA primary metagenome ERZ857757 (study PRJEB31778, sample SAMEA3449359) | human gut metagenome | biome: human gut; feature: human-associated habitat; material: faeces | place: United Kingdom | collected 2010/2012 ... | reverse complement strand
AGATCGTGCGCACGCTGAAATCGAAGGACGCCGAAACCAAGCTCAACAAACTCATCACCCTTGCCATCACCTTGTTGTTAGGTGTGACGCTGCTCATGGCCGTTGCCACGCCGTTGTTGACCAAACTGTATGTCAACGGCAGCGCCGAAACCATGGCCCTCGCCACCTCCTTCACCTTGTGGTGCATGCCCCAGATCTTCTTCTACGGCCTGTATACGGTGATCGGGCAGATTCTCGCGGCGAAGGACCATTTCGTCACGTATGCGTGGAGCTCGGTCGGCGCGAACATCATCAGCTGCATCGGTTTCGGCGCGTTCATCGCGATGTTCGGCAGGGCCACGGAACGTCCGCTGGACTTCTGGACGCCGACGAAAATCGCGCTGACCGCCGGCACTTGGACGCTTGGCGTGGCGTTCCAGGCGCTGGTGCTGTTCATTCCTTTGACGAGAATCGGCCTGAAATACCGTCCGAAATTCGGCGTTCACGGCATCGGACTGCGTTCGATGGGACCGGTCGCCGCGTGGAGCCTCGGCATCGTCGGCGTCGATCAGATCGTCAACATCATCGTCACCCGCGTGGCCACCAGCGCGCCGTTCAAGGCTTCGGAACAGCTGCATATGAGCCAGTTGGACGTGGCCGGCAACGCCTCGTATCAGAATGCGTACACCATCTACATGCTGCCGTATTCGCTGATCGCCGTGTCCATCGCCACTGCGATCTTCCCGAAAATATCGAAAGCCATCGCGGACCGCAATATCGACGAGGCGCGCAAGGATCTGAGCTCGGCCCTGCGTAATCTCAATCTCATCATGTGCTTCTTCGCAGCGGCGTTCATCGTGCTTCCGTTGCCGATCATCCTCGCACTGCTGCCGTCCATCAGCGTGCGTGAGGCGCTGCTCATCAGCACGCCGCTCGCCGCTTTGGGCATCGGCCTGCCGCTTTCCAGCTCGTATCTGGTCATCCAACGCACGTTCTACGCGTTCGAAGACGGCAAGCATCCGTTTATTTTCATGGCGATCACCATGACCATCCAGGGTGGCGTCATCATCGCGTCGACGTTCATTCTGCCGCCCACGCAGTGGATCACCGTCATCGGATTGGCGATTTCGGTGAGCTTCATCCTGCCGTATCCGCTGCTTACGCACATGCTCCGCTCCCGTTTCGACGGCGATGTGGACGACAAGCGCATCATCACCGCCTATGCGAAGGCGCTGGTGGCCACGATAGCCGCCTGCGTGATTGGCCTGCTGTGCCGCAACGGCGTCTACCGGCTGGTCGGAGCGCATATCGGCCCCGACGACGGCACTATGAACTGGGGTCAGGCGGTTCTGTCCGCGATACTGCTCACCATCGTCATCGCCATCGTCTATCTGGCGTGCCTGTGGGCGCTGCGTGCCGAGGAGCTCACTTCGGTCGTGGGCATGCTCGCCGCCCGCATACCAGGGCTTGGCAACAAGCCTAAGTCTGGCGGAACGGCCAGCCCCAACGGTAAACTTGAGCAAAGTACCGCCGAAAACGGCGACCAAGAATAACAGCGTAGGTAGAACAATCGTTACAGAGTTGAAGGAAACCATGAAACCTCAACTGGGAGATACCATCAGCAACCGCTATGTGCTGGTTTCGCCATTGCGCGAGGAAACCGGCTTGCAGGTTTGGAAGGCAAGCGATCACGTGCTTGCCCGGGATTGCCAGCTTTTTATCGTCAACAACCGCAAGGCTTTGCAGGACGTCAATGCGACGGCCTCCATGCTGGCGATTTCCCACGACGCCCATTTCACGCAGGTGCTGCAGCTTCAGCACGTGGGCGAGGTGGCGTTGGTGATCACGCAGCTCGATGCCGGCATGTCGTTGAGCGAGTATCTCACGCAGTCCAGCAAGCCGCTGAGCTTCACCGCGATCCGTTCCATTCTTGGTGAGGTCGTCGAAGCCCTGCACGTGTTGCAGAAAGACAATCTCACGCATTTCTCGATCAGCACGGACACCGTGCGATTGACCCGCAACGGCATTGAAATCGCCGACGCGCCGGTAAGCATCATGCTGGCCGATACTTCGCGCGTGCAATCCGTGGAAAACCAGGAGCAGCTTGCGATTCGCCAGGTCGCTTCCCTGCTGTATTCCCTGCTGACGCGCACGCCGTCGACGCTGTCCACGAACTACCATCTTGACGCGATTTCACCGAACGTGCCGATGGAGTTCCGCGTGATTTGCAAGCGTGGTCTGGATCTCAAGGAGAAGGACGGTTTCCCGACCGTTCCGATGGCCACCATCGCCGAATTGGAGGCGTTGCTGGGCGACTACGAGCCGCTGGCGAAGCTTAACGGCCCCGATATTGCGTTACCGTCCGCGGATTCGGAATGCTCGATTGTGAACGTGCCCCTGCTGCAGATTCTCGAGCAGGATGCCATCGCCTTGCCCGATACGCTGGCTGAAACCGGAAGCATTCCGGAAATGACGTTCACGGCCCCCGAACCGCATAACGATTTTTCCGATGGCAAGGAGGCTTTGGCGAAAAGCGTCGCGGCCACCAGTGGAGCGGTGAAATCGTTGTGGAGCAGGGGCCGTGAGCTGTTGAGCGAAGAAGACATCGATGGCGTGACCGACACCAGCGATTCCCCCTTCTCTTTCCCCATCAGGGTTTCCGTACCGGCCGATGGCATGTCATCCGACGATTCCCAGTTGGAAAAAACCGGCCGCATTCCAGTGATCGGCGCGGATGGTCAGGTCATTCAGCCCGGCGAGGAATCCGCTCGCGCGTTGAAAGCAGAGCAGGAGGCGATCGACGCCGCGTATGCAGCCGGTCGAGCCGCGGTTCCGCCGAGCTTCACGCCGAAGAATCCTTCTCCCGCTTCGGCGAATACTGACGTTGCCGACGCGAAACTGTTTGGCAAGCTGAAGACTAAGGTCGTTGCGATTATCGTTGCGGTCATCGTGGTTGCGGTTGCGCTTGGTTTTGCAGTTCATGGTTTGATGCAGCCCTCAGATTCGGTTACGACTGATTCAAAAGGACCATGGCCGGAAATGAATCTTGACGAAGTGCCGTTCGGCGAGGGAGATCAATCGGATGCGAATTCCGCAGATTCCTCCAATGCCGATTCGTCCGGCAATGCCGATTCGTCCTCCAATGCCGACACGTCCGGCAATGCCGATTCGTCCAATTCCAAGGATTCTTCCGATACTTCCGCCAATGCGCCGGCATCCGGCGATTCGACGGCATCCAAGAAACTCAAGAAAACCGAAGACAAGGTCGTGACCGCCGACAAGCAGTCGAAAAAGGTGCCGGATCCGAAGCAGCCGGAAAACACGACCGCATACGAAATTGACAATCGTAAGTTCCTGTCGAATCCTGACGGACAGCAAGGCTACGGATATTACGTGCACCTGAGCCAGCCGCAGAAGGCGTATCGCATGGTCATCAAGATTCGTTCTTCGGGCGGCCAGGGATACATTCGTGTGAACACGACGGACAGCCCATCCCAGGGCAAGCAGGTGGCGCAGTTCGAATTCGACGATTCCGGCACTACCGAAGTAAAGTTCGACAAGTCCGTGGAAACGCAGGACATCATGCTATGGGTGCCGCTTGATAGTCTGCCGGGCAACCAGCTGTATATCGAAAGCATTCCAGTGTTCTGATCATTGTCACCGTCTTTCTAACGTTTTCCAGAGAAGACGCGCATGGAGGGCACGTGTAATACGCACGTGCCCTCCTTTGTATCCACCACTCGATTGTCTGTCTGCCGAAATCGTGCGGCTAAACCAGCAAGCCATGCAGCCAATCGCATAATCCATCTGTACAAGTCGTATTTCCTGTCTACACAACCCCCGAATTGGTGGTCAAATCCGACTTGTACAGACATAAAACCGGGGTTATACAAACACAGAACGCAAGTTGTACAGACAATCCGCTGCGCAGACCACTTACTCGGGCCAGTGCTCGAAGAGGGTGAGAAGTTTGTTGACGTTTACGTCGCTCCAGCTGTTGATTCGAGGGCCATCGTACGCGCTGTTATACGGTTGATCGAACACGACCACATGCTGCCCCGCCTCGCGCAGGGTTTCGATGTTCGCCGGCGAATCGTCAATATGAATCGTGGCCTGCATGCTGTCTTTCAGCCCGGTAAAGCACAGGCTCATGTATGGAATATGGTTGCTGTCCAACCATTGCGCGGTGTCGGAAACAACCATCTGATGCTGGCCGGACACGAACAGCCGGTGCGTGACGATGCGAATGTACACGTGCTCGCCCGCCAATCGTTGCAACGCCTGCGCGACTCCCGGAAGCGGCTGCATCGTTGCATACAGATGCTCACGTTCCGCGGCTTTATGCGTTTCGATGTAATCATCGAGCGTATCGAACGGCCATCCATCCTCGCGAATGAGATTGTAATGCGCGGTCTGCAACGCACGTTCCGGCACGTCAATGCCCTGCCGCTGCAGGTAATCGCGGATCGCACCCTTGTAATCCGCGCAGACGCCGTCCAAATCGAGATTGAGCACGCGATATCCCTGCACGCCCACGCGCTGGCTCTCGTATTGTTCAGGAATAGTCGCCATATATCACGTTCCTTTCTTACGCCCGACGCCAATCAGCCCGTCGAACAGCCACACTAATCAGCTCGCTATCAATCAATGTAACCTGACATTCGCCGACAACAAGCGCAAATACTCCCGCAAGTAAGGAAGATCGAAAAGATAGAAAATGTCTAGAAAAAATGATGACCTTGCAAAAAGTCTTACAGGAGAACGTTTTTTGAGACTTTCATAGAAAAGATCGAAATCTGAAGATCGCGCCGCTTCTTTTTGCGACGGCAACACCACCCTGCAATCGACGATCGACTTTTCATCACAGCATCATTACGTTTATTTCAAGATTAGCCGATGAAAATACAAAAGAATCGACGATCATTGCATGACATCGACGGTTGCGTCTGCCTATAATGAAGGCACAACAGAACAAAGAGACATGATGCGGCAGGAGCCGGAGAGAAAACCGGAGCCGCACCCCACACGCGGGGAAACGGCAACGCCACCCGCGCTGAAATAACGGAAAAACAAACAAGACTTACGGCAGCGGCCAGAGGAAAGAACAGAAAACAAGAACGCCGCCAAGCCAAACGAAAGGAAATACCATGAAGAACAACACTTTCAACCAGATTATCAACGCCAACCTCGCTTCCATCGATCCGGGCTTCGGCCAGTTCGCACTCGCCAAGGCCAGCGCCGATCTGTTCAAGAAGATCATCACTAAGTGATCCAAGGCCTGCGCAGGCAGGCGTCACGTTTATACAACCAAAGGGCTTGCGTTCCACATGGAGCGCAAGCCCTTTTTCTCATATTCCACTCAAGCGCTGCTAGGAATCCAGCCACCACCAGCAACTGCACACACAGCCCCACACACAACAGCTCATGTTTCACGTGAAACTTTGTAGATGATCCGGCTTGGAAAGTACTCGATAATACGCCATAGGAAAAAAGAATACATGAAATCGTGCGATGCGCGGCTGTTCGCTTCGGCGGTTCGCTACAGTGGGAATATGAGTGATTTGCGAGATGTGATTATTGTCGGATCCGGCCCTGCAGGATATACCGCGGCCATATATTTAGGCCGGGCTGGATTCAAACCACTGGTCATTGCGGGCGCGCTGACCCCAGGCGGGCAGCTCGTCAACACCACCGAAGTGGAGAATTTCCCGGGCTTCCCCAATGGTATTATGGGGCCGGAACTCATGGATAATATGCAACGCCAGGCAGAGAAGTTCGGCGCAGAAATCGTTTGGGATGATGTTGTTTCCGTAAGCAACGATGACGTCACCGGTGTGAAAACCGCGCGCATCGATCAGGGGGACGTTTTTGAAACCCGTGCTTTGATCATCGCAACCGGATCGGAATACCGCAAGCTCGGCATCCCTGGAGAGGTGGAATATTCCGGCAAGGGAGTGTCGTATTGCGCGACTTGCGACGGCTTCTTCTTCCGTGATAAGCCGATTATTGTGATCGGCGGTGGCGATAGCGCATTCACTGAGGCTGATTTTCTTTCCCGATTTGGATCGTCGGTGACGTTAATTCATCGTCGTTCCGAATTCCGCGCATCGCAGATTCTCGTGGAACGCGCTCAACAGAATCCGAAAATCACCATCGTCACGGATTCCGTGGTGGAGGAAATCGTGGGTGACGGCAACGGAGCCCAATCCGTGAACATTCGCAACGTTATCACCGGAGAGATTAGCACGATTGCCGCAAACGGTATTTTCGTAGCGATTGGCCACTCCCCAGCCACAGCTTTTATTGACGGCATTGTGCAGCGAGATGCGGCTGGATATATTCAGGTAGACGGTGCCAGCACACGCACCAGCACTGCCGGCATTTTTGCAGCAGGCGACTGTGTTGACAGTATTTACCGTCAGGCGATCAGCGCCGCCGGCATGGGCTGCCGGGCCGCCCTTGACACCCAAGCCTACCTCCAGCAGTAACACTCCCCATGACGGTCATTCACACAGCCATTCACACAGTCACATCACAGTCATGACCGTGTGAATGACCGTCATATGACCGTGATACAAAGTCACACCCTACAAAAAACTTGAAAAACGAACGGAAGGGCAGCATATTCTATGCTTGACCGTAGGCTTTGATCACTGAGCAATAAAGAAGAAAAGCCCGATGGGCTTTACTCAAGCAAAGTGAACGGCTTGCCACGAAGACCGCACAGCAGTATCTTACGCGTGTCGAGCGTAGAGTACGCCGCCCTTCCATGGACATCGCAGTCATCACAGTCACTCACACAGTCACATCACAGTCATGACTGTGATAAAATCAAAATGACCGTGTGAATGACTGTGATATGGAGGAAGCTATGTCCATTCTCCAAGAACCAATCCAAAACGCGATAGCACGATTGCGCAAACAGCATAATGACGACGGCGATTACGAAGCAAAAAGCTGTCAGCGATCCCTCAGCAAAGACGTGTGGGAAAGCATCAGCGCCTTCGCAAATACACATGGTGGCACTCTGCTCCTTGGTTTGGATGAACACAATGGATTCACTTGCGTTCAGGATTTTCACCTCGACAGAGTGCGGGACCAACTTATCGAAGGTATGGGAGATGGCGGTAGGGATGGAATCAGACTCTCAAATCCTCCAAAATATGATGTTTCACGTGAAACCGTTGACGGCGGTCAGATTCTCGTTATTCGTATATATGAAAACGATATAGATTTCAAGCCATGCTATATTACCGCCAAAGGAATTAAAAGCGGTAGTTTCAAACGAATTGATGATAAAGATGTTCTCCTATCATCAGCAGAATTATATGAAATTCAAAATATACTACATCCAAGTAGTTCTGATCTTGAAATTATTCCTAATGCCTCTATTGAAGACCTTAACTCTTCTGTTGTCGATACTATTTTTGTAAGAAAACAAGGCACTAAAGCCTTGCGTGGAGCAGAAACAAAAGAAGAAAAACTAGCGCGATTAAACATTGCGGATCGACAAGGTCGCATACGGATGGCGGGATTAATTGCAGCCGGTAACTATCCTCAACAATTCTTCCCACGTCTCTTTATCGACGTTGCTGTACATCCAGGCATTGAAAAATCGCAGCCAGGTGCACTAAGGTTCCTCGACCGCGTAGAATGCGAGGGATCTGCATCAGAAATGATCAACGATGCGGTAAATGCTACATCTCGAAATTTACGATCTTATTCGTTCATCGAAGGCATCGGAAGAAAAGATGAATTGGAAATTCCTTCCGAAGTTCTGCGTGAAGCCATCGCCAACGCAGTAGTGCATAGGGAATATCATCCGTATTTTCAAGGCCAGCCGGTCACTGTCGACGTTTACGCAGACAGGATCGAAATATCGAATCCAGGTGGCCTATGGGGAGGCAAAACCATTGATAATCTCGCAGATGGACAATCTCGATGCCGCAATAGCGCCCTCATGCAGCTCGTACAAACCACCCCTGTGATCGGAAGCAATCTTATCACCGCCGAGGGTCAGGGCGGAGGAATCATCCTCATGATGAACGAAATGCAGAACCGCGATCTGCGCGCACCGGAATTCCGCGCGACTCAGGACTCCTTCACTGTGGTGTTGTGGCGTTCCAGCGTCAATCTATCCAACAAAGCTGATGAGATTATCTCTGAAATTAAAAATACTGAACCAACTCATAAAAACGATACAACAAACATGTTGTCGAATACTATGAAAAATAAGGTTGATATTCTCACTTTTATTCCAAAGAATAAAGATATTACCGCAAGGGAGCTTGCTGATATTACTGGAAAATCAGTTGAAACAATTCGCCGTAATCTAAGAAAGTTAATACAAGAAAATAAAGTTGAAGCCATCGGTAAAACGAAAAGCAGAAATCGTATGTACCGACGAATCAACTAATTCCCATAGAAAGATGCCGTCAAATACCACCAAACAAGGAATCACAAAAACGCTAAAAATAAGCGGAAGGGCGGCATATTCTGTTCACGACTGTAAGCTTGGCCAAATGGCTTTGAGTGTGCCGTGAATAGAATATGCCGCCCTTCTGCGAACATCACACTGATCCGACAGAGAAACTCGAGAAATACTATTCTTCAGCAGAGGGAATGAGCATGTCGATAATGCGCTTCATGTCATCTTCGGATTTGAAGACGATTTCGATGCGGCCATGTTCCTTGGACCCTTTGATGGAAACCTTCGTGCCGAACTTCTTTTCAAGTCCGAGCTGCATTGGCGTTCCAGCCCACGGATTCAGCTTGTTGGTCTTCGCTTTCTTCGGCTGATCCGATTCGGCGGCCTTCATCGACACGATTTCCTCGGTGCTGCGAACAGACAGCCCTTCGGCAATAATGCGCGTCGCAAGCTGTTCCATATCATCTTCAGCCGGCAATCCCAGCAGCGCACGCGCGTGACCGGCCGATAAGAGTCCGGAGGCGACCTTCTTTTGCACGGTTGCAGGCAGATTCAGCAATCGCAAGGTATTTGCGATCTGCGGTCGTGATTTCGATACGGATTTCGACAATTGCGCCTGTGTCAGACCGAAATCGTCGATCATCTGCTGATAGGCGGCCGCTTCTTCCAGCGGATTTAACGCAACGCGATGCAGATTCTCCAGCAGAGCGTCACGTAACATGTCGTCGTCGGCCGTGGTTTTGACGATCGCAGGAATCGTTTTCAGACCTGCGATCTGTGAAGCACGCCAGCGACGCTCACCCATGATGAGCTCATACATGCTATCCATGCGACCGTCGAACATATTATGCGACTCGTCATTGCTGGCGGCGTTCTCCTTGCGCGCGGCCTCGATCTGCGCAAGTGGGCGTTTCCGTACCACGATGGGCTGCAGCACGCCGACTTCCTTGATGGAATCGGCAAGCTCACGAAGATCATCCTCGTCGAAAATAGTGCGTGGCTGATGCAGGTTGGGTCCGACATCACTCAGACGCAATTCAACCAAGTAACCACCCTGCACCGGCAGCAGTTCCGGTTCGTCGTTCTTTGCATCTTCGTTCTTTTTTACCGCAGCGGTTTCACGTGAAACACTCCCCTGCTTCGCGTCGGCAGAAGGATCGACAGGACTGGTGGCGCCGAAGAACATGTCGGCTGGATGAGCCGCTTCGTTCAGCGTGATGGAAGGCATGCTGGCACGATGAACGCTTCCTTTCTTGGTTTCGTGTGAAACGTTCTTCTTCATGTCGTGGACGGCATCAACGGAAGCCTGGGCTGTCGCCATGGAGCTTTTAGCGCCTGTGTTCTTTCTCACAGACGGCACGGCAGCACTGCCAGCCATGCTTCCGGAAATTTTCGCGGACGGCTTGTTATCGGCCTTCACCCCTACAGCAGGCGCAGCCGGCTCAGCGGCAGCTTCCGACTTTGCCGACTCTCCTGGAAGAGACGGAAACAGCGCGCCGAGACCCATGCCCAAACGTGATTTCGTAGCCATGATCAGTTCTCATTCCTTCTTGCATCAATAGCCTGCAACACCGTCTGCGAGCGACGTGCGAGTTCCAACGCGGCCTCACAGTAGGAGATTGCACCCATGCCCTTGGGGTCATAGGCGATAACGCTTTGATTAAAGCTCGGCGCTTCCGAGATTTTCACCGTTCGTGGAATCGTGGTGTCCAACACGATGGTCGGATAGTGGCTTTTGACCTCGTCATGAACTTCACGGCTGAGCAGGGTTCGCTTATCGAACATGGTGATCAGCATGGTAGAAACAAGCAATGACGGATTGAAATGTTCCTGCACCAGCCCGATGGTATTGATAAGCTGACCAAGACCCTCCAACGCATAATATTCAGCTTGGATCGGAATCAGCATCTCATGCACCGCGCACATGGCATTAATTACCAGCAGACCAAGGCTCGGAGGGCAATCGATAATCACGTAATCGTAGTGTTCCTCGCTGTTCTCAAGAAACTCATCGACCGCGGTTTTCAGTAGAACATTGCGATTTTCCATGTCGGCGACTTCCAACTCGGCACCGCTCAGATCGATGGAGGCTGGCACCACGTCAAGCAGATCGAAGTCAGGGCAGGTGCGCTTGACTTCGGCAATGGTTTTCCTGCCTTCAATCACGTCGTATACCGACGGCTCTCCCGACGCATGCGGAGCACCCAACGCGGTCGACGCATTGCCCTGCGGATCCATATCGATCAGCAGCACTTTGGAACCGAACTGGGCCAACGCGGCGGAAAGATTCACCGCAGACGTGGTTTTGCCAACGCCACCCTTCTGATTGGCGACCGCGATCAGGCGCGTCTGCTCCGGCTTTGGGCAAACGGCCTTCTGCAAGGCGCGATAGCGAGACGATTCGTCGGCGATCTGCGAACCAAGAGGAGAATTCGACCCTCCGAAAATTCGTTTGATGGTTTCCGTCGCCGATTCCATCGATGTCAGGTTATCTGGTCCTTCAGGTCCAGTCATACGTCAGCCTTCCTTACGATATGCTTAACACTCAAGTTTCATCATTTGGGTGGACAGAACCGACCCGTCCACCCATTGTGCGCAAATGTGGATAACTGTGGATAGTCTGTGGATAACTTGCATTGCTTGCAAAAAGTTATCCACAGACATCTTGTTGCTATTCCAACATTTTTTTGCGCTTTATTTCAACGAGTCTCCAGTTGTGGATAATGTGGACAACTTGCCAAAATGGTGGATAACTTACTTTTTATCCACCATGAGCACATGGGTCGATTCAAGCCCCGGCCCGACCTCGGCATCCACCACTCGCGGACGAACGCCGCCGCACTTGGCGATCTCCTTGGAGGCTTTTTCGATCTCCTCCTGAGCGGACCTTCCCTTCAATGCGACCAGACGTCCACCGCGTTCAAGCAACGGCAACGTCCACCCGGATAGCTTGGTCATCGGTGCAACGGCACGACAGGTCACCACGGCGAACGGGTGCCTTGCCTGAATGGGCTTGCCATCCAAATCCAGCACAGGACCGCGGGCAACCGCTCCCCTGCCGTTCCTGCCGCCTTTGCCGTTCCTGGCGTTGCCATTACCACGGTTGCCGCCCTGAACGCCAGACGCACCCGCAATGGCCTCGATCATCTCATTAGCCCTGGCACGCACCACCGTAACGTTCTCCAGCTCCATGTCCTCCACGCACTCGTTCAGCCATTCGATACGCCGTTCCATAGGCTCCACGAGAGTGAACTGGTGATCCGGCAGGCATGCGGCCGCAACGATACCGGGAAAACCGCCGCCGCTGCCAATATCGGCAACCGTTTTGAACTGCTTCTTGGCCGTGGATTCCCTCACGAAAGGCACAATGGCAGCCGAATTCAGAATATGGCGTTCCCAAATAATCGCAACGTCTCGTGGTCCGATCAAGCCACGGGGTTCGCCTTCTTCGACAAGTTTCGCATGAAAAACACGCAGCTTGCCCAACGCATCCCCCAGCACTTCCTCAAGAATCGGCGAATCATCAAGTTCGTCTGTCACATCACTCATGGGCACCATCCTATATCCTGCTCTTCCTTATTGCCGGTATTCCAGCCATTACTCCCCGACCAATGCCGGCAATATCGCACGGCCTGCGCAGACCGTGCGCAAGTCCATGCGCACATAGGCGTCACGTACCCGGCGCACGACCTGCGTGTAGTCACTCATCAATCGCAATAAAAAAGCGCCACCGTGATGGTGACGCCATGTTTCACGTGAAACGAGCTGAAATCAGGCCTCATCCTCGTCTTCGGTTTCCTCGGCGACAGAAGCCTTAAAATACACCGTAACGTAACGATGTGGCTCCTCGCCGTGGGAACGGGACTTCATACCTTCCTCACGCACCACGTCATGCACGATCTTACGCTCGAAGGAATTCATCGGCTTCAGGTCGACCGGCTCTCCGGTCTCGCGTACCTCGTCGATGGCATCCAGCGCGATGTCGTGCAGACGCTGACGCTTGCGCTTTAGATAGCCGTCGACGTCCACAATAAGATGGGAACGTTCGCCGGTCTTCTGCTGCACGGCAAGTCGCGTCAGCTGCTGCAATGCGTCAACAACCTCGCCGTTGCGTCCGATAAGATGCTTGATATCCGTATCATCATCGGCGACAATTTGCACGGTAGGGCGATTGTTGCGCACGCCCATTTCGATATCACCCTCGTAATCGACGATATCGAGCAGTCCTTCAAGATAGTCGGCAGCGATATCAGCTTCCTCGTTGAGCTGATCGATGGTTTTTTCCTCATCTTGCGCCATGGTGGTTGTACTCCTTTGAGCGGGGTTTCTATTACTAAAGTCTTGTTATGTAAAGTCTAATTTACTGTTTACCACGTCGACAATAAACGCTGATAAAAGTGGTGTGTCCCGCGTTTCATGTGAAACACGGGACACACTCTTACTCACTTCTTTTTCTTTTTACGGCTCGGCTGCTGACGCTGGTAGCCGTGCTTTTCCTTCGCTTCGGCGGCTTCCTTAGCCTTCTGCAGCGCCTCTTCCTCGAGGGATGGCAGACCGGCCTTGGCTCGGCGGTTGTTCTCATGAACATGATCACGCTTTTCCTTCGCTTCGGCGGCCGGAGATCCCGGAGTCGGGAAGACGTGGATCTGCCAGATGGAACGCAACAGATTGCAGATGTTGTTGGTGAGCCAGTACACCAGTACAGCGAATGGCATGGCAATACCGGAGAAAATGTACATGATCGGGAACATCCACAACATCATCTTCTGCATCATTTCGGTCTGCTTGTTTGCCGCAGACTGAGCCATGTTACGCTTCATGCTGTTGTACTGCATGAACCACAGGCAGAAGCACATCAATGCAACGAAGATGGCGATAACTACTTTGCCATGCACGGCAGCGGTCGTGAAGTTATCAGCCACGTTCACGCCGAACACTGTGGTGGACGTGAACTGCTTGGCTGTGGCGATGTCGAAAGCGCCAAGACCCTGTCCGTCCCTGAATTTGCCGCGTGCGATGTACGGAATGGCTGACAGCGTATAGAACATGCACATGAACACGGGACCCTGCACGAACATAGGGAGCATGGAAGTGCAGCCACCCATCGGGTTCGCATCATTGTCCTGGTAGAGCTTCATCATCTCGCGCTGCATGGCTTCCTTGCTGGCGGGATCGTTCTTGCCCTTGTATTTGTTCTGGATACGCTGCATCTTTGGCTGCAGGACGGCCATCTGGGCCTGCATCTTGCGCATGCCCTTCATGGACTTGTAGAACAGCGGAAAAACGCATGCCTGGACCACAAGTACTAGGAATACGATGGACATGACCCACGAGAAACCGATCTCGTTCATGCCCAGCATCACCAGGAACTTATGGAATACGGCCATGATCTGCGTCATGAGCCACTCGACGGGATACAGGAGCTTATACAGCCAGCCCCAGAAACCGCTGTCGAGGAGGAATTGATTTTGATTCATTACAGGCCAGTCTCCTTATCGCCTATAGGTTTTTCTACGTTCAGAGGCGTGAGCCGAGGTTCCTCGTGTGCCTTCGACCACGAACATCTGTAAAACAAGGAATAAAGCTGCGGAACGTCGTCAATTCCCCCACGGTTCCACTGATTGCAGCGAAGGAGGCGCAATAACGCAAGAAGGCCACCCTTAAGGCGGCCAAATCGTTCAATCGCCTGAATCGCATAATTGGAGCAGCTGGGATAATACCGGCACCGAGGTGCGGTATGGGCGGAAATATGCTTTTGATACCAGCGGATGAGCCGCACCATCGAATTGCGACGATGCGCGGAGCTCATTGCTGAATAGCGGTTTTACGTTTCACCGCTTCAAAACACGATGCCATCTGCTGTTCAAGCGACAAAAAATCAGCACGCGCGGCACTTGGCTTGGCACGTAACACGATATCGCATGATTCAGGCAAAAGAGATTCGTATTTCCGCGCAAGCACGCGAAAACGCCTTTTCACGGTATTACGCGTGACCGCGTTGCCAACGGCTTTGGAAACAGCCAAGCCAACACGACGACCATACACCGCCGCGGTACCGTCCGTAACAACATCGTCGTGCATCAGATAATGCACGACGATGTCTTCTCGCGATACCCTACGACGGCGTTTGAGCACCGCAACAAAATCGCGATGGCTTTTCAGCCGTTCCACCGCTCTATGCCGTTAAATCAGGCAGCGAGGGACTTGCGGCCCTTGGCGCGGCGACGGTTGATCAGAGCGCGGCCTGCGCGGGTGCGCATGCGCTGACGGAAACCGTGCTTCATGTGACGACGACGGTTGTTCGGCTGGAACGTCCTCTTCATAATCCATTGCTCCTAGGTCTATTCGGCAACGCTTCGCGCTGCCCTCACGTGAGTCAAGCTATACCAAAGTACTCTCACCCCTACCCTCAAGTCAAAAACGGACGGAGTATTTTCACATTTCGACACGTTGCGAGACACGCCTCAAATCTCTTATAATCGGCGGAATACCAACCATTCACGGCCAAAAGTTATCCACAAATTACATGTCTGTTATTCACAATCCAGTTATTTCAACACGCGACACGGTGGATAACTTGTCTAAACCAGAGTAAATATTATCTGTTGTACAGATTTCGCCACACCGATAGAAGGGGCCACCATGGTTAACGCTTCCGGCGACCCCGTAATCGAGGCCGCCCACATCTGGTCAGACACGCTGACGGTGCTCAAACACAGCGCTTCGCTCAGCCCACGAGAAAAAGGCTGGTTGGAAGGCGTTGTTCCTGAAGGCGTCTTCGGTTCGACCATCGTGCTGTGTGTGGACAACAACGATACGCTTCAAGCCATTCAGGGTGATTTGAACGATTCCCTGCTTCAGGCATTGCGTACGGTAACCGGCGAAAATATGTTTCCCGCGTTCAAGGTCGTGCCGAAAACCGAGCCCGAACCGCTTTCGGCGGCAAAGCCGGCGCAGCCATATCCTTCGGAAATTTCTCCGACTGTCGCCGAATTCGGTAAAGAATCCTATGGTGCAAAGCCGGCAGCCGCACCGCGGGAACCGATGCCCGCCACCGAGCCGCAGTTCCCGGTCGGTCAGCAGAAGATGAATCGCGATCCCGAGACTCATCTCAATAAGAACTTCACGTTTGATTCCTTCGTGCCCGGCGATTCCAACCGTTTTGCCCGTACGGTCGCACTGGCCGTGGCCGAAGGTTCCGGGCAGGATTTCAACCCGTTGTGTATCTATGGCGGATCGGGCCTGGGCAAAACCCACTTGCTGAACGCCATCGGCAACTATGCACTGGTCAAGGATCCCGGGCTGAAGGTTCGATACGTCACGTCTGAGGAATTCACGAACGAATTCATTGACGCGCTGCAAAACCCGAACCAAAGCCAGGGTCAGATTGCTGAATTCAACCGTCGATACCGACAGGTTGATGTGTTGCTTATTGACGATATCCAGTTCCTCGGCGGCAAGGAAGCCACCTTGGATCAGTTCTTCCATACGTTCAATGCACTGCATCAGGCAAATAAGCGTATTGTCATTGCTTCCGATGTAGCGCCCAAGAATTTGAAGGGTTTCGAGGCTCGACTCATCTCGCGCTTCGAATCCGGCCTGACCGTAGACGTCAAGCCGCCGGATCTGGAGACCCGAATCGCCATTCTTCGCATGATCGCCTCGATGAACGGCTCGAAAATCCCCAGCGATGTGTTGGACCTCATCGCCGAACGCTTCACCGAGAACATTCGTGAACTCGAAGGCGCGCTAACCCGTGTTACGGCCGTGGCCTCGCTGAGTAATCAGCCGGTGACCCGCGCCTTGGCCGAGCAGACGTTGCAGGACTTCTTCACCACCGATGTGGAAATCAAGCCCACGGACATCATCAGTCAGGTGGCGAAGTACTTCCACCTGACGTTTGAGGATCTTGTCGGTAAATCACGAACCAAAAACGTGGCTGTTCCTCGTCAGATCGCCATGTATCTGGCTCGCGAAATGACCAGTATGAGCCTGATGGATATTGGCCAGGTCTTTGGCGGACGCGATCACACCACAGTAATGCATGCCTGCACTCGAATCAGTGACCGAATGCAGCAAAAACAGGAGATCTATAACTACGTTATGGAGCTCACGGTTCGCCTCAAGCAAAGCAACACCAACTGACACAACGCTTCTGAGAGACGAAAAACGGCACTTTTTGGACTGACTTTCCGAAAAGTGCCGTTTTTGGTTGCTCAGGCGGATTCTGGTGGATACGTCGAGGCAACGGATTCGAGACATTAGATTCCTCATGGCTCCCCTTTGTGAGGGGATCTGTCGGCGCAGACGACTGAGGGGAGTTTCGAAGGGGAACACGCAAAAAACCATGAAACGAGAGAATCGATTCTGAGGACCGATTTTGCGGGTTTGGGCGAGCGAGACGGAAAAAGTGCCGAAAACGGTCTCCAGAATCGATTCTCCTCGACGAAAAACAGTCTTCAACACGCCGTGCGAAAGTGCGAAAACCAAAAAAGTTATCCACATAGTTGTGCACAGATGTGGGTAAACTCGGCGGATAACTCGTGGATTACCCACTGTTTTGTTGTGGAAAACTCGTGCATAACCGCGACCTCGATGTGGAAAACTCAAATTCGACGAACTGGCTGTGGAAAACTCGCCCACTTATCCACAAGCCATGCAGAATTTGTCCACAATTTTCAGGGACTTATGAACCGTTGCAGTTGTAGGGCTCAGCCCTACTTATCCACACTATCCACCGGCCTTATTATGGCGATTACTTACTCAGTTACGTGAAAAGCATCATCGCCATAGTAACAGCCGGTCATCCAGCGTACGTAAGTTCGCCACCTAACGGCTAGAATATTCCTCAGCCAATCCGACGAAGGGAACAATCACACATGAAAGTCGAAATCGATACCGCAGCCCTGGCCGACGCCGTAGCCTGGACCTCCCGAGTCATCGACGCACGTCCCTCCAACCCGATTCTCGCTGGCGTCAAGCTGGAAGCCATTGACGGAACGCTGCAATTCTCCGCCTTCAACTACGAGATTTCCGCTCGCCACCACATCGAAGCCGGCGTTGACGAAGCCGGTTCCGTACTGGTTCAGGGCAAGCTGCTGGCCGATATCACCAAATCGCTGCGTTCGGAGAAAACGTACCTGGTCACCGACGGCTCCACGCTGACCATCACGTCCGGCAAGTCGAAGTTCACCTTGCAGCTCATGCCCGACACCGAGTACCCGGATCTGCCTGTGGTACCGGCCATGCTCGGCCAAGTCGATGCCCCGACTTTCGTTCAGGCAGTGAACCAGGCATGCGTTGCCGTCTCCCGTGAAGAAAACCGCCCGGTACTGACCGGCGTTCGCATGCAATTCCAAGGCGACAAGGTCGTCATGACCTCCACCGATCGCTTCCGTTTGGCCCGCGCCACCTTCACTTGGACTCCGCAGAACCCGGACGTCGACACCACCACGCTGGTTCGCGGCTCCCTGCTCAAGGATGTGGCCCGTGCTCTTGACGAGCACCAGAACATCCGCCTTGATTTCGACGCCGATAGCCCGACGCTGCTCGGCTTCGAAAACGCCGGCCGCGTCTCCACCTCCCAGCTCATCGACGGTGAATTCCCGGCGGTCGACCGCCTGTTCGCCGACGAATACCCGATTCAGGCCGTAGTCAACAAGCAGGATCTGCTCGACGCCATCAGCCGTGTGGCTTTGGTCGCCGAACGCAATGCTCCGATTCGCATGACCTTCACCGGTCAGGAAGTGGCGCTGTCCGCCGGATCGGTCGACGAGGCCCAGGCCAACGAAACACTGGACATCGACATGGATGGCGACGACATCACCGTGGCATTCAACCCGTCCTACCTGAAGGAGGGTCTGTCCGCCGTGACCGAACCATTCGTGCGCATCAAGATGACGACCCCGGTCAAGCCGGTCGAGTTCAACGGCCAGCAGGAAGCTGATTCCGACGAGTCCATGGACTACCGATACCTGCTCGTGCCGATGCGCTTCAACAACTGAGATCCCTGAATTTCCAACGATTCGCTAATGCACATCTCCCGTCTCGCACTCGACCACTACCGCTCATGGAGTCAGGTAGTGGTCGATTTCGTACCAGGCGTGAATATCCTGTTCGGCAAGAACGGTCTGGGCAAAACCAATCTGGTGGAAGCCGTCGAAGTGCTGTCCACCGGATCGAGTCATCGCACGTCCAGCACGTTGCCGCTGATCGAACGCGGGCAGACCACGGCCACCATCCGCGCGAACGTCGCTGATGATGCCGGTCAAACCACTACGTATGAAGCGTCGATTCATGCGCGTGGTGCCAACCGAGCCCGCATCAACTCGGGGTCGTCGCTGTATCTGCGCGATATCATCGGCAAGATTCCCAGCGTTTCCTTCACTCCCGAAGATCAGCGGTTGGTGTCCGGCGATCCGGGAGCACGCCGCGTCATGATGAATCAGGCTGCGGCTCTGCTCGAGCCCGGATACATGCAGACGTTGCAACAGTTCACGCGCATCGCCAAACAGCGTGCCACATTGTTGAAGCAATTGAATGCCAATGCCAACAATGGACAGCCGATGGATGCGGTTCTGAGCGGTTTGGAAATCTGGACCGGCCAGTTCATCGAAGCCGGTGTGGCGTTGACCCGTATGCGCGCTCATGTGATCGGTCTGCTTGCCGAGCCATTTGCCGCGATTTACGCCGACTTGGCCGGTGCCGGCGAGCAGGTGACGCTCACATATGCGCCTTCATTCGACGAAGTGCTGATGTTCGACGATCCACATCCGCAGATCAGCGAGCATTTCCAACGCATCTACCCCGGTGAAATGGCTCGCGGCGTGAACCTTATCGGTCCGCAGCGCGATGACATGAACCTTGAGTTGGCCGGTATTCCCGCCCGCGAGTTCGCTTCGAACGGCGAGATGTGGACAATGGCGTTGGCCTTGAAAATGGCGCTGTACGAAGTGGTTTCGGCGCAGCGCGACGTCAAGCCGATCGTGATACTCGACGATGTGTTCGCCCAGCTCGACGAGTCCCGTCGCGGGCAGATCCTCGACTTCGCGCGACGGCAGGACCAGGTGCTGATCACCGTCGCCGCGGCAAGCGATATTCCGCAAGGCGAGGCGCATGTCATCGACGTTGCCGCGCTGCGTGCGCAATCGCAGGAGACGGACGGTGATATCGCGGCGATGGCGGCCATGCTTGCCGCCGGACGTGGCGCGCAATCGCAAGGAATCGAGGCCGAATCCTAATGCCGAAACCACCAATCTGCGAACTGCTGAACCTCGACCAACGCAAACTGCCGGCCGAAGTGTTCGACCGCATCAGCGACCGTGCCGGGCGGCTCAAGGAACGCGAGGAACGCGCGCGCAAGGCGTGGGAAAGCTTCGGTAAACCCGGACGCGATCCGGAAACCGTCGGCAGCCTGTTCAATCTGCTGGCATCGAACGGCGCATGGATGCCCCACCTCAAAATGGCGCAGATGCGCGACCATTGGGACCAGGTGGTGGGCGTGGAAAACGCGAAGCACTCCTCCCCCGCCAGCCTGCGAGACGGCGTGCTGACGATACGTTGCGACAGCCCGGCCTGGACCACCACCCTGTCGTATATGACGCCGTTGCTGACGGACACCATCCGCAGGAAACTCGAAGGTCTGACCATCAATGAGGTGAGGGTCACCGGCCCGCAGAGCCAAGGGTTCAGCCGTGGGCGTATCTCAAGGAAGATTCGCTACTGAGGGCCATTGCGAAGTCGACTTACAATCGACCTCTCTGACAGGAGAGATCGATTGTGGCGCGCGTGAAACAGGCCGTTGCGACGGGGTTTACGGAGGTTTTCCGGCTCGTCGGACGCGTTCGGAACCATGCCGAAGCCGTTGGAAACCGTTGAATTCCAAGGACAAATGTCT